>Ga0316204_10008314_pt1 | contig 14516 bp, 12 predicted proteins | sample 6monrhotite_MG_2_FD_205661 | JGI IMG/M metagenome (GOLD analysis project Ga0316204, IMG submission 205661) | Microbial mat bacterial communities from mineral coupon in-situ incubated in ocean water Damariscotta River, Maine, United States -... | ecosystem: Environmental > Aquatic > Marine >...
TGACCATATAAACTACATAGATAGTTGGAAGGTATGCAAATTATTCCAGGAGTAGGTCTAGGTTCTATTAAATTCGGTTTTACCGAGGAAGGTATTATTAATGAAATTGGAAAGCCTGATAGGATAGAAGATCAGCAATATATCGAAGGGAGCGAGGAATGGAATCGTGACTTATGGTATTTTCAGCGGAACCTGACATTCACCCTAGACAGCGAGGATGATTTCAGACTAGGAATAATATCAATTACGGGCTCAGGGTATCCATTATTTGGGAAAGAGTTATTTGGTTCTCCATTAAGATTGATTAAATCAACTTTAACAAAACATACAAATGAAATACCAAAATACGAAAACTTCACGCACGCGGAAAGTGAGCTTCATGAGTGCCTAGCTCATGAAGGGACTGGGCTCAGGTTTTGGTTTGAGTCTGGATTATTATCGGAGATACAGTGCGGCTATTTATTCGAAGAAGATAATGAGACGGTAATTTGGCCAAAGAAGTCATAACATGGCAATCGAGAGGGACTTGCTCTCCACGGTGTTTGTTTAGTGCTTAAATAGCGCAAACAAACACTACTCCACAAGCCCTTCATTGCAAGCATTAGGCGCCCAAGCAATATTTTCCAGCGATCAGCTTAATAACTTTGGGTATAGCCAAATAGGCATTATCGATAGACTGAGTATGTCGTTGATCACCAAACTCTTGGTATTCAACCCTTATTTCATGTTGCTCATCTACTCCAAGGTATTTACTAGCGGAACGAATATGCGGGGTTAAATGGTTCATTTCTTCCCTGATGCCACCTACTTCAAAGCCAAATTCACCACAGGAGGTCAGGAGCACCAGAGTCTTACCCGACATAGTTGGTTCCAATGGAAAGTCTCCACGGCTTAAATCAAAGGTAAAGGTTTTGTCGACTCTGATTACTTGGTCAAACCATGCTTTGAGCGAAGCAGGCATACCGTAGTTATACATCGGCGTTGATATTAAAATAATCTCCGCTTCAGTTAATTCTTTAATTAACATGTCAGATAATGCAAGTAATGAATTTTGTTCATCTGTTCTTTTTTCTTCGGATGCAAAAACAGCTGCAATCCATTTTTCAGAAATGAAGTTAGGAGGTGCGCTACCAATATCGCGATAGATGAATTTATCTGTTGGATATTTTGCATGCCATTGGTTTATAAACTTCTTGGCTAAGGCTCTCGAAATAGATCGCTGCTTACGTGCGCTTGAGTCGATATGAAGGATGGTCGTCATAAAATCCTCTTTATAAGAAAAATAACCTTATTGGTTGAAAACAATTATGCATTTAATTAAGCGCTTGACAAAAGGTAATGCTTCACTTACAAATGAAAAAAAATCATCTATAGGTGTAAAGATGTTTTCTCGTTTACCTCAACTAAATAGCATCAAGGTATTTGAGGCTGCTGCAAGATTAAGTAGCTTCAAAATGGCGGCGGAAGAATTAAATGTCACGCCGACTGCGGTATCGCATCAGATCCGTAATTTAGAGGAAAAGCTAGGAACCCTGCTATTTGAACGCAAAACTCGAGCTATAGCGTTGACACCGGAAGGCCTTCAACTTGCACAGGCCTCCCATCAAGCATTGCAACAAATAGCATCTACATTTGAGAGCATATCTAGCGTTCAAACTGTACTGAATGTCACTACAACATCATCATTTGCTGCCATGTGGTTGGTTCCAAGGCTCGCACGTTTTCAAGAACTTCATCCTGAAATTCAAGTGGCGATAAGAACAGGAGAGCAACTCGACGATTTACAGAATGACCGGCGTATCGATCTGGCTATACGATATGGGCAATATGATGAGCAAGATATAACTACCACAAAATTAGTCACTGAATATTTTGGAGCATATGCGACCCGAAATTATCTTAATAGGTGTGAAAATTTAAAAAATGCAACACTTATAGAGACTCAATGGCAAAATAAAAGTTTGCCTTTAGTTGCTTGGAAACAATGGTTGCAGAAATATGAGGTAAACACAGACAATCCAAAAATTTGTTATTTTGACCAGGAGCATCATGTTATTCAGGCGGCATTGGCTGGGCAGGGAATAGCGCTTGTCAGCTCAGTGTTAGTTCAAACTTCTTTACAACAAAATTGGTTAGAGCCATACAAAGACGATTGTTTCTTACCTGGGCTCACTTACTATTTGTTACCATCTCCTTTTAGTAAGGACCTCCGTAAAGTGGTCGTGTTTCAAAACTGGTTAATAGGGGAGCTATCAGAAAATGCCTAACATTCACATTCAATGGACAGCCAACCGCATCGTTTCGCTCTGCAGTTGCCAGCCGCTGATGTGAGGCGCTGTCCATATACTCATATTTTTTCATTTAAAATCAGTTATTTACAGAGTTGATTTTATTTAAAAAGGCATAATTTGTTCATAGCAAGAATCGGGTCGAGAATGTAAAAAATAACCCTTAAAGTACTGATAGCAATTTGCTATTAAATATACTTTTAAGAGGGTTACAAATGGATATTTTAAAAAATAAAGTTGCGATTGTGACAGGTGCTAGCTCAGGCATTGGTTATGCAACGGCAAAATTATTTGCTCAGGAAGGTGCCAAGGTTGTTGTTGGGGCGCGTAGAAAGCAAAAACTTGATGAGCTTGTTGATGAAATAAAAAAAGAAGGTGGTGAGGCTATAGCTTTAGCAGGTGATGTTACAAATGAGGAATACGCAAAAGCTTTAGTAAAATTAGCCGTCAGTGAATATAGTGGTCTTGATATTGCCTTTAATAATGCAGGTATATTAGGAGTTTCTGCATCAACGCCAGACATTACACTTGAAGAGTGGAATAACACAATAAACAGCAACTTAACTAGTGCTTTTCTTGGTGCTAAATACCAGTTGCCAGCGATGATAGAGAAAGGAGGGTCTCTTATTTTCACTGCATCTTTCGTTGGTTGTACAGTTGGTATGCCTCAAATGGCTTCATATTCTGCAAGTAAAGCAGGATTGGTTGGCTTAACTAAATCTTTAGCTAGTGAATATGGCGCTAACGCCATTCGAGTAAACGCGTTATTACCTGGAGGAACAGATACACCAATGGCAAAGGAATTTGGAGATTCACCCGAAGTAATTGAGTTTGTAAATAATATACATGCTTTAAAAAGAAGGGCGTCGCCAGAAGAAATAGCACAATCTGTACTATATCTAGCCTCCGATGCTTCTAGCTTTACAACAGGTACTGCGATGTTAGTTGATGGTGGTGTATCCATTAGTAAAACTTAATTATTATACTAATGAAAAAGAGCTTTAAGATGAGTCGCAACGAAAGAATTAACTATAACCGTATAGAAGTTGCAATTGAGTATATACAGCAACATTTTAAGGAACAGCCCTCCCCTTGAAGGAATCTCTAAAATTGGAGTAAGTTCATTCCATTTCCAACGAGTATTTTCTGATTAGGTAGGTATTAGTCCTAAAAAATCCATGCAGTAGTTTAATCTCGAATATGAAAAATAATTATTAAAGAACGAACAAATATCTTTGCTTGATACCGCCTATGAAATAGGGTTTTGTCACTAGAAAGAAAAAGGAGAGGCTACCTTTTATTCTTTTTTTCGATTGAACTTAAGGATCGAATTCAGGATTAATGGGTAGCCGATGTGACCTATGTGTCAACGTGTGAAGGTTGGTTATTGCTAGCGGTGGTATTGGACTTGTTTTCCCGTAAGGTGGTGGGCTGGTCGATGGATGAGCGTTTGACGAGCACATTGGCAAAACAGGTGTTATTCATGCGATTGAACAACGTGCTCCTGGGGAGGGATTGCTGGTACATTCAGACCAGGGCAAGGAATATTATGCGAAGGACTATCAAGAGTTACTTAAAGACAATGTAATGATATGTAACATGAGCCGACGGGATAACTGTTATGATATGCGGCAATGGAAAGCTTCTTTCATAGTTTGAAAGTTGAGCAGGTACATCATGATGATTACCGAACCAGAGACGAGGCACGTTCTACGATATTTGATTACATAGAAATAATCCAAAAAAAACATGGCATGATTTCAGTAAAATGATAAAGTAAAACTATTGGTTTTTTGTGATGTGGTCGACCAAAAATACAGAAAAATACAGGAGTGTCATGAGTTCACGAAACACCCAGCCTGATAAAAACAACATAAAGAAAGTAGATTATGCGCATATTATTAGTTGAAGATGATCCGCAACTGGGTGATGGCATTCGCACCGGTCTACAACAGGCCGGTTATGCGGCGGATTGGCTACAGGATGGCCAAGCTGCGATACACAGCCTGGCAGTGGAAAACTTTGATATGGTCGTACTTGATCTGGGTTTGCCGCAGATGGATGGCATCAGTGTGCTGAAAAAAATCCGTACGGCGGGCAACGATATTCCCGTGTTAATTTTGACTGCACGCGATACTGTTGAAGATCGAGTGAAAGGGTTGGATTGTGGTGCGGATGATTATTTGGTTAAGCCCTTTGACCTTGGTGAATTATGTGCCCGAATCCGGGCATTGAGCCGTCGCCACAGCGGACGATCGTCATCATTGATTAATTATCGAAATATTGTATTGGACCCCGTTTCTCACAGCCTTTCCAAAGAGGGTAAAGATATTGTCTTGTCGGGCCGGGAATTTAAGATTTTGCAAACATTGCTGGAAAATACGGGTCGGGTTTTATCGAGAGAGCGCATCGAAGAAAGCCTGTTCGGGTGGCAGGATACACTTGAAAGCAATGCCACCGAAGTGCATATCCATCATCTGCGTAAAAAGCTGGGCAAGGAACTCATTGTGACTATTCGTGGTGTCGGTTACATGATCCCAAAAGCAAATTGATGAGGCTGCGCTCAATACGCCAGAGCTTACTGTTATTGGTGCTGGGAGCGGTGCTTGTTGCCTGGGTGGTGATCAGCCTTTTTATTTATTACAGCGTCCAACACGAAATTGAAGAAGTCTATGATGCCCAGCTGGTACAAAATGCCAAGCTGTTAGCTTCTTTGGTCAGACACGAGTTAGAAGAAGCTCATCAATTACAAATTGATGCCGATGATTTTTTGCCGCTAATTCATAGGTACGAAACCAAGATAGCTTTTATTATTTATCATGGTGACGGTACGTTGATGACACGTTCGCCTTCAGCTCCCGTGTTGCCGGTGAATGAACAATTGAGTGGCTTTAAGAAAATACCGGCCGACGGCAAAGTATGGTACACCTACAATCTCCGTGACCCAAAAACAGAATTGCTGATCCAAACGGCCCAGCGTCGTGATGTTCGTGTAGAAATGGTTGCTTACATTAATCATAGCATAGTCATTGTTATGCTGGCCGCATTACCTTTTGTCGCAATTTTGCTCTGGGTCAGTATTGGCCGGGGGTTGCGTCCCCTGGTCAGGTTGACTGAGATGATATCGAAACGTTCAATTCATCAGTTGGATCAGATTGCATTTGAGGATGTCCCCACAGAAGTTCGGACTATTGTGGGCGCATTAAATTCACTTTTTGATCGACTGAGCCAGGCTTTTGACAAAGAACGTCGTTTTACTGCTGATGCGGCACATGAGCTGCGTACACCATTGGCAGGTATAAAAACCCAGGCGCAAGTGGCGATGCAATCGACAGAAAATAAGCAGCGCCAGCAAGCGATCACACAAGTGATTACGGGTGTCGATCGTTCTACCAGACTGGTCAATCAATTGTTGGTTTTGGCGCATGTCGATGCGGATCAGCGTATAACGAAAGCTGAACTTGATTTGAAACTATTATGTGCAGCGGTTATTAGTGAAAAAATTACTTCAGCACTGGTAAAACATATTGATATAAGTTTGCAAAGCGAATCTGATGCAAACATTTATGGTAATGAGGAACTGATAGAAATTCTGATGGTTAATTTAATCAGTAATGCGATTCGTTACACACCCAATAAAGGGCGCATTGTTGTCAGTGTCACAGCGGAGTTAACGCGTGTAATGATCACTGTAAAAGATTCAGGCCCAGGTATTCCGGAAGCATTGCAAGAACACGTTTTTGATCGATTCAAGCGTGGTGAACATCCGGATATTCCAGGTAGTGGGCTTGGGTTATCGATTGTATTGCGAATTGCTGAATTACATCAGGCAAAAATTGAGTTGACCCAGGGGCTGGATAATACGGGGCTTGGTATTAGCATCATTTTTCCGTAGTGGGTTTGGGTTATCGATTGTATTGTGAGTTGCTGAATATTACATCAGGCAAAAATTGAGTTGACCCAAGGGTTGGGTAATACGGGGCTTGGCATTAGCATCATTTTTCAATGAAATGATGATGCCCAGCCTAAAACTGTACCTTTAGGTGATCGCTCACTGTTGATGCCTGAAGCTACCGGTTTTAACCGGCAATGTCTAGTACTTCACCAAAGTGACCTTGTAATGATTTATGCCCTTTTACGTAAGAGACATCACCTTGCTCTGTCAGGTTGACCGTCATCTGTTTTAATTGTTGCCAGCTGGCCAAATCTTTGCCTGAAATGCCAAAATAGTTTGGTGTCTCATGCAGATAAACAACCTTTTCCAGGATATCTTCACCGCGGTAGCAATACAGTAATGTATTGTATTTGCTCCACAACCAATAGCCCATCATCATTACCATGAGAAGAGGCAGTACGGCGGCAAATTGTATGAAATTCAACGATTCTTTTGTCAGGTTTATGGTTTGAATATCATTGCCAGCCAATATTAACAACGGTGCTAATACCGGTAGTAGTAGATAAACCCACAATACCCATAGCATCATTGTCATGGAGCTTTGTGTATATTTTCGTAATGTTCCTTGATTGTGGGGGCTTTGAATGATTAATGTACTCATGGGGATATTCCTCTGTCAGGGCTTGTCCATATAGCGCGTTTTTTACGGGTTCGTAGTAATGTTACTGGAACGGCGACGGCGATCGTGATCAAGTTGATTAACCAGTAGACCAAGGGATACCAGACCATCCAGTAGTAGATTTTCCCCAAGCCTTTTTCATAACGGCTGTCGATATAAAAACTGACAGCAAACTGAATCAGACAGGTCATTGCCAGTAACAGGCTTGCCGAATCGGGCAAAAGGGAAAAAGTTGTGCGGTTTTCCATATAAGGCAGGAATTGCATCAAAGGCCATAGCAAAATCAGAGAAATGATGGCATAAGCCCATAGTATACTGATGAAATATTCAGCCAATAATAACCATAAACGTCGATGGCGCAGGCGTATGATTTGTGAAAAATAACGGGTGAAGACTTCGACGCCTCCCTGGGCCCAGCGCAAGCGTTGTTGCCATAGGCCTTTAAATGTTTCAGGCATCAAAATCCAACACATGGCATTGGGCTCAAAACGGATACCCCAACCTTTTAGTTGCAACTTCCAACTGATATCAATGTCTTCGGTGATCGCGTCCACACTCCAATATCCAGCATCTTGCAAGGCTGATTTTCGAAACCCTGAGACGACACCTGAGATGCTGAATATTCGCCCATAGATACGCTGCGCACGTTTGATAAGACCGACAATAGATGAAAATTCACCAACCTGTATTTTTCCCAGTAGTGTCGAACGAGTGCGTACCCGTGGATTTCCGGTTACAGCACCGACATGTGAACTACGAATAAAGTGCTGTATGATCCAGCTTGTTGCATAGGGGTCTAGTAATGCATCACCGTCAACACAGACTAGGAATTCGTTAGCAGACATCATGGCGCCAACATTCAAAGCCATGGCTTTTCCTTGATTTTCTTTCAGGTGTACAACGCGTAAATGTGAAGATTCTTTGCACATCTCATCCAGTAACTCTCCCGTGTTGTCAGTACTCCCATCATTGATCGCAATAATCTCAAAATCAGGATAATCCTGGCTATGCAATACCGAAATGGTTTCACGCAGGTTGGCGCTTTCGTTATGGCAAGGTATCAATATGCTGACTGGCGGGTAATACGGTAATGTAATCGCATCTCTGCGAACAGGTTGGTCACGCTCCCATTTGTTATAATAATACATTCCGCCCACCATCCAGACATAAGCCATGATTAACGGGTAATAGTAAGCCAGGTTGAGTGCCGAGCTTAGGTAAATTGAAAGCCAGTGTTCCATGTTCAGTTGTTCTCCAGAGTGATCATGGGCGTGATACCTGTTTTTTGATGTGCAATTTTGAGCATGGGGCGATATAGGCGGGCACGTTCAACCAGTGCATGCTCATCATCGCTCAAATCAGAATCATGATAAAAAACCAAGCCATCTATATGTGCATGTTTGGCAAGATCCTCATAGAGATCACCTGACAACGTTATATTTTTAGTGTTGAAGGCTTCAGGCGGTATCCAGGCGTAGACTTTACTTCCCGTACGTGTTCGTAGTTGCCAGGCCGCACGATTAAATAAGTCAGCACGTATCGGAAGATGGCGGTTGGGGAAATACACTGCATTTGCATTGTTATCACCATCAGGGTCAGAAAATGCTTGTAAATAGACCGTGTTTATATGGTGCTTTTTAACCTGTTCAAGAAATTTACCCAGGTTTTTTTCCTGCTGTTTAACATCCGAGTTGTAAATATCATCAAGGCTCAGGCTTGCTGCACGGATGGGAGGTATTTCGGGTTTGTAATGATTGGTTATTTGCCAGACAAAATCATCCAATGTAACGCCATGGCTGATCAACAAACGATTTACGCTGCCAAGATTCTGGATATCCACTTTTCCTTCTTCAAGGCTCATCGTCACAGGCATGCCAAGTTTCCGGGCAATATCGATGGTGATACGGTTATATGCTCCGTAAGGCCACACAAGCACGCGTGGTTTTTGGCCCACTTTCTGAGCAATAAGGTCTGAGTTACGTTTTAGGTCATCATAAATACGTTGACGATAGTGTTTTTCATTTTCGTACTGGCCAATGTTGGCATCATAGCGCTGACTGATGGCGGTAGGCTGTGTATTGCCTTGTGGATTGGCAATGACACCATGGTGAAGGTCGTAGCTATGAGAAGCGACTTCGACATACCCGGATTTTACCATTTCCCGAATTTGTGACCAGGTTAGAAAGTTTTTACGTGCTACGGGTTTAGAGCCATACATGACTTTTTTTCCATAAGGTGTTTCCATCCAGCGGCCAACCAACGCAATGACTGCCTGATAGTCAAAGGCACGCAGCAATGGATAGACCTGTGTGTACATTCCCTGGTAGCCATCATCAAAGCTAAGCAGCACGGCGTTATCCGGTAATGCACGTATTCCTTTTTGCGCAGCGAGTAAATCATCAATGCTGATAGAAATATAACCGTGCTCTTTGAGCCAGGAAAATTGTGCGGCCAATTCAGAGGTTTTCACTGTCATGGCATTGAAGTCAGGGTCGTGATCAATCTTGTGATGTGCTTCGTGATAGGAAAGCACAATAAGTTCTGCATGCACCGGTGCCGTTAGTATCAAAAATAATAACGTGATCCATAGCGGGTTTAATTTTTTAGAGGGGAAATATTCTTTTATTTTATTTAGAGTATTCATGGTTAGAACCTTACATATAAATTCATAAACCCACGTGTGAAAGATTCTTTCACACCATCGTAAACAGGTCGGGATCGACTGATGCCATAGGCCAGGCTCAATTGCTGGCTGAAGCTCCAATGGTGTTCATAGCCCACCATCCAGGTTGATTTTGTATCAAAGTCTTGTTGACTGTTTGAGCCAATGCTGATCTTAAGGAGTTGACGCATTGATTTTTCATACTGCATAGAGGTAAGCCATTCATTATTAAAACTCAGCTCAACAGAGTTTTGTTTTGATGGATTAAAGTAAGCTGCATTATTTTTTGTGTTGGTTTGATGATAGAGGTACAACTCACCCGCTAGCTTGTAACGCAGGCCAGTAAAGAGGCGTTGTTGGCCAAACACAGAAAGCGTGTTACGTTGATTACCATCATCAAAATCCATATAGCGCAGAGAAGTACCCAGGTCACGACTTTCATTAAAACGATATGTGGTACCGATCTCCAGAGACCGTGCTTCAACACCTGCCAAATCCGCTCTTAATGGTGTTTGTTCACTGAATGTTTCTACCGCAAGGTTTCCCTGCCAGTGATCAGTTGGACGCCAATCACCTTGAAGAGAGAGTCCGGCAGGGCCATCGCCACCACTGATCTTACCTCTAAGCACAATATCCTGTTGTTGATAATGCAAACCCATGCCTCCCCGGTTACGAGTTGCTGTTTCATCGGAAAAATCACCTTGAAGGTGTGACAGGTAGGCAAAAGGGCGAAACCCCACATGCCAGGGCCGGTCGTAGTAATAGGCCGTAAATCCCAGGTCATTGCTGCCTTGGTAGAGTGTTGTGTCGCTACTGGAACCACCCGTCACTTCAAGCCATATTTCCCGCATCTTGCGAATAGTACTTTCTCGGGTCAGGTTTTTTACTTGTGGGTGATCGTTATAGTGATGTTGCAGTGGTTTCAATGCCGTTTCTGCTGCCGCGAAATTACCACGCGCTGATAATGCACTTACGGTTCCCATTTGCGCTTCTGTGTTATCTGAATCCTGAGTCAGCACCGTTTGGTATTTTTCCAGGGCCGCGCGTGGCCAGCCTCGCCATAAAAAGACGTGGGCGAGGCTGGTTTGCGCATCAATATGATCGGGAGCTTGGGCTAATACGCGATTAAGCCCGTTTTCAGTCTGGCTCAACTTTCCAACATAGGCACGGGCCATGGATGAAATGGTTTGGGCGTATAATTTATCAGGATTGAGTTGTTTTTCCTGACTGCCGGGTGGCCATACCCATTGCGGTAGTGAACGGTCAAGGGCGTCAATATGGGCGAGTGATTTTTCATATTGACCGGATTCAAGGTAGGCGTAATACAATGAGTATTGGGCATCTAGATTGTCTGGGTCTTTATTTATCGATTTTTCCAGTAAGGTAACGGCTTGCTCAGGTTGCCGTAACGACAAATAAGCATCACCAACAAGTGCTTGTACATATGGTGGGAATTTTTTTACATTGTCTTTACGTAATTGCTCATACAATGTGACGGCTTCATGCATATAACGTCGATTACGATAAGCTGCAATGAGATCAAAACGATTGCGCAGGTAAATCGGGGATGTTTTATCAGTTATATTTTTGTGTTGACTTTTGAGCCGCTCAATCGCTTTGTCGGTATTGCGATAGCGTTGAGATGGGTTCACTACAGGTTGTTGTCCCCAGCGTATTTCTACTGCTGCCTGATCGCCAAGCATCCGGTTCCATTCTTCAGGATTGAATAAATGAGTGTCGCGACGGGCAAATTGTAATGCCTCATGAGGAATACCGAGGCGAAGTAAACTCATAACCCGGCCGTGTCGGGCACTTTTGTTGTCAGGTTTAACTGCTAATAAGCGATCATAAACATCAAAAGCACCTGCATAGTCATAATCCGTTTCTTTTATATAGGCCAGTGTTTTTAATAGCTCACTGGATTTGGGGTCGGTTTTGAGCAACGACTGGATGTGTTTGTTAGCTTCAACTGGCTGTCCGGCTTCGGCCAGACTCATGGCAAGGCCCAGTTGGGCTTGTCGCTCATTGGGTGTTCGTTTCAGTGCAGCACGATAAGCGCGAATAGCCAGTTTAGAGCGTTGCTGGTTACGTGCAGATTTACCGACGGCTTTAAGTACATAAACAGGTGTTTGTGCAAAGTCAATATAAGATAATTGTGCCAGCACTTCTTCATCACGTTCGGCCCAGGCAAGCGTATTAATATAATCGTAACGAAATGATTGGTTTTTAGGATAAGCCTGAACGAGTAAGCTCAATTGTTTCAGCGCGGCGTCATGCTGGCCCTGGCGCGCCTGTTCTATCGCTGAATGGTGTACGGCTTTCGGATTTTCTATCGAAGCAGCAGTGACCGTTGACATGCTCGTACACAGGGTTGCTCCGGCCAGCAACGCAATCGCCGGTTGAAATGACAGAGACAGCATGGAGAAAGATGAGTTTCGCTTGCGTGTCTTGAATTTTTTTGTTTTATTCACGTACTTAATTACCAATAGGTTTTTGACAGTGTGTTGTTTTCCAGTGATTTAATCTTAGTTAATCAGGCTTAAGGAAGTCTTAAACGTACAGTCCATCGTAGGACGGCCTGGGTGCGTTGAGTGTTGTGCTGCAGAGGTGATAACTTGATATCGTTATGTCTATTGGCGGAAGAGTGAGATGCCGAAAGGAGGCGTCATTCTGCCAACGGGTAATCCGGTGCCGGTTCGACGACAGTGCAGATTTTAGTGGTCACTGTCGAAGTGGACCGCGTACCGGTGTCAATCGTTACTCTTTTTCGGTTTAGCCCAGCTGGTCATCTGCGACACGATGCTGCGGGCCTTCAATGACATTGACTTCTACCAGATCATCGGCTCTAGTGAACAGTTTCTGGTATTAGAGTTTTAGTTTGTGAAACGATATTAATGTGTTTCATGAGAGGCTCGAAACCTTTAGGCTTCATTTCTTCGATGAATTCGATACTTTCATCTAAAATACTTCCACGTTGATTGCGCCGGATGGACAATTTTCTCTTCAGGTTTATACGTTTACCTCGATCATACAAGAAAATTCAACCGACTCGTTTTCGCAGTGCTTCGTTTGTGGCGAATGCCACAAGCCTCGTCCCGCTACAATGGTTGGTTGATTTGCTGTGTTATGTGTATCAGTGAATGAGTGCGTTAGCTAAATTTAGGTGCTTATGTAAAAGAGTAAAACCTTTGTCCGAATGAAGCAAGGGAATTGATTTTTCTATGTAATAATGATGTCATCAATTATTTTTCTTACTGTAGCCCACCTTTTACGAAGAGTGCGAAAATTATTAACGCATTTGAACATGCAAGGGAGATCAAGTTTTACCTTTTTGCAGGGAGAATCATTTGAAAGAAATTAGTAAAAGACAAGGATTGACTCCTTATGTTGAGCATGTTTGGAAATATCTATCACTCAACTGCGCTGTTTGTCTTCTGCTGCACGACCATCATTTAATCAATCTGACGGGCATTGTTCCAAATAAACTGGATGCTTTGATTTCAAGTAACTGCATGAGCAGAGCAGTATTTCGTAAATGGAAGTCAGGTTGAGATACCTAAAAATTCAATGGTTTACACTCAGCTCACCATGCTGTTAGATTGAGTGCTCTATGCAAATAACCGAGCCACATACATCTCGATACCCTTTGTTCGATCTGGGGTTCAGGCCATTTTTCCTGATGGGCAGTGTGTTCGCTATAATTGCAGCCGTTCTCTGGACATTGAGTTACCAGTTCAACTTACCCATTCTGCCTAATAACGGGCTTGGCAATGTGCATTGGCATGCGCATGAGATGATCTACGGTTATGCGATGGCGGTTATCGCCGGGTTCCTGTTAACCGCTGTTAAAAACTGGACAGGTGTTCAGACAACTCACGGTTTTGCGTTGTTTGTACTTGCTGGTATATGGGTGTTAGCGAGGCTGATGCCATACTTGCCCATTAGCAATGCCCTGGCGGCGATGGCAATTTTCGATCTATTGTTTAATCTGCTGGTTTGCGTACTAATATTGCTACCTATCGCCAGGGTAAAACAATGGCAACATATGGGGGTCTGGGCAACTCTGGGGTTCCTTTTTGTTGGGAACCTGTTGTTCTACCTTGGACTGTTCGATTTACTGGATAATGGAATTCGCATAGGGCTTTATACCGGGCTATATACCATTGTTTTATTGGTCATGTTGATGGGGTACAGAGTCATCCCGTTCTTTATAGAAAAGGGCGTTGGTTATCCGGTCAAACTTAAGCATTATCCATGGATCAATGTCGTAAGCTTATTGCTGATGTTGGTGTTTCTAATTTCTGAAGTCTACTATCCATTACCGATGTATGCGGCGGTGAGTGCAATCCTGCTGGCCAGTATTCATGCACTGCGTTTATTGGGTTGGTACAGCATTGGCATTTGGAAAAAACCACTGTTATGGATACTCTATATTGGCTATAGCTGGATTATTGTGGGATTTATTTTGTATGCATCGGCCTATTTTTTCAATATCAATTTGCTGCTGGCTGTACATGCATTCGCTTATGGCTGTGTTGGTATGATGACTATAGGTATGATGGCCCGTGTCGCACTGGGGCACACCGGACGTGATGTGTTTAACCCGCCCTTTATTTTATTGCCTATATTTCTGCTGATGCTTGTCGGTAGTATCGTGCGTGTTTTATTACCACTGCTGGCGACACAGTATGATAATGTCTGGATTTTGCTTTCGCAGCTTCTGTGGATTCTCGCTTTTATGATGTTCACGGCAGTTTATTTGCCCGTGCTGGTAAAAATGGCACAAGATAAAAAATAGTGAGTCGTTAAGATAACAAGAGCCTGGGCACTCAAAGAGTTTGTTGAACGAAGCCGCTACGCGGCAAAAACCCAAACCCCATAGCATGAAATTTAAAAGATAATTCCTCCTGTACCCAACTCCGGGTACGTCAACGGAGGAATTACCTTATGAACAAAGTACAGCAAAAACGCTATGATTCACTGTACCAAAAG
>Ga0316204_10008315_pt1 | contig 14515 bp, 9 predicted proteins | sample 6monrhotite_MG_2_FD_205661 | JGI IMG/M metagenome (GOLD analysis project Ga0316204, IMG submission 205661) | Microbial mat bacterial communities from mineral coupon in-situ incubated in ocean water Damariscotta River, Maine, United States -... | ecosystem: Environmental > Aquatic > Marine >...
ACTGCCGCTTTGAGGCCGGCCCCAGATCGGTGATCATTGGCCCGAACGGAGCTGGAAAAAGTTTATTTTTGAAACTCTGCCACGGTTTGATCCCGCCGCTTGAAGGACAAGTCATCTGGAACGATGCGGATGAACAATCAGCGCGCCTCAGCCAAGCCATGGTTTTTCAACGCCCTGTCTTGTTGCGCCGTTCGGTCAGTGCAAATATTCACTATCCGCTTAAATTGCGCGGTGTCGCCAAACCTGAACGAAATGCTTTGACGGAAGAAGCCCTGTCGCGCGCGGGTCTGGGTCGATTGCGCGACCATCCAGCGCGTGTTTTGTCATTTGGTGAGCAACAAAAGCTGGCGCTGGCGCGCGCTTGGGCGCTCAAACCGCAAGTTCTGTTTTTGGACGAGCCGACAGCCAGTCTTGATCCGGCGGCGACCCACGCGGTGGAAGAACTGATTGAAGCCATCCACGCGCAAGGTGCCAAAGTCATTATGACGACCCATGACCTCAGTCAGGCGAAACGAATTGCTGACGAAATCCTGTTTATCTTCCGTGGTCGATTGCTGGAACGCGCCCCCGCGGAGCAGTTTTTCGAAAAACCTCAAAATGACCTGGCTCAGGCATTTGTGAAGGGTGAGTTGCTTTGGTGGAAGCTTGGCAAATCAAACAGAAAGAACCGGGATAAGGATGAGGGGATCGGTTAAAAGTTGGCAAAGATCCATTTGCCCTACGTGTTCGTAGAATTAACTATGAAAGACAGGGAAATCCCTTCAGTCCTGTCCCGAAGATCGGCTCTTAAGTTGATCGCAGGGATCACCTCAGTAACGCAGTCACCGGCTGTACCCGTGTCCTGAGTGGTGTTGCGGCACTCGGTTCAGATGTCACAGTCACCAGTGATCTCGCTTATGGCCCAAACGTGCGGCAACAATTGGACATTTACATCCCCTTTTCATGGGCTGGCGCCAGTTCTTGACGATCTCAGCAGCTCTATTGGGGGAAATCATAACCAGCGACGAACCTGAGGTCAGGGTGGGCCAATAACCCTTAAAATTTTGGGGACGACAAATTAGCCATCACTGACTACATATAAAGGATGGATATGTGATTTTCGCGACTTTCTTGTTATAATTTGACATGCATCATAGATGTATCACCGACAATAAACGACAAAAGCATGCATAAACCTCAAAATTTGAACTGGCGACTACGTTTATGACAGATATGATTGATCCCTTCGGCCGTGCGGTTGATTACCTGCGTGTTTCGGTAACAGATCGATGCGACTTCAGGTGTGTCTACTGCATGTCAGAGGACATGACGTTCCTGCCAAAGAAGGAAGTGCTGACGCTCGAAGAGATGGATCGCCTGTGTTCCGCATTCATCCGTAAAGGTGTCAAGAAATTACGCCTGACAGGAGGTGAGCCGCTGGTACGTCGCAATATCATGAGTTTGATGCGCAGTTTGGGCAGGCACCTGCAAACAGGGGCGCTTGAGGACTTGACGTTAACCACCAATGGCAGCCAGCTTTCACGCTTTGCAGACGAACTGGTTGATTGCGGTGTAAAACGCATCAATGTATCGCTGGACACCCGAGACCCCGACAAGTTTAAGAAAATCACCCGTTGGGGCAGTCTAGACAAAGTTGTTTCCGGAATTCAGGCCGCGGCCACAGCCGGGCTAAAAATCAAAATAAACATGGTCGCGCTTAAAAACTTCAATGACCAGGAAATTGACGACATGTTGCTGTGGTGCGGTGACAACGAATATGACCTGACATTGATCGAAACCATGCCAATGGGCGAAATCACCGGTGATCGCAACGATCAGTACCTACCATTATCGAAAGTTAAAGAAGATTTGGCGACACGCTGGTCGCTGACGGATATTGATTATAAAACGGGCGGCCCGGCGCGTTATGTTGAAGTCGGAGAAACCGGTGCAAAACTGGGCATGATCACACCCATGACCCATAATTTCTGCGAAAGCTGCAACCGGGTTCGCCTGACTTGCACAGGGACCTTGTATATGTGTCTTGGGCAGGATGATGCAGCCGACCTGAGGCAGCCCTTGCGGGCATCAGAAGGTGATGAATTGCTTGAAAATGCCATTGACGAAGCCATCGGTCGCAAACCCAAAGGTCATGATTTCATCATTGATCGCGACACCAAAGCACCCTCGCAACAGCGCCACATGAGTGTTACGGGCGGTTAACGACCCATCTGCACTTAACGGCCCTGGGCATTCTTGGTAAACTGACGTTGCTGGGTAATTAATTGACGCGTAAGGTTTTGCTGCTGTTGCTCGAGAGCACGGGCGACATCTGCCACCTGTCGGGCCCGACGATCCTGTTCCGATGACAAGGCACGTGTACGAGCCAATTGTTCCTGCCTTAATTCTGCGGTTTGTTGTTGAATTTCTCTGACGCGTTGTCGGGCATCCGTCAACAGGCTCTTCACACGTCGGCGATCTTCCTCCGTCAGGTCTTGCTGCTGGTTAATGGCAGTAACTTGCTGCAAAATTTGGCCTACAGCGCGTTGCTGAAGCTGAATTCCACGTGCCGTAACACCGCGATTTCCGCCACGTCTCGATTTATTCACGCACTCCATTTGATTGGTTTTTTTATTCAGCTTCAAATAAAACCGCCCACAATCTGCCGTCGTATCCGCCGCGTAGGCCCCATCCACAGAGGGCCCCACAAATTGAATTGAAGAGATCAGGAACGGGCACAACAACGCCAGACCAATCAATTTGACAGGTGAAAACCTCACATTCACTCGTGTTACACTCCCGTGCGGCCAGTTACATGGTATCCATAATTTCAGCAATCAGCTGTTTTTCGCCCTCATCATCATGTGTGAATTCGATGGCCGCTGTCTCGTGGTCACATCGAATAACCCATCCGGTAAGGCTGGAAAGATTGTCAATCGTGATCTCAATTGAATCTCCGCGCTTGAATGGCGGTTTATCTCCTTCATTGGGGCTTGTAAAAATCATGGACGCGCCGTTGGCTGATATGTCGTCCAGCTTCCCTTCAAACGCTCTGTGCTCACCTTTTGCCATCGCATGTTTTTCCAGGCCGATGCGAACGCGCCTACGCGGATCACTCATATTCGTCTCCTGCTAGTTCTCTTCGTCAATTCCTAAAGTGCTCTCATTCCGGGCATGGGTTCAAGATTTTTTATTATCTTGCCACACCAGCCCTTTTCGAACACCTCCAAGCAAGCTAGTTTTGCCTATGGATTATCAAAGTATCGCATTTGTTGCAGCAAAACAAAACCAGGCTCAGAACGCGCTGATCCGACTACAGGGTCAGTATACCTGTGTTTCCCCTGACGAGGCCGACGTCATTGTCGCACTGGGCGGCGATGGATTCGTATTGGAGACATTGCATCGCTACATGGACACGAAGATCCCGATTTATGGCATGAACCGGGGTACTGTCGGGTTTTTGATGAACGAATACGATGAAAACGGCCTTATCAATAGGTTGGCAAACGCAGAAAAAACGGATCTAAAACCGCTTCGAATGCAGGCTTGGGATATGAATGGTAAAAAACACGAAGCCCTAGCAATCAACGAAGTTTCCTTACTGCGTGAAACACGACAGGCGGCAAAATTAAAAATCCTTATTGACGATATTGAGCGGCTTGAGGGCATAATTTGCGACGGTGCCCTCGTATCCACGCCGGCTGGGAGCACAGCTTATAATTTATCGGCTCATGGCCCGATCATTCCAATCGGTGCGGATGTCCTTGCGTTGACACCAATCAGTGTTTTTCGACCCAGACGGTGGCGGGGCGCTTTGTTACCGAGTTCTGCCAAAATCGAATTTCAGGTTGAAAGCCCAGAGAAAAGGCCCGTAAGTGCCACCGCAGATTCAACTGAAATCCGTGATGTTGAACGCGTGATTATCTACGAAGATAAGGAACACGCGCTTACGTTGCTTTATGACCCGGAGCATAATCTGGAAGAACGCATTTTGAAGGAACAGTTCCAACCGTGATTAACTTGCCTAACGCGTGTCTCGGGATAGCGACGTGAGCGGCAAGGCACCGGACTGGTGTAACGATACCGTTAGGGTCATCGCTACTCTAATCCTCGCCACCATTGGCGGCTATTTGTTTGATCTTATACAAATGCCGCTGGCATGGATGATCGGTGCTATGGTTTTCACCACCGTCGCCAGCCTCGCGGGTGCCCCCCTTAAAGCATCCCCTCAAATTCGAACCTGCGTCATACCCGTCCTGGGAATAATGCTCGGGAGCGCCTTCACGCCTGAGACCCTGGATGGGATCGGTCGCTGGCTTCCCAGCTTGGGTTCGATGATTGGTTATGTCTTGTTCTCCGCCCTGGTGATTGGGGCGCTTTTCTATCGGTTTGTCGGTGTTGGTCCCATAACGGCTTTTTTCTCTGCCACACCGGGCGGTTTGGCGACCATGGTCATCATAGGACGAGATGCGGGTGGCGACGAACGGGCGATTGCCTTAACCCACTCCGTACGCGTGTTGCTTACAGTCCTGATTATCCCTTTCTGGTTTCGAATTTTTGAGGGATACGAGCCCGGTGGCATGGCGGCACTTGGTTCCGTTAGCGATCTTGGGTTAACAGATGGCGTCGTCATGCTTCTGACGGCAGTTGTCGGTATCTATGGGGGACGGCTGATCAGGCTACCGTCCGCTCAGTTGCTCGGCCCCATGATCTTGAGTGCGGTGCTACACGCGGGCGGATTTACATCCTCCAAACCGCCCTATGAGATCGTCAACATTGCGCAGGTGGTCATCGGCGCAATGATTGGAGCACGATTTTCCGGCATCGATTTGCGTCTGGTGTTTCGAATTATGGCAGCGGCGATCCTGTCGACTGTGTTTTTGGTTAGCCTGGCCGCGGCGATTGCGGCGCTTCTCTCAGAAGTTACCGAACTTCCGTTCCGCGCCCTTTGGTTGGCGTTCGCACCCGGCGGGCTTGCTGAAATGACATTGATAAGCCTATCTCTAAACATCGACCCGGCGTTTGTTTCAACCCATCATCTGCTTCGTGTCTTGTTTATGGTTCTGGCGGCTCCGCTCCTATTCAAGTCGCTACAATCCACCCTGCATATTGAGGGCGATACCCCATGGCGGAAACGTGAAAAATAACCGGCATTTGTTGGGCGAAGAAAAACCCCCATCAATTTGTCTACCAATATTTGACTAACAGACATTCATTTAAGTTAAAGCTGTAGAATTTCACATAAAAACAACTATTGGTGGTTCGCGCCCACCGCATCAGATACGCGCTCAAACCCATCTAATTCGAGAAGTTTAACAAGCTCTCTTTTAATATCGCGGGCAATTCCCGGCCCTTCATAAACCATCGCAGAATAGAGTTGGACCAGGGATGCCCCAGCTCGAATCTTAGCGTACGCCTGACGTGCGTTCCCAACACCACCAACACCGACAAGCGGAATTTTCCCGTTAGTCAATTTATAAAAATCAGACAACACCTGAGTGGACGGTCCGAACAGAGGCAAACCGCTTAACCCACCCGTCTCCGTCCGGTTTTGGCCTTTCAGAGTTTCCGGCCTTTCAATTGTCGTATTTGTTGCTATCAAACCGTCGATCTTTTGCTCCAAAACCACATCCGCGATGTCGCGTTTGTCCTCTTCCGTCAAATCAGGTGCTACTTTCAGCAATAACGGGGGCACCGGGTCGAGTGCGAGGCCATCCAACGCTTGGCGAACGCCATTCATAAGTTGAGCCAGCGGCTCTTTGCCCTGTAAGGCGCGTAAACCGGGTGTGTTTGGCGAAGACACATTTACAACAACATAATCAGCCAACCCGGCCAGCCTTTTTATCCCGGCCACATAGTCATCCAATGCATTTTCGGTGTCTTTGTTTTTACCAAAGTTGACACCTATCCACCCACTGGCTTTGCGAGTGCGTGCCTGCAAATGCTCTACCATGGCGTCCATGCCGTCATTGTTGAACCCATTGCGGTTAATCACCGCATGGTCTTCGGTTAAACGGAACAAGCGTGGCCTGGGATTTCCCGGCTGAGCCCTGGGCGTCACACTGCCAACTTCGACCAGGCTAAATCCTTGCCGGAGCATGGCATCCGGTACATGGGCATTTTTATCAAAACCGGCAGCCAGACCAATGGGGTTAGAAAACGTATGCCCCCATATCGATATTTGAAGGCGCGGATCGTCTACTTGCAAAGATTCTGGCACCCATCCCCGTTTTAGGGCCGCTAATGCCAATCCATGGGCCGTCTCAGGGTCAAGGAGCCGGATGATCGGTCCTGCAAAATTATAAAAACCACTCACGTGTCAACAACCTTAATTAAACGGGATGTGAACTGGAAAGATGTGAACCCCGTCCGCATCAAGCATCAAGGGAACGGCACTCTCAACGGCGTCCGTCGTCAGCTCCCCATAGAGATGCGGGAACAGAGCCCCTCCTCTGGAGGTTTCCCACTTCAATGCATGTCCCAGTTTATCCGCGTCAACAGCCAGCAGGATAAGTCCATCCTGACCCGTCCGGTGTTTTGCCGCGCTGCTGCGAACCTGCGTCGCCGTTGAGAAATGGATAAAACCATCCGCCTGATCTTGCGACGATCCCGCATAACTTCCTGCTTCTTGAGCCGTCGCCCATTCATCGGCACGGCACATATGATAGATGATTTTGTTCATGATCTTTGGTTTAAACGGCACGAGGCGGGCGTGCAACAAAAAGCCCGCCTTTGCCCCTCACATAGGGGGCGACATGCGCATAAGCCGTTTTCAGGGTCTGCCAGTCAGGGTACGCGGCAATGTCATTTACCAGTTCGATAATTCCTGCGACTGAGGGACCACCGCGGCTTCCCATAGCAACTTTTAACAGGCCATACTGATCTTCATTCGGCCTGACCTGAACATTGGCTTTAATAACTTCAAAACGATGCCCGCGAAATCCAAAGCTGGAGCCCATTTCCCAATTCAGTCCCCGTGCGCCAACTTCATGAACTAATATCGCTACCAAATGACCAAATGATCGTTGTTGAGAAATGGGTAAATGCAACATCACAAAAGGCGCGACCGCTCCTTTTCGGCCCCGCAGATGTGCATGAACTACCGGATGGGCAACTTTCGAAAATATGCCGCCCTTTACGTTTATTTGTGAAGCAAAATGCTCATTATTGCTAAAAATGGCCTCTGAAAACGACCAGAGGCGCTTCTGATCAAATATCCAGGGCGCTTCAAGGGCGCCGGCATCATTTACGCTCAGGCCAACCCCAAACACGGTTCTCGCGGCTGCCAGTCGCTCGTGCGCATCCGCAGCACTGACTGGTACCGACTTGTTTATCGGCACAAAAATATCTACACACCCAACGCTCGCCAACTCGAGGCCCTGTTGGTCTAACTTTAAACCCGAGCGGACAGACAGAACCATCCAAGGTGGCTGCTCCTTAAACCCCGCAAGAAAATCCAGTAGCGGAAAGTGAGTGCCAACAAGAGTTATGTCAATAATGACAACGCGCGGTGCTTTTGCACCCGCAGCCGCGTAGGCCATATGAAATCCGTCAATATCGAAAACGTCCATGTCCCAATCGTAAGACACAGGCTCGAGTAACATGATGTCCAGCTCGCCATTGGCAATAGACGTATGAACATCGGCATTCGAATCGAGATGAACAACTTCGAAATCGCGGTCATGAAGATAGTTAAGCATTCGCCACGTCTCGAAATAGCCACCGAACATGCCCAACCGGACCGCCTTGTCAGGATTTACACCATCAAGGCGCACCGCAAAAACTTGCCCGATGGTCGTCAAGGCCCCCATTGCACTGGAAAAAAGGGCGTGACGCCGGTCCCAATCCTTTGGCGTATCTCCTACTTTTACAAACTCATTCTCCAGCTGTTCAGGTTTAAAGGCACGTTCGTATTCAAACCAAATTTGCTTCCTGGACGGCAACCGATTGGACTTCAGATGCGGGGGCGATTTGAGGATTGAAGTGGTCGCATCGAATGACGTTTTAAGCCAAAGCGTACGCAATTCGTTGGCCAGCACCTCAAGTTTTCGTTCACCCGAATACGAGTTTAAACCAGCCTCACCGAGGAACTCACGCGCTCTCGTGATCCAGCTCACCGCATCCCTCTGAAAACCCGGTTGCGATACGGCCAGCTCCTCAGCCAGCTCAATCAAATCACGGCAATCCGTCAGGCATGTTTCAGGTATGTGTTTTATCGTTTGCAGCATTCGTTTGACATAATTTCGATAGATCTTTTTATTCTAACTAAGCCTAAGATTGTTGATGATGAAACTATGAACAGATTAGCCGATATCCCTCTTGAATCCATCACAAACACGCCAGCTCTGGTGTGGGATCTCAAGCGGTTGGATAATCGAACACGGGAACTCCAAAAGTTCGCTGAGGATTTGGATTGTCAGTTGCTATATTCCATGAAGGCCTGTTCAATTGGTGCCGTTCTTAACGTTGTAAAAAACCATGTGAACGGTTTCTCCTGCAGTTCACTGTTCGAAACTACACTGGCCCATCAGATCGTTGGCAATTTGGGAAAGGTGCACCTGACAACCCCAGCCTTGAACCCCACAGAACTGAACGAATACATCCGGACAACCAACTACATCTCGTTAAATTCCCTGACCCAGTTCGAACGTTTTCGTGCAACACTCAAGAAAGGCGCCGATTGCGGCATACGGGTAAATCCTGAACTTTCTCAGCTAGACGATCCCCGGTATGACCCCTGCCGGCCGAATTCCAAGTTGGGGGTGCCGATAACTGAGTTTATTGAATACGCGAATAAGAATGCCAGTTTCCTAAAAAGTATCACTGGCATTCATATTCACACAGCCTGTGGCAATCGCGGTTTTGATGTGTTGGAGCAACAAGTCGACAAACTGTTTAGGCGGCTACCCGATATTTTCAGGCATATCGACTGGTTCAATTTGGGTGGCGGTTATAACTTCGCCAAAATTCGAAATCGCGCTCCGTTTGTCCGAGCTCTCGAACAAATCAGACATGCGAAGCCAGTCGACGTATTTATTGAACCCGGAACTGCCGTTGTCCGCGATAGCGCATATCTAGTTGCCACTGTTATCGACCTGTTCAAATCGGGCGATCAAAACATTGCCGTACTCGATACAACGCTTAATCATATGCCGGAAATCATGGTCTACGAATTCCCGCCGGTCGTCAGCGAAGCCCACAGTGGAGGAAAGCACCGCTATACACTTGCCGGTGCAACCTGCCTGGCTGGAGATATATTCGGCAGCTTCCCTTTCGCCGACCCCCTCGAAATTGGTAGCCGAATTACTTTCGCTAAAGTCGGCGCTTATACGCATGGTCAATCACACTGGTTTAACGGCGTCAATCTACCGGCGATTTATTCGATGGAAAGCTCTGGGCAAATCAACCTTGAAGGCAGCTCTAACTTCGATGATTTCAAGCGTCGCTGTGCCGTCCGCAGCTAGAGCGTCTTACCACTCCAGCTTCTCAACACCTTCAAACGTCAGTTCGCTGCCATCAGACAGTGTGATCGATCCGGCAACTTCTTCATCGAACTCAATACCGCTTTCAGTTTGCGTATAACCGATATCGCCTTCAACTTGCAGCGCCCATCCGCCATCACCGCCTGGACCACCACCAACGTCTTCTAGCTGGATCGTATCCGACCAACCGTTGCCGCCATCGAAGTAGTCACTGCCATCGCCAGCGCCAAAGATGAACAGGTCATCGCCCGCGCCACCCATGACATTGTCATTTCCGGCGCCGCTATCAATTGTATCATCACCAGCGCCACCATCGATCACATCATTACCAGCACCACCGGCAACCGTATCATCGCCGTCACCGGCCATGACCGTATCATTTCCAGCTCCCGCGTCGACTTCATCATTGCCTGCACCGGCATCAATAACATCTGCATTGCCGGTCCCGGTCAAATCATCCGCACCGCTTGTGCCTGTGACATCACCGGTAAATCCATCACCTGCGACGTCGACCGGAACAATCTCTGTGACGGTAACCGCATCTCCACCTTCATCCGTCGCTGTCGCCGAGACCGTCATTGCGAAATCATCGGATCCCGTTGGAACTGTGACGGTTAAGCCATCGAGTTCACCTGTTTCCAGCGACCACGTACCATCACCATTGTCCGTACCCGCTGACAACACAGCATCGTTAGGTAACCCGTCAATCGTGATAGCCAGCGATTCAGATCCATCTGTGTCTGTTAGGTTCGTTGTGATCGCTAGTGGGAACTCAACGCCGTTTTCGCCGCCACTATCAATCATTTCCTGAACACCGTCGTCAAACAATGCTGAAATCTGTTCATCGCTTAATTGCTGGTCATAGATGGCAATGTCATCCAAATGACCATCAAAATAGTCCTTCATATTGTTCGCTTGGTTGTCGCCGCTATTCGACTGAGACGCGCCAAACGTCCACGGGTTTTCATTGCCTTGTAACCCACCCGTATAACTTTCATCGGACGCAACAAGTTCACCATTCATATACATTTTCATTCCGTCGTCGCCCCAGGAAACTGTGACCTGGTTCCACTCGCCCGTATCGACGTCACCGTCTGATCCTGAACTGGTAATAGAGTGTGAACTATCTGTATCCTGCATACGTAAGGTCAAATGCCCGTCATCAATCGACAAATCGAAATGCCCTCCGGTATCGTAATAAGAGGAATCACTGGAGGCCAAAGTTCCATTATCTGCATCATCAGTGTTGAACCAAAGCGTCAAACTACCACTTTCAGGCTTCAAGTCTGGCGAATGATCAACTTCAATATATTCGTCCGGAGCGCTTCCTTTTCCGCCACCGGAAAATTCAGCAGCTGTACCAAATGGCCCACTGTCATCCATATCTTTAAGGACATTCTGAGGCGAGCCATCATTATCACCGACACTATCAACCAGGGTTTCGCTGCCACTGCCATCCTCATCCAGCTTCCAGTACGAAACAGGTGTTACACCGCCTGATGATTCCACACCGTCGCCAAGCGTTACACTAATTTCAGGAGCATCAGCAACACCGTCAACAGATACATCCAAGGTCGTCGTCGATGTCGAGGTTTCACCTGTACTTGATTCTGTGGTCGTGACACTGACACCAAGCTGGAAGTCGGCGCTGGAGTCCGCGTCCGGAAGGATCGTCAATCCGTTGAGGTCATCCGCCTCCAGCGTCCAGGTTCCATTACCATTGTCTGTTCCTGCGCTCAGTGTCGCGCCGGTCGGAACATCGCTAATGGTGATACTCATGGTTTCAGAACCATCTGTATCGACCAAGGTCGCGTCGATATCCAACGCGATTGCGGTATCTTCGTTACCGGAAGCTGCCGTTGTTTCCAACGTAGTCCCATCCAGAGCGATATCCGGCACCTCAACGGTCACAGTGGAGGAAACTGTGCTCGTATCTCCGTCATTTTCGGTCGAAATCGCGTTAACCTGCAAGTTGAACTCTGCAGAACCCTCAGGTACGGTCACCGTCAGATTAGCTAAATCTCTGCTGGCCAGGGTCCAGGTCCCATCTCCGTTTTCAGTTCCTGCCGAAAGCAAAGACCCTTCAGGTAACCCATCAACGGTAATCGAGAGCGTTTCCGAACCATCCGTATCCGTCAGGCTTGTAGTAATATCTAGTGGATACTCAATTCCACTGATCTCCGGTGTTTCGATGTTAAAGGAAATATCGTCGAAATACGCATCTGTATCATTATCCGAGCTGTTGTATTCCATTATCATTTCGACTGTCGCCGTAGCCGCACCGTCCGGCACATCTCCAGTCACGGTCAATTGATCCATATCGCGGGTGTCTGTGTTCTGGCCCGTTGACGCTTCACCAACGACGTTTCCATCCGCATCCTTAAACACGACCTTCAACTCGCCCGTATCCGTACTGTTGTAGCCGCCCATCAACGCTGACATCGTAAAGGTCGAACCGTCGGCAGATATTTCTGATATATCAATGGTTTGCTCGGCGTTCACATCGCCGCCTTCACCATAGAAGTACGTGCTTCCCTCCGAACTTTCGTTAGCACCGGCCCAGTTGTTGCTATAGTCCAGAGTGTCCAATTGCCCGTCAGTAGACGACCACCCGCTGGTACCATCCTCTGCATTGCCATTGACGACCAGATTACCAGATGAAGTTGTTCCACCAGTGACAACAGATGGGTCACCCAGGTCGACCGACAACGTCGCATCGTCTGCAACGCCAGCGACATCAACATCCAGCGTCGCCGTCGTCGTTGTCGTGTCGCCACCATTGCTTTCCGTTGTGGTAACACTAACACCGAGCTGGAAGTCAACGTTTGAATCATCTGGCGGGGTGATCGTTAGACCATTCAGATCGCCCGCTTCCAGTGTCCAGGTGCCATCTTCATTGTCGGTACCTGCGCTCAGCACGGCTCCGTCAGGAACATCACTAATTGTGATGCTCATTGTCTCCGAGCCATCCGTATCAACAAGAGATGCATCAATATCTAACGCGATTGCCGTGTCTTCATCACCACTGGCTGCCGTTGTGGAAAGATTGGCACCATCCGCCACATTATCGGTCTCTTCAACGGTAACAGTCGTCGAAACCGTGCTGGTATCACCATCATCTTCCGTTGCCGTAGCACTCACCTGCAAATCAAAGCCAGCGGCACCTTCGGGAACAGAAACGGTCAAATCTGCAAGATCTCCAGATTCCAATGTCCATGTTCCATCATCGTTCTCCGTACCAGCGGATAGCGTCGCCCCGTCAGGCAAGCCATCGATGGTGACGGACAATGTTTCCGAATTATCGGTATCGGATAGTCCGGCATTGATGGTCAGGTCATATACATTTTCAGCAGCGTCTGGAGAAACGGTCACCGTATCAGAGGCAACTTCAACCGGGAAGTCATCGCCAGCGGTGATTTGGAAATTGTCAATGGCAACACCTTCCCCACTGAATGTTGTATTCGTGCCTAAATCAAGGATCAGGTTTCCATCATCGTTCAATGTCGCTGTAAATGTATAGCTTCCTGCGACGCTTGTCGTGTTTACGACTTGGGTATCGTTGGCATCGATGGTGAAATAATCCGTATAACTACTGCCAGAATCCCAACCACCGAAGTCGGAAGACGAGAAGGAAACTTCAACGGTTTGACCGGCATGATCCTCGCCGAACTCAAATGTTGCTATAGCGGATTCATCGGAATTATCTCCGCCAATAACCAGCTGTCCATTGCTGGCAGATGCGCCACCGGTCCATCCTTCGGATCCGCTTGAGAAATCTTCAGAAACGAGCGTAGTGGAGCCGCCGATCTCCGCAACACTGAACGACAAGGCGATATCATCTGTCGACCCATCAGCAGGTGTAACTTCGAGCCCATTCAAATCAGTATCGCTGAGTGTCCAGGTTCCATCTCCATTGTCGGTACCGGCTGACAACGTCGCACCCACTGGAACATCGGATACAGTAATCGTGTTACCCGTCGCTTCATCGGTAATTGAGGACGGAACAACCACTGCCGTCGCGCTTTCTTCAGAACTATTGAATTCGACAGAGGCAGTTACGGTTGGTACATCAGCTACACCAACCACGTCAACATCCAGCGTCGCCGTCGTCGTTGTCGTGTCGCCACCATTGCTTTCCGTTGTGGTAACACTAACACCGAGCTGGAAGTCAACGTTTGAATCATCTGGCGGGGTGATCGTTAGACCATTCAGATCGCCCGCTTCCAGTGTCCAGGTGCCATCTTCATTGTCGGTACCTGCGCTCAGCACGGCTCCGTCAGGAACATCACTAATTGTGATGCTCATTGTCTCCGAGCCATCCGTATCAATTTGAGCAACATCAATATCGAGGGCAATGGCTGTGTCTTCGTTGCCTGATGCTGCTGTCGTTTCTATGGTCGCACCGTCGGCCGCAGAATCGTAAGCATCAACGGAGATGGTAGAGGAGACAGTATTCGTATCCCCATCATTTTCAGTCGCCGTTGCGCTTATCTGGATATCAAATGCTGGCGCATCCGAAGGTGTGGTTACCGTTAAGCCCGCAAGATCATCTGTGCCAAGCGTCCAGGATCCATCTTCGTTCTCGGTTCCAGCCGACAAAGTCGCACCGTCCGGCAAACCATCAACCGTAATGGAAAGGGTCTCAGAAGTATCCGTATCTGTTAGGCTTGATGTTATATCAAGCGGATACTCGATGGCACTGTCGCCGCCTTCCAGAGCTTCGAACGAAATCGAGTTGACCAGGAAATCGTCGCCCTCCCCCACTGCCGAGAAGACAATTTGATCGAACGCTGCGCCCCCGTCTGCGGTAAACGTACCGACATCATCAACACCATCGCTACCACCAGTAATCGTGCCTTCGCCAACCTTCACACCGTCCTGATAGAGGTCATAGTGCGAGGTTTCACCACTATGCTGCCATGCGATCGAAACGTCGACAGAGGTCACGTCATCATCAAAGGTGATAACCAATTCTTCCGACTGCCCGCTGGCGTTATCAAAGCCAATTTCAGAATCTGCACCCGAAGCGCCACCCAGCACACCAAATCCAGTAG
>Ga0316204_10008316_pt1 | contig 14512 bp, 12 predicted proteins | sample 6monrhotite_MG_2_FD_205661 | JGI IMG/M metagenome (GOLD analysis project Ga0316204, IMG submission 205661) | Microbial mat bacterial communities from mineral coupon in-situ incubated in ocean water Damariscotta River, Maine, United States -... | ecosystem: Environmental > Aquatic > Marine >...
TTGCCTCTACCGAATATGTGAAGATTAAAGCTGATGGGTCTCTGGATAGTTGGACAACCTCCACACACCACCTGCCCTACGGCATACGGCATTTGTCATTGGTTGCCCACAATGGGTACCTGTATGCGGCCGGTGGAATAACCTGTGGCGGTGTCTATATTTGCGGGATTACCGGCAAGGGCATGCAGGATTTACCTAATGTGCGCTATGCAAAGATTGGGTCAGACGGTGCCCCCGCAGCCTGGCAAGACGCTGCATCAATGCAGGTGCCGCGTGCGGAGTTCGGCTTGATTGCCTTAAACAATAAACTTTTTGCCATTGGGGGTAAGTTCTTTGACGCTATGCGAGCGTATGCCTTGTCTTCTGTAGAAGCTATTGAGCTTGGTGATACGGGCCTTGAGGGAGCGTGGCATTTTGCGCCGCCTTTGCCAGCACCGCGTATGGGTTTCGGCACTGCTGCAAGCAACGGCTATATTTACGCGGTTGCAGGTGGTACATTTTCTCACGTATACGGCGACACAATTTATACTGATACGTCGCAGTATCACTGCGAAAACGCGATTGCCAAAGGTGATATTAGCCAATGCTATTATGGGCCTGACGGTACACAGTATGGCATTACAAGCAAACTCCAGACATGGGAAAGCCAGAAAGCCCTGGCGAATGCACTGGGCGGAAATTTGGCGAGCGTCAGGTCAAGCGCAGAAAACAAAGGCATTATGAACAATCTGGCTACAACCAACGAGGTTTGGATTGGCTACCATTATAATGCACAGCTTGAAAGTTGGGGTTGGAGTGACGGAAGCGACGCAAGCTATACCAATTGGGCTGTTGGTGAACCAAACCACCGAACAAGCGAGCATTGCGCCACCCTGTTTTCAAAGCAGTATAAAACCCCCGGACAGTGGAGAAATATCCCCTGCTCACCCTCAAAACTTCATGCCATTATCGAGTGGCGCTAAACACCCGAGAACCAACCCCGGCAAGCAAAGACCGGGGTTAGTTGACTAAACCGTGTAATGAGTTCAAACTGTGTTCAGTCAGCGAGGCGGCAATCTACTACGACCCCCAATCGTGTGCTGCTTTGCTGGCTAACACCCATCCCCCGGCACCTACCCAAAATTGACCCTGTATGCAATCGCTGCTTACATAGGTTGCAGTATGCTGCTTTGACTCGCGCAGTGAGAGTGTGCAGACCAAGGTTAGGAAACACATAGGGGGATAGATGAAACTGTTTAGCAGCGATGCAATTATACCGGCCGGATTGGCTTTTTTCGCAGGAATGGGATGGGCGTATTTCACTGTTTTTGGGGTGCCGTATTGGGGCAGCATTGACTGGACCGCAGTTGGTGCGATAGGCACCTTGCTGGTTGTAGCGGCCAGCTACTATTCTATGTTTGTTTTGCCCAAAAAGTCGCGCACTCACAGATTTTCGGCACTGTTTATAGAGTTGGCAAGTTATACGGAAGTATTGTTTGAAGCTCAGAAGCGGTTCGCACTCAAAAAGGAACCTTCCACGCCCCCAGAGTTTGCAAATACCGCCTACCAAATCGCCATTCAAGATTTGGCACATCTTGGGAAGGGTATGATACCATTCGCTAGAAACTATGAGGTTGTTCGGCGTTACGATGCAAATTGGCAAAAGTTGATCGAGCACCGTAAGACACTGCCCCCAGTGCTTTCTGCTGCTGATCATGCACACTTCGAAGAAGAGTACACCAACCTGCGGGATGCTATAAAGCCGACCAAGGATGCTGTTATGGAGTGCATGAAGATACTTCGTGATAACATCAATGAAAATTGACGACAAGGATCGCAGAATGAAAGACAGTGAATCCGATATTTCTATGCGCGCGGCGGTAGATTTCGCTTTAGCAGGTATACGCGGAATGCTCCTACTGAATGGTGGCTCGGTAATTGCGATACTGACATTTATGGGTAACTTGAATATGTACTCGGATGCACAGCAAACATTGGTCAAGGCAATTGGTTGGTTCGTGGGTGGCCTTGTCGCCGTAATGTTCACAACAGTGTTTTCGTACCTAGCGCAAAACCAAATTACCAAGGGCGCGCCAGCAGGTGAAGGGTGGCTTACCAAGATTGCTATTAGCATGTGCCTTGCTAGCATCGCCTGTTTTGGTATTGGCGCGTTGATTGCCGCATCTGCTTTGACGTAGTTTTGACAGCTGCCATCTGATGACGATCTGGTCATGCTGCTAACCTCAAAGCTTGGTGGGTTGTAAAATTCGGCTCTTTACAGTTTGTTCTCTTTCTGTTCTCATTCATTGCCCACACAGAACGAGTCGGCACAGCATGAGAAAACCCGAAACCATTGAAAGGCTGTATCTTGACTTTGACGGCTTTTTTGCCAGCGTTGAAGAACAGGCGCGCCCAGCGCTTCGCGGCAAGCCTATTGGGGTTATTCCGTTCGCGCACACCACAGCCACGTGTGTAATTGCTGCCAACAGAAAGGCCAAGGATAAAGGCATAAAAACGGCTATGTCTGTCACCGAGGCCCGGCGCCTGTGCCCTGACATTCAGCTTGTGCCGCAGTCGCCTGATTTGTATGAACGCGCGCACCGAAAGCTGCTGCTGCTGATAGAACAGGAAATCCCGATAGACGCCGTGTGCAGCATTGATGAATTAACATGCAAGCTTGAGCCAAAGGATATCGCTAACCCCTACGCTCTGTCGGCGCGCATCAAAGACCGTATTCTGAAGAGGATTGGCCCCTATATTACCTGCAGTATTGGCATGGCCCCAAACAGACAGTTGGCGAAAATAGCCAGCGATATGGACAAACCCAACGGCCTAACAATTTTGCATCCCGGTGATTTGCCGGGGCGCTTGCTTGGCTTACAAATTGGTGACATTCCCGGCGTAGGCAGCCGCATGAAAAAGCGCCTGATTGATGCTGAAATCTGGACCGTTGAAGCCCTGTGGAACGCACAAGCAAAACAGCTTCGTGCCTTGTGGGGCAATGTAACCGGCGAGCGGGTGTGGTACGCCTTGCACGGCTATGAAGTGCAGGCTGACCCCACCCAGCGTGCCATGTTTGGGCATGGGCGCGTATTGCCGCCAGAATGGCGTGATTTCGACCATGCCTTTGATGCCGCCCGGTTGCTAACAATTAAGGCTGCTCGCAGGCTAAGGCGCGGTGGTTACATCGCCGATACATTCGGACTGTGGCTGCATATGCGGGATGACAAATGGTCAGGCCAAATGCATTTGGGCGGCGCTAATGACGATGCGGTTGCCATTGCCGCCTTAAGCAAACTTTGGAAGCAGGCGCAACACGCCACCCCGCCGAGCCTGCGCATTATCCGCCTGCATGTGGCGCTGTACGACCTAACACAAGCAGGGGCCAAACAGTTTGATATATTCCAGCAGGACGATGCTGTGAGAAACAAATGGACCTCTATTTGTGACGCAATGGACAAGGTGAACAGCCGCTATGCCAAAACCATTGTCAGCATGGGGCCGTGGAACCCGCCGCCGGGTGGCTATGCGGGCGGAAAAATTGCCTATAGCCGTGTTCCTGATATGGAGGATTTTTGGTGAGCGAGCTTCAATTGCTTGATTATGCCGACGGCTATCGCTTTCGCATGAAGTGTAAGGCTTGCGGGTATGGCTGGTATGCTGAACCGAAAGAATTGCTTGAGCATGCCCAAACACATGACCGCATGTATTTGGACGAAGTGGCAAAGCTGTTACGGTGCAGGGCGTGTTACCGCTACCACGCTTTGATTACGCCAATCATTGTTACGCCCGTACATCATTTTGTCGGCGGGCTGGCATAGAGGGGCCACAGAGGAGATATCGGGGAGAGGCACCGGGCGCTCTCAACGCTCTGTGCTTGTGATCAATCCGTATCCTCGTTAAGTTGCCGCCAACTTGATATTTTGAGCACACTTATGACCAGCGCATCACATTCCAAACCGGAAGAAATTGAAATCGCCATTATCGGTGCCGGGCCAGCGGGGCTGATGGCGGCTGAGGTTTTGTGTGCGGCAGGCCACAAGCCTGTGCTGTTTGACGCGATGCCCACGCCCGCGCGCAAATTGCTGATGGCGGGGAAATCGGGCCTTAATATTACCCACAGCGAACCGCTTACAACATTCCTTACGCGTTACGGCGACAAGCAAGCGAAAATAGCACACGCTGTGCGCGCATTCACCCCTGAAAATGTGAGTCACTGGTGTCACGATTTGGGTGTCACAACCTTTGTTGGCTCGTCAGGACGGGTTTTCCCAAAAGAGTTTAAAGCCTCAACCCTGCTAAGGGCTTGGTTAAAAAGGATTTCTGACGGCGGCGCAACCCTGCGCACCCGTCACAAATGGGCAGGGTGGGCTGAAATGGATGGCTCCAGATGTCACAAATTTGTCACGCCTGATAGCGCTGTCACTATAAAAGCGCGCACCACCATTTTGGCACTAGGCGGCGCAAGCTGGCCAAGGCTGGGTTCTGACGGCTCGTGGCAAACAATTTTAGCCGATCAAGGCGTGGAAACCATGCCGTTTCGGCCAGCAAATTGTGGTTTTGATGTGGATTGGAGCGCGCATTTCAGCGGTCGTTTCGCAGGCGATCCAATTAAAAATACCGTGATTTCGGTGGGCGAAAAACAGGTGAAGGGGGATTTTGTAATCACCCAGAACGGCATTGAAGGCAGCGCTGTTTATACGCTTTCCGCTTTGCTACGGGACGCTATTGCGGCAAACGGCACGGCGGTGCTAACGCTTGATCTCACGCCAGACCGCACCCACAGCCAGCTTATCCAGCGGCTTGCAAAACCACGCGGCAAAAAATCATTCGCCACCCATTTGAAGCGCGCCACAGGCCTAACCGGCGCCAAAGCAAGCTTGCTGCGGGAATGCTTGCCTGCTGAAACGTTGAACGACCCGGCGCTACTGGCAACCGGAATAAAGGCCCTGCCACTAACGCTTACAGCCACACGACCTATCATTGAGGCCATCAGCACTGCGGGCGGCATAGCCTTCAACGCGCTCACCGACGAGCTGATGCTGAAGGCCCTGCCCGGCACCTTTGCGGCGGGAGAAATGCTGGATTGGGAGGCCCCAACAGGCGGTTATTTGCTCACTGCCTGCTTTGCGCAGGGCAGGCAAGCCGCAAACGGTGTGATCAATTTCCTCAAAGCGGGCAGCTGACGCACATGCTGTCACGCTGCGCTGCGCCCTGCCACAGATGGGCATTTAACGTTTAACTACAATTAGTTACTATAAAGCAGAAAGAAAATTGTCATTTTCGCTTGCACCCTCGCGCGGTTCGATTTATATCCACTCCGGTTCCCACGCGGAACCACGCATTCACGAATGCATGTGCCGGTATAGCTCAGTTGGTAGAGCAGTTGATTTGTAATCATCAGGCCCCGAGTTCGAATCTTGGTGCCGGCACCATTTTTTCCTACTTGATGTTCAAAAATTCTCAGGGTTTATGGTAGCTACTCTAGCTACACTCATACCCTTCGAAATTTCGACACTAACCCGTCGAATGCCTATTGCTTGGTTAATGATCCGGTTTGCTGCAGATGGGCTGCGGACAGCCTCCCGGTAAAATCACGCATAGACTCTGCAAAAAGCTCATCCTGGAGCCATTCACTAGCTGCTTCTCTGACTGCCTCGTGGCTACCCTCACGCTGATCGCAAAATACGTTGGCCATCCCGATCAAAACATCAATATGTTCTGAGTGTTGTTCCATAAAATCCAAAAAATCAAAACACACTTCGGGCTGATATGCCCGATGCGGTGCCGGGGATTCGTATCCTAATGGCAAAGCAAAATAGGGAGCCGTCATCTTCTTCATACGCTTGGTAATCTTCAGCATACGCTTATCAACATTAACCTTCACTGCGGCACCTTTGCCCGCAACCTCTCCATGGATGCCGCCATATGTAACAATGTTACCAAGATACTCAACATTCCACGGTAAAGCATTCAAACGCGGCAAGGTAATTGCTTCCAAAAAGCCCGTAAGTGCCACAATTTTTTTTGCCACTGCATACTCCAGTATAGCAAAAAACAATTCATAAAAAACAGGATAGCCAGCTTTACTACGATGCTTGTTGTCAGCAATAAAATACCGTGACCATTCCCAAACATCAGCCGCTTTGGGTGCCGGCTCAAAGTGGCACCATTCTTTGAATATAGTACCCAATTGCGTGGGCCGCATTGTAGGAACTAAGCGCATTCCCCCCAAAATTTGGTCATTTTTATCCAATTTCAAAAAGTAAACTGCGTCATCAGTATCAAACTGATCAATATCGAATTCACTCTCCTGTTCAAGCGCTTTCCAACCTTTCTTTTCCACAAATATTTTGTGGCGAAGCTGGAACATTTGATCAAGAATATCCGCATATAGATGTTGATTAAAACGGTTGATAATATGAATCATGGTTCTATTCCTCCGTTAGCTGAGTAATGCCGCTAAGGTACTGGAATAGGCTACCTGTGTCAGTCCTCCCTTCGGAGGACCATTGCAATTATAAGTTTAAGAAAGCTCGCGGTGACGAAGTAATGCAACGATCATTTCTTTGTTTGACGAGAATCCTAATTTCTCTCGTGCATTCTTCAAATGGGTTTTAACCGTTGTAACTTTAATATTCATGGCCCGACCCACTTCATCAAGCGTTTCATTGTCAACAAACTGGCGGATAACCTCCAGTTCTCTATTTCCTAATGGTGAAAAATCAACATTCGGTGCAAACGACACAAAAGGATCATCAATAAATTTTTTATTCGATTTTCGGTACATATCCATAAGAATTGTCCGTGCAGCTTTGTGTGCAACTGTTGCTATTAACGTGAGCGTATTTTCTAGTTCTTCAGATTTTTTAATGTCGCCCCCCATGCTTACAAAAGCATACTCTTCAACACAATTATCAAAGTCAATTCTGACATGAAGCGGGATAACAAGACCCTCTTTCAAGCCAAACGTATAAGCTTCTCTGAATATTTTATATTGTAAATCACTTAGATGTTGGTGTTCCATCAAACTGGTCCACCAAAATGGTTGAGATCCATTTTTTTTCAACTTCATTGCTGCCTGCGGCAGAGCATCGTCTTGGTGATAGTAATTTTTTCGATAGTGTACTAACCAATCCGTAAGCCTAAAACCAAACATTGGTTTTCTGTCTTGCAAAGCAGGCATACCAAAAGCAGAAATACACAATAGATGTGTTACGCCAAAAACACCTAATGTCTCTTTTAAAAGCCTATTTAGCTGGTCAATATTTGTGGGTTTTCGAATGGCCTTCATCAAAGAATTGAGGGCGTTAAACTCAGCCATAGTAAGTGACATTAGACTCCCCCCAACCGATCTGAATAGGCACAAATGCGACCATAGCAACCTAAGACGCAAGCAAGCAATCACTAGTTATTCAAATATGCTTTATACTACCGCCACCAAAATGAGGATATACAACGCATAGCTGTACACCAGGATAACCTATCCAGCATCTAACATAAAATGACAAATAAGTGCGCCGCCAAGATATAAGCTCTGGTACTGCTATGCCCCTCAAAAACTTTGCCAATTGACGCCGTAGCTTAAATTTCGCAGGTTACCGTCTCTATACCGCACGCTCCAGATATGGGATACAGGCGACCTATGTATAATAGCCAATTCAGTGACACTGTGAACATCAGCTTTTGTGCTTTTGCGCTCAATTTCATGGATGTGCGCGTACATCAGCCTGTGGATGCCATGCGCATGCTGGGAGCCAATGTGAAACTGCATGAGCGCGAACTAAAGCTAATGCAAAACATCCCTGCCGCAGAGCCTAAAATACTTATTGTTCAGCGCGCTTTCTTAAGCAAAGAAGGTTGGCCGCAAGCGCTGGAAAGCGCCATAAAACACGGCTGGCTTATGGTTGTTGAATATGACGACTATCCTGAAAACCCTTTCAACGCTGCAAAACGTGCCAATTCGCTTGATTGGGAACGGTTTCAGGCCTGCCACGCCGTTCAGGCCAGTACACCAAGGCTTGCCAAAGCCTTTCTTGAGCATAACCCCGAAGTGGGGCTGTTTGAAAACCAGCTTTTTAAAACACCTGACCCCGTGGTGCGCCCAGACAAAGCTGTTCGCCTTTTCTTTGGTGCACTGAATCGGAAAACCGCATGGGAACCGCTGGTTAAAACCTACAACAAGGTTTTAAAGGCCAATCCTCAGGCACAGGCAGTTGTTTTGCATGACCAGGAGTTTTTTCAAGCACTGGAAATAAAGAACAAGGTATTCAAGCCCTCTGTTGGCTACGGCGAGTATATGCGCATTCTGCACAGCTGCCACATCTGCCTGCAGCCGCTGGATGACACGAAATTCAATCGTTACAAAAGCGATATTAAGTTTATCGAAGCGGGCGCTGGTGGTCTTGCGGTTATTGCCAGTCCGGTGGTTTATGCCGACACCATCGAAGATGGCCGCACAGGTATAATTGCCCGTGGCCCCAAAGAATGGGAAAAGTCGCTCACTGCTCTTATAAAAGATACCCCTTACCGCACACAGCTGGGCATGAACGCCAAAAATTACGTGCTGAAAAACCGCATGTTACTGCAACACATCCACAAGCGACTGGATTGGTACCGCCACCTTTGGGCCAACCGCGAAGCACTGAACGAACGCATATTCAAACTATACCCAACTATGCGGCCCAAATAGCCCCCTGCATATAAGCTCTAATACGCTAAATTTGGCCGCAGCCATTGTTCTGCTTGCTCAATGCTTACGCCGCGCCGCACTGCATAGTCTTCAACTTGATCTTTACCAATTTTACCAACACCGAAATAATGCGCTTCGGGATGTGCAAAATAATAACCCGATACCGCCGCCGTTGGCAGCATGGCAAAACTGTCGGTTAGCTCAATACCTGCCATCTGGCCTGCGTTTAACAAGCGGAATAATTCAGGCTTTTCAGAATGGTCAGGACAAGCAGGGTACCCCGGTGCCGGGCGAATACCCTTGTAGCGTTCTTTGATTATATCCTGGCTTGAAAGCTGTTCAGCTGCAGCATAGCCCCAAAATTCCGTGCGCACGCGCTGGTGCATGCGTTCAGCAAAAGCTTCTGCCAACCTGTCAGCCAGCGCTTTAACCATGATTTCACTATAATCATCGTGGGCAGCCTTAAAGCGTGCCACATGTACATCAATACCGTGCCCTGTGGTAACAGCAAATCCACCAAGCCAATCCTTCACCCCGCCTTCAGACGCAATAAAGTCAGTCAGGCTGTCATTCGCCCGGCCTGCACGTTTTTGTACCTGTTGCCTTAGGCAATGTACGGTTGAAAACACCGAATTCCGAGCTTCGCCCTCATAGAGATGAATATCATCCCCCACAGATGCTGCTGGCCAAAAGCCGATAACGCCTTTTGCTGTCAGCCATTTTTCATCTATAATCTGCTTCAGCATTGCTTGAGCATCAGCAAACAGGTGCCGGGCACTTTCACCAACGACCGCATCTTTCAAAATAGCCGGGTATGTGCCTGCCAGCTCCCATGTGCGGAAAAAAGGCGTCCAGTCAATGCTCTCAGCAATTTCTGCCAGCGGGTAATCATCAAAGGTTTTGGTGCCAATAAAGCTTGGCTCAACAGGAGTATACTCAGCAAAGGAAATCTGTGCCCGGTTTTGGCGGGCAGTATCCAGTGAAACCAATCGGTCAACCTTCGGCTTTGCTTCCCGTTTCCTGACAATTTCCTCATATTCGGCTCTTGTTTCTGCAACAAAGCTTTCTTTCAGTTCCGTGGATACCAGCTTGCTGGCAACACCCACCGCGCGGGAGGCATCCAGCACATAGGTTGTAGGCCCTGAATAGCCGGGCGCGATTTTAACGGCTGTATGTACCTTGCTAGTGGTTGCGCCGCCAATCATCAACGGCACATCAAGGCCGCGCCGTTCCATTTCAGCAGCCACTGTAACCATTTCATCTAGCGAAGGGGTGATCAGGCCGGAAAGGCCTATCATGTCAACATTCTGTTCACTGGCGGCGTTTAGAATATCTGCCCACGGCACCATCACGCCCAAATCAATCACTTCAAAATTATTACACTGCAACACCACACCCACAATGTTTTTGCCAATGTCATGCACATCACCTTTTACCGTTGCCATCAGGATTTTGCCTTTGGCCGAGGTGCCTTTTTCTTTTGCTGCTTCGATGAAGGGTTGCAGATAATTTACCGCCTGTTTCATCACACGGGCTGATTTCACTACTTGTGGCAAAAACATTTCACCGGCACCAAACAGGTCTCCCACCACATTCATGCCATCCATCAGCGGCCCTTCGATTACCTGAATGGGGCGATCAAGTTGCTGGCGCGCATCTTCGGCATCTTCTTCAATAAAATCCGTAATGCCGTTTACCAATGCGTGCTCCATACGCTTGGCAACAGACCATTGTCGCCACGACAAATCTTCTTTTCTTGATTTGCTAAGGCCTTTGTATTCGTCTGCTACGTCCAAAAGCCGGTCAGTAGCATCGCTGCGACGGTTCAGGATCACATCTTCAACACGCTCGCGCAGGTCAGTGGGGATGTCGGAATAAACAGTAAGCTGACCCGCATTTACAATGCCCATATCCATACCGGCCTTGATGGCGTGAAACAGAAAAACGCTGTGCATGGCTTCACGCAGCGCATTGTTGCCCCGGAACGAAAAAGAAACATTTGAAACACCGCCAGATACTTTGGCGTGAGGCAAATGGGTTTTGATAAGGCGTGTAGCTTCGATGAAATCCACGCCGTAATTATTATGCTCTTCAATCCCGGTCGCCACGGCGAAAATATTGGGGTCAAAAATAATGTCTTCAGGCGGGAAACCCACTTCATTTACAAGAATATCGTAGGAACGTTTGCAAATATCAAATTTACGGTCAATTGTCGCGGCTTGCCCGTCTTCGTCAAACGCCATAACCACCGCCGCAGCGCCGTAACGCATGATCTTTTTCGCAAAATCAACGAACTGATCCTTGCCTTCTTTCAGGCTGATCGAATTCACCACCGCCTTGCCTTGAACGCACCGGAGACCCACCTCAATCACTGACCATTTAGAACTGTCGATCATAACCGGTACGCGGGAAATATCAGGTTCAGACGCTATCAGCTTCAGGAAACGTTCCATGGCTTCTTCAGCGTCCAGCATTGCATCATCAAAATTAATATCAATAATTTGTGCACCGCCCTGCACCTGATGGCGGGCCACACTAAGGGCTTCATCGTAATTGTCTTCGAAAATCAGTTTTTTAAACTTGGCTGATCCAGCCACATTGGTGCGTTCACCAACATTAATAAATTGTGCGATTGGTTTGCTCATAAATTTTACTCAGCCGGTGCAAGGGTGGCGATTTGTACAGGATCAATACCAGACAGACGCATAACGGGATCAATAACCGGCACTGTGCGCGGGCGGCTACCTGCCATAGCATCAGCAATTGCAGCAATATGGCCTGGTGTGGTGCCGCAGCACCCACCAACGATATTTAACAGCCCCTCGTCCGCCCAGCCTTTAAGCAGCCCGGCCGTTATATCGGGTGTTTCATCATATTCGCCCATTTCATTAGGCAAGCCGGCGTTTGGATATATACAAACGCGGGTATCGGCTATGGCTGCGATCGTCACTGCATGCGGGCGCAGGTGTTCGGCACCAAAAGCACAGTTCAGTCCCACCGCAAAAGGTTTCACATGCCTTATACTGTGCCAAAAAGCTTCAATGGTTTGCCCTGAAAGATTACGCCCGGACATATCTGTAACCGTGCACGACATAAACACGGGCAGGCTAACGCCCTGCTTTTCAAACACTTCTTGTGTGGCATAAATCGCAGCTTTTGCGTTGAGTGTATCAAAGATTGTTTCAATCAGGATGATATCAACACCGCCTTCAATCAGGCCTTCAACCTGTTCTTTGTAAGACGCAACAACCTGTTCAAATGTTACTGACCGGTACCCGGGATTATCAACATCAGGCGACACCGAAAGGGATTGGTTCATCGGGCCAATTGATCCGGCAACAAACCGGGGTTTATCCGGCGTTTTTGCTGTCCATTCGTCGGCAACGCGGCGCGCCAGCCGGGCGCCTTCCACATTCATTTCAAAGGCATAATCCTGCATATCATAATCAGCCATTGAAACCCGTGTGGCGTTAAATGTATCGGTCTCAATAATATCCGCGCCCGCTGCCAGAAATTCGCCGTGAATTTTGGCGATAACATCCGGGTTTGTAAGAACAAGAAGGTCGTTATTGCCTTTCACATCCTTGTGCCAGTCAGCAAAGCGTTCACCGCGGTAATCGGCTTCCTCAAGGCGTTCAAACTGAACCATGGTGCCCATCGCGCCATCCATAATAAGAATGCGCTGGTCGCACAGGTCTGCCAATTGTTTTTCAACCGAGCTTTTTCGGATGTTCGTCATATTTATTTCCCTGCAACGTGCGGACGAAGGCCAAGCATATGGCACACCGCATATGTGAGTTCTGCCCGGTTTAACGTATAAAAGTGAAAATCTCTTACCCCGCCTGCATATAAACGCCGGCACATTTCAGCCGCCACCGAGGCCGCCACCAAATTGCGTGTTTGTGGCCGTTCGTCCAGTCCTTCAAACATATCACCCAACCAACCTGGTACACTGGCACCGCAGCGTCCGGCAAAACCCTTGAGGGACTTAAAATTGGTGACCGGCAATATACCCGGCACAATTGGCACATCAATACCGTAGCTTTCGCAGTGGTCCATAAAACGAAAATAACTGTCTGCTTCAAAGAAAAACTGCGTGATCGCTCGCGTTGCGCCTGCATCAATTTTACGCTTTAAATTATCAAGATCAGCGGCCAGCGTAGGGCTGTCCGGATGAATTTCGGGGTAAGCCCCAACGCTAATATCAAAATCACCAATATTGCGTACACCCGCCACCAATTCGGCAGCATTGGCATAGCCGTCCGGGTGAGGTTCATAGTCGTCTGCACCTTCCGCCGGATCGCCGCGCAAAGCCACAATATGGCGAATACCGGCATCCCAATAGTCACGGATAACATCATCGACTTCGGTTTTTGAAGCACCAACACATGTAAGATGCGCCGCTGGCTGCATAGAGGTTTCACTCAAAATGCGCTTAACGGTGTTATGGGTGCGCTCACGGGTGCTGCCACCAGCACCGTAGGTTACAGACACAAAACCTGGATTAAGCACTTCCAGCGTTTTCACAGAAGCCCACAGGGTTTCTTCCATCTTTTCTGTTTTCGGCGGGAAAAACTCAAACGAAACATTTACGTCTTTAACAGGTTCTGCAAATAAAGAGGCTGCCTGCCTCGCTGTATCATTAATATAGGCCACAGCCTTACTCCTTACCCACAATTGGGCCTGAACTCAGGCCTTCAAAACGCCAAATTGTAACCCGCAGCTTGCCACCCACCAAATGCTTCACTGCACTGCATTTCAGGCCGGCCTGCTCACCCAAATGGATAATTTCTTCATCGGCAAAGCCAAGGCGGCGGTGTGCATGCTCACTGCGCAAAAATTCTTCTGTGTGAGGGGCAAAGTCTGCGACCAAAATCTTACCACCAACGGCCAACGCACTGGCCGCCTCTCGCAGCGCCTCAGCCGGCTTTTCGGCAAAGTGCAAAACCTGATGAAAAACAATCAGATCCTGGCTTCCGGCTTCCACACCCAGTTTATACATATCACCGCGACGAACCTGACAATTCTCTAATTCTTTTTGTTCCAGGTTTCCGCGTGCAACAGCCAGCATTTCCCGGGATACATCTATTCCAACTGCCTGGTTCATATAGGGTGCAAAAAGTTCAAGCATACGCCCTGTACCAGTACCGATATCAAGAAAACGTTTCTGCTTGCCGCCGCCTTGCAATGCAAGCAGCGCCGCTTCAACCTGCTCTTCAGACACATGTAAAGACCGAATTTCATCCCAGCTTGCCGCATTTTCACGGAAATAATCCTGCGCTTTATCAAAGTGCCCCTGCCTGATTTCGCTCAGCGCCTTCAGGTCATGAACAAAACTGGCATCATCTTCCGGCACCAAAGGTACCAAAGCCTGATGAAGCTTTTCACCCACACCGGCGTCTGCCAACCGGTAAAACACCACCGTACCTTCCTGAAATCTATCCAAAAGGCCAGCGTCACACATAAGCTTTAGGTGCCGCGAAACCCTTGGCTGGCTTTGAGCAAGGATTGTTACCAGCTCCCCCACTGTTAGCTCGCCTTTGGCTAATAACGCCAAAATACGCAGGCGCGTTGTTTCCGCTGCTGCCCGCAATGCTGCTAACAATTGATCCATAAAGGTATCCTCATTTCATGTTTCACATAACATAAATAAATCTTTATATAAGTAAAGCTTTATTCGACTTCAGGGCCTATTATACTGGCCACTCATGCAATTGTGATCACTGAGCGGAACAAAGGCGTACAAGGCACCTTGCTTTTGCACCCTGTAATCGCCACATTGTGCCGGTACTTAACAACCACCAAATCAACAACGAATGTGCAGGCTCAAAATTACCTGCC
>Ga0316204_10008317_pt1 | contig 14511 bp, 9 predicted proteins | sample 6monrhotite_MG_2_FD_205661 | JGI IMG/M metagenome (GOLD analysis project Ga0316204, IMG submission 205661) | Microbial mat bacterial communities from mineral coupon in-situ incubated in ocean water Damariscotta River, Maine, United States -... | ecosystem: Environmental > Aquatic > Marine >...
TGGGGCAATACACTTATGCCAACAATCCTACACTATACCTTACTAGTGATGATTTTGAAGAAGCCGTATCCTTTGGAGATGGGACCGCTCAGTTGAAAGGGTACCATGTAGCCGGAGGCCCTGAACGTGCTTATCAATTGGGTTTTGAATATCGCGATCCAGCGTTTTGGTGGATTGGAGCCACAACAAACTATTTTTCCAATGCCTATATCGATGTCAATAACCTCGCCCGTACAGCCAATTTTACGTCAGATTTTGATGGACAACCCTTCAATGATTACGATGAAAACACGGCACGAACTCTTTTGAAACAAGAAGTCTTTGATAGCTACTTTTTGATCAATGTGATTGGCGGAAAGTCATGGCGCATCAAAAAGTACTATGTGGGATTCTTTGCCACCGTGAACAATGTATTGAACCAAGAATACAGAACAGGCGGTTTTGAGCAAGGAAGGAAAACCAATTTCAGGGACCTACAAGAAGACGCTTCAAGAAAACACGGAGCGCTGTTTGGTCCGAGATATTTCTTCGGAAATGGAACCACCTATTACGTCAATGTCTACGTTCGATTTTAATTCAGAAACACTAAAAATTATACTCATGAAATTTTTCAATAACTATATGCCCGCCCTTGTATGTACACTACTTTTACTAATCATTTCCTGCGTGAAAGATGACAATTTTGACACGCCGGACACCACGACAACGACGCTGAAAATTGATGGCACGGTGCTAGGCATTGATGCCTTATACAACCTATGGCTTCAAGAACTTACCAATAACGAAAATGAGGTGCTCACCTTTACAGAGACAAACAGCTATATTTCGGGCTATGTAATCTCCAGTGATGAAGCGGGAAACTTTTTTGAAGAGCTATTAGTACAAGATGCTCCCGTCAATCCGTCGCGAGGTGTCAAAATTTTGATCGATAAGAATCCCTTGTTCACTAGTTATGAATTGGGTCGAAAAGTATTCATCTCTTTAGATGGACTTACGGTTGGATTAACAGGCGGCGCGCTAAGTTTGGGAGTTCGTGATGGAAATGAAATCGAAAAACTTTCGGAATCTGTATTCGAAGAATTTGTGCAAAGAGATACCATCGTGGCGTCCATAACCCCATTACCACTGCGTATTTCTGAATTTTCGGTAGACAAAACCAATATGTATATCAGCCTTGAGGATGTACAATTTAATCGCAATGAAGTGCTGGGAGAAAACCGAAAAACCTTCGCAGGTGAGCCAGATGATGAATTTGATGGAGAGCGCACTTTGGAGGACTGTGCTGAAGGTACTTCAGTAGTGTTTAGCACAAGCACCTTCGCCGATTTCAAAGCTGTGTTGCTCCCCCAAGGCCGTGGGAGTTTGGAAGGTATTCTCACCCTAGATTTTTTTGGAGAAACTTTTAATGTGGTGGTGAATGATCCGTCCACCATACACTTAGATGATGTAGAAAGATGTGACCCTTCGGAGGTGAGTTGCGGGGTGGCAACCACCACGGGTTCCAACATATTGTTTAGTGAGTACTTTGAAACACAATCGGAAGGAGATCCCATTGCGGGAAATGGATGGACTAATTATATGGAAGCGGGCACTGAATCTTGGGAGGCCTATTCCAGCAGTGGAAGCAATGCCTCCTTGGGGATATCGGCCCGCATTGGTTCGTTTATGTCTGGTGATGACAGTACAGTGGGGTGGCTCATCACCCCCGCGATTGATTTTGATAACCACGAAGGTGAGACATTGGAGTTTAAAACCTCCAACAGTTTTGCCGATGGTAGCACGTTGGAAGTACTGTTTTCTAACGATTGGGATGGTGACTCAGAAACCATACCATTGGTTTCCTGGGAATTGGTTTCTGATGCCTATGTGGTGCAAGACGATGACTTTTTTGGAGACTGGCCCACCTCAGGAAAGGTAGATTTGTCATGCGTGTCAGGACAGGGCTATATTGGGTGGCGATTTACGGGCAGCGGTGATGCCGATTTTGATGGCACCTACGAGTTGGATGAGATTGAGATTAGTGCCCAAGAATAGCGGTATGAACAGGTTTTTAGGGTGGGTGCCCTTCTGGCGCCCACTACCCGATGTCAAAATGTCAATTTAAACTTTTTACAAAACATATTTGTTTTATGTTGTAAAAATGTTGTATATTTGTACTTCAAATGTTGCCAATACGCACAGGCGTTAGTAAAATCAAACATTTGTAATATTTAATTGGCAAATTTGCTGAGTTTTTTTCGATTGGGAAGCAACTAGTGAGACCAATACCCGCAAAAAGTAGTTTAGAACAGCGCACACTATTTATAATTAATTGACTGTTAAGAGACTAACTTTAATTTTATTGGTTTAACAAAGATTTAGTACAGGGTGTAGCAAATATCGGTATAGCTTTTGTCGTTATATATCCCGAAGCTAATCATAGCTTTTTCATTCCCCCCTTTTTATTTCGATCGAATACAGTATGGGCATAACGCCCACAAGAATTTTATTAACTTTTTTTAAACTATTTACGTATGTCTAGTAAAAAAATGACCACAGACTTATTCAAGTTTGTGACCATTAGAAATCCTCAACTATTGACTGAGGAAAACAAAGAAAAGGGGTTTGTGTATTATCCAAGCTCCTATCAAGGTGTGTTTGTAGCCGCCGTTGATGGAATTGATGATGTGGAGGATCGCATGGTTGCCATGGAAACTGCCACTACTACCTATACTTCACTGGGGACAAAGGCCCAGGTTAAGGCTGTTAAGCCAACATTATATGATTTTTCCGCCTGGTTAATGCGCAACAAAAATGTGCTTACCCAGGAAGAAGTTACTGCGAAAGTGGTGGGTGTGAACCAGGTGGTTACAGCCGAAGAAATCACGTTGTGGCAGGAATTGATCTATCAAAGCGAGGAAAAAAAATCCAAAACAGTGCGTGAAGCCTGTGTACAAATGATTGTGGCGCAAAACTTTCTGGAAAAATGGAGCAACTATAGTACGGTTTCTGTTGAACCAGAGGATATTGCCCAGGCAAATAGCGATCTACAAAGATTGGCCTGTGCCGCTGTGGTATTGCCCAAAGAAGTGGTAAATCGCCTAAAAGCAGATGCCAAAATCGGGCAGGATATTAAGTCTACCCACAGAAAACTGGAAAGAGAAGTACAAATAGCCGTCGCTAAGGAGAATATTACTCTTTTGGAAACTGCCATTGCTGAATTGGAAGTGGCCGACCGTACTTTAAACAAGGAAAATGAGGCAGATTTTAAAACTTCGATGGCAACACATGAAACTGCTGTGGCTACGGCATACTCCAATGCAACGGCCAATGAAGATGCCAATGGAAAGATTACCTATACCAATTTAACACTTCCTGTATTTTCTTTCACGGCCAAAGATGTCATGGATGAAACCACGCTAGCCGCCGAAGTTTCGGACGATACCATGGATGTTTTAGAAAAGGTTGATTATGCCTCGTATGAGGACATTATAAGTGTTAAAGAACGACTTTCCCGTGAAATGGAAGAGCAACAATCAATTGTAGTTCAAAACACAAGGTCAGATATGCAGACCATCTATCGCAATCACGAAGTGATTACCCTTCATGAAAGCAAGGCGGCACTGTACTGTTATTCCATACATACCTTGACGGCAAATAATGGCACCAAGGGCAATATGACCATGACCATGACGGTAGGTGGAGAACCTATTGAAATTTCCAGCTCCAATATTACTATTGTTGCGGGTGCAATCAATAATACCATCACCAATGTGTCTCTGACAGCACAAAATGACGGAATTGCGACCATACGGTTAACACCCACCCCAATCAATATTCCTTTTAATGGGACATCTGCTGCACTGGATGGAACCATTACATTGGGTGATGGAACGGTATTAACCTTGTCACAAACAATTTATTTTGATCGTGTGGCAAACGGTTGTGCCACAACGTCCAATTCCGGAGAGGTGCCAAATACAACAGCAGAAGATGCCTTGTTTGGAATCCATAAAATTGGCGTGGCAGATTTCCGAAAAGTAGAACAGGAAGTATGTTGTTATATGCCCGGAGAAGTATCTCATATTGAGAATATCTTGGCACGTGAATACAAAGAACGGGAAACTCGCAGGTTAACAAGTAGTGAAACAACCGTAGAGACTACCGAGGAGTCTGAAACAGAAAACCTCACAGATACAACCACTACAGAGCGTAATGAGCTTAATACAGAAGTGTCTGCGGTGGTGAATGAAGATTCTTCCAACAATTTTGGAGCGTCGGCTGGAGTAAATGGAACACTAGGGGGAGGTGTTCAGTTCTATGCCAATGGTTTTGCCAACTTCGCCTCGTCTTCGTCCAGTTCTAATTCAAACTTCGAATCGCAAAACTATGCGCAAGAAGTAACCGAACGCGCCTTGGAACGTGTGGTGCAAAAAATAACCAAGAAACGTACGTCCAAGATCTTACGCGAATATGAAGAGACCAATACGCACGGTTTTGATAATCGTGAAGGAAACGATCACGTGACCGGCGTCTATCGTTGGGTAGATAAGATTTACAACAATAAGTTGGTGAACTACGGAAAGCGATTGATGTATGAATTCATGGTGCCGGAACCTTCTCGTTTTTTCAAAGAGGCGGCTTTTCAGAAGGCAGAAAATGGGGCATTAACAATGGAGAGCGGAGTGGTATTACCTTCGTTGCCTCCAACATTGGAAAGCAAAGGATTGGAAAACCCCTGGGTACTTGGAAATTCTAATTATGTGACCTGGGCTGCGAATTGGAAGGCCGAGGTAGAAGCGCCGTCAAAGGAATACATTCGATTAGGGCAATCCTATTCGGGGGGGCAGTTTGAAGGCAGCCAGGGATCAAGACAATTTTCATTCAATGACTTTGAAATTCCAGAAGGCTATGAGGCGGTGCGTGTTGTCTGGAAATTTGATTTCAGAGAGGCACAAAACAACAATACGTCGGCAAGTTTAATTATGGCCAATAAGCGCATTCCTATCACCTATAATGGGGCAGTGCATGGAGGTACAGCAAACCCACCTAGCGGAGAGTTTCCGGTGTATAACTACACCCAAACCAACTTTCCAATAAGCGTTGTGGGATGGGACATTGGTAGTTTTGCACTTAACGTTACTGTAACGTGTAAGCGTACGGTTGAAGCTTCCAGATCTTGGAAGTTGAACACCTATAATACAATAAAGAGTGCCTACCAGGACCGTTTGCAAGAATACAATGATGCTATCGCAGCCAGAGAGGCACAATTTGCACCTGAGCAAGGCGGAAGAACAGAATTCAATCCCGGCCTGAATCGCATCCTTGAAAAACGCGAATTAAAACGTTTGGGAATCCAAATGCTTACCGCGCCCTTCAATATTAATAGCCATGGGGCAGATAACTATAAGAACAGTATAGACATTAGTTTGGATGCCAATCTGGACCATAAAGCATCTGTTGCCAAGTTCTTTGAACAGGCATTTGATTGGGAGATCATGGCCTATTTGTTCTATCCGTACTACTATGCCGAAGCCAATGGAGATGAGGAAAACGGAATTGAAAAATGGATCGAGTTGTTCCAGGAGAGCAATGGTACAGACCCTATCTTTCAGGCCTTTTTACAAAGTAGCATGGCGCGTATGGTAGTACCTGTACGTCCTGGCTTTGAAGATGCCGTGACCTATTACCTGGAGACTGGTGATATCTGGAATGGGGAAGGCGTTGCCTTAAGTGATGACGATGACCTCTACGTTTCTATTGCCGATGAAATGCAGACCATTGACGGTACGGTAGAGAAGGAGTGGGAAACCCGTGTGCCAACTGCCTTAAACATTGTACAAGGAGACTCGGTATTTTTAGACGAGCAAGGCCTGCCCTGCAGTTGCCTGCCCGAAGAAGAAAATACCTTGAAAACCTCTACCAATGTATTGGCTGGACAAACAGGGACCACCCCGTAAATACTAAGGAAAGCATAGTTGGAGACTTCAGGGAAACCTGGGCTCCAGCTATGTATTAACCATGAGATCGTGCCGTGTCGGGGGGACACGGTGGGGTCTCATATATAATAACCTTAAAAAAATTAGCAACATGAGTACGTTTAAATTTGCAGAGCAGTTTGGGGTGGAGTCGCCACTTTTATATAATTCTGTTGAAAATGTTCCAGAGAATGAAGAAATTCAAGGACGAACAACTTCCGGAAAAGTACGTTCAAGGGCAATTATAAAATTTCATTATGGAGAATCAGATAATGTAGATGTTCGCATTCCAGACGAAAAGAATGATCTGTATGTCTATGTCAGAAAACTAAGGCCTATTCCTGTAGAAACTAGACAAGTCACACGCATGTCCCATTCTGGAATCACATATCGTGATATTGAAGTACTTCGCATTAGTTTGGGAAGAAACTTGAGAAAAGCCATCGCAGAAGGTGATAAAAATGCACAGTTTATAGTGGATGACCTAATGACATGGATGGAAATTAATAATGACAAATATTTTAATGATCGAGCATTCTTTTTAGACCTAGTGAAAACTTTTGTTGCAGAGTATCCAACCGACTATGTCTATGAACCACCTAACGGTTTTGAACAATTATATGACCTTTTTGTGTTGTGCATAGAATTAGGTGTAATAGATTTATCTAATACAGCGGGGTATTTATCCAATGAAGTTTTTAGGGTAATAGCAAACGGCATACGCTCTGGAAAATTGGGCGAGGAACGTTGGAACCCCAACGTTGAAACCGTAAAGCACGATCAAGAAAACACGCCAGAAGATGCAACCTATAATCCTTTGTTTTTTGAAGTTAAAAACATCAAGACGGGGATTTTAAAAGTTTTTGATGGATTAAATCTAGTCGAAAAAAATATGGTGCCTGCAGATAAAAAAGAAAGGTCTTCAGAAGAAAAATACGTCATATTTATTGAAGATGGTATCATTGGTCAGGTAAATGAAATACTAAGCTGGCTTAAGGATTTTGTATCCAAAGCCTTTGACGGATTGGTGGATCTTATAGATAGAACACTTAAAATGTACAATGCGTATGTAGTTGGCCTTATTAATGGATTTATCGAATTAATAGCGGGCGTTGTAGATGCTATTGGTTTTCTTGTTGGTCTTTTTCACTACGAGAGCCTCAATAATTTAATCCGAAGTATTCAAAAGTTTGTAGATGGGTTTAGCTGGAACAGTTTGCTTAACCTAATAAAGAAGGAACTAAAAGAACTATTTAATTTTATTGATGGTGATGAAATGTATAAAAACGCCTATGAATTTGGATTGTTCATTCCAAAAATACTGGAAGCTGTTTTGGACATTATAGGTCTTGTGAAAGGGGTTGCTGTAGTTGGCATTAAAATTGCTGAGATTGCCAAGGATCTTCCCAAGATGTTGAGAGAAGCCAATAAGGCATTGTTTGATCTGGTGCTGGAATTGAAAATACCTCAGATTGATAAGAAGGTCTTGAAAAGATTGCAAGAACGAGGCATTAGTTTAGAAGTACGGCTTACCCCTTCTAAAAACTTGAACTCGGGTATTCCCATAAAAGTATATGAGGGTAAGGAGATCAAGATCTGGTATAAAGATGAGCTCTTAGAGGTGTTTGATGATGAGAAATTGGCGGATGTGTTTTTAAAAAAATTAGAAAGCGATGAGGTCTTTTTTAACAACATACTTAGAGATTCTATTCTAAAACGAGCTTATGAATCTGGGTATAAAAAGGTCAAAGAATACCCTAGAATTACTAAGGCTAATGTAAATTTAGTTTTTGAAAAATTTGGATTGGCTGGCAAGACACTATTTTCAAAAGTTGAAAAAACATTTGAAAAGTTTCTGCTGGACAATAAAAATAAATCTGGGAACTGGATTAGAAATAGGCAATTAATAAGCGGGATGTCGCACAAGGATTTTCCTAATTTGATAAGCGCCAAAACAAATTTTCCTAAAGACGAACTTTATGAATTTTTAGAACAACGAGGTATCAAAAAATTTGATATCAACAATATTGAAGAGATAAAGGTAATTTATTCGCATTTCGGAGAAAACTTACACAAATTGATTGAGGAGCGAATCAAATATCACCTTCAAAAGGTTGGAGAGTTAAGTTTAGATACAGATGTCTTATTAAAGACAGGAGGTATTCCAGGAATTCATGCCGAAGTTCGCGCATTGAATGATTTATTTTTTAAATTAGAAGCAAAAGGAGTAAAAATAACTGAAGACATATTTGACGATATTTTGGGTTATAATAGGATGTTTAAGCCGAATGAAGTCATGCCTAGGTGTGCCGACTGTTATTATCTAACCTTTGGGATAAGAATGATAAGTTTAAATTAAAAGATATAACGATGAATAATTTAAAACAAGAACATAAAGTAAGGGTTGAAGAAAATGATTTGGAAATAATTGGCCACTCTGATGGAGGCTATATGACTTATCATTATCAGGGAAAGCCTTTTTCGGGTTATATGGTGATTGATTATCATGAAAATGGTGATGTGATGTATGAAGAAGAATATAGGGAGGGAGAGCATATGGGCTGGGATAACGTATATTACGAGAATGGTCAGATTGAGAGAGAAACTCTTATGTATGGTGCTACAGGGTTGGAGTTTTATAAATATGATGAGGAAGGCAATCTCCTTATTGGAGGAAAACAAGTTCCTGATGATATATACGATAAGATTGTCGCGCAGAATAAGCTTCTTGACTAAATCTTTAAAATTGACTAGTTCTAGTTTAGCGTTAGAACGTAGTTAAAAAGATAGTATATTTATTACCCCGCCACCTTTTGTTAGGAGTGGCGGGTTTTTGTTTTATGGGGTCACGCGTCACAGACGCGCGCCAGCGAAGAGGATATTATCATAGTAGCAGACGCCAAAGGATTGGACATTGATGATCTCACAGTTACTATAAGCATGGAAAGCACCTATATTCCCTGTGTTATTTGTAAGCGTGAAATCTTACTAAGACAACTAAATTTGGGAACGAATACAGTGATTGAGGTAAACTACTCAATACTGCCCAATGGCCGACCAGTACGTAAAAATAGTGATTTTACAAATTTTTTAAAACAATAGAGATGGAAGTACAATATTTAACATTGATGTTAGAAACTAAGCAAATTTTCGGGATAACAAATGAACCTGTGAAAGAAGAGGATATAATTGCTCTTCAGGAGAAACTAGATATAATGTTTCCAAAAGCCTATCAAGAGTTTTTATTTATTGGTGGAAACAGTTCGAATATGATTAATAGTGATCATGGGTTCTATCACCCTTTGAGAGATGACCTAAATTACATGGAAGAGATTCAAGAAAGAGTTAGTAAGTTCTTAAAAGGAGAGGGCTTAGAAATTGAGGGTGGTGATTTTTGGGTAATTTGTGAGTTGGATGGTGGTGAGCAGTTTCACTTCTTTTATTTTGATGATCCAGACGCTTTAGATGCGGAGAATCCTCCCGTATATGCCAGTTTTCCTGCCTATTTGGATGAAGGACTGTCGTTAAAGAAAAAAATAGCAGATACCTTTAGTCAATATATTGATGATAAGATAAAAGCGTATACCAAGCAGTAATTTATCAATAGCACTAAAACATTAATTTAACCCCGCCATCTCTTTTAATAGGAGTGGCGGGTTTTTGTTTTACGGGGTCACGCGTCACTGACGCGCGCCAGCGGGGGGTAACCTATACCCATTATATTGACTAAAACGAAATATTATGAACTTAGATTTTAAATTAGATTTTTTATACTATCAGGAACAACAGATTTTGGACGGTAAAGATCCAAAAATGGATGAATTACGGCCCCACATTTTTAAATTCAAAGAGTATATGGGTGCTGCTCCCCTTGAAAATATTATACAATTGATATTGCATGCGCATGAAGAAAAATATCCACAACCTAAGTATTGGTATACAAAACTTTTGGTTCCTAATTCATCTAGTATTGAGGTGACGTATCCGAGTGATTTGGATGAAGAGTCAGATCTTTACCTATCGCCAAAGGAAATGACCCGTGATGACCTTAGTCATTTAATTTTGAGACAATTTGATGATGTTGCCAACAACTCTTTCCTTTTAAAAGAACTGGAGTTGGCCTTTGAAGAGCCGCAGGATTATCCGGCACTGGTTCAAACAATAGAAGGGTCATTGGAGGGGTTAACATTTGTTAAAGATGAAACACTGGAAGAAACGGTTTTCACTGTAGAAGATTCCCCTATTGCCAATGTAAGAATCACCCCAAATACCTTTGTTTTGGGAATCAATCAAGATACCTGGATACGATATTTGGGATAAGATTTCCAAAGTGTTCTGTATTATTGACGTCTAGAACAAGCTTCTTGACTAAATCTTTGAAGCTTGCAAGTTCTACTTTAGAGTTAGAGCATAGTTGAAAAAGATTGTATCTTTAATACCCTGCCGTTTCTTTTTATAGGAGTGGCGGGTTTTTGTTTTTTGTGGTCACGCGTCACAGACGCGCGCCAGCGGGGGTGATAATAGATTGGACGGAGGAAGAAGAAATTTACCTAATGGATTTTTTGAGTAATTTTAATTAATAATAAGAATATGGAAGAACAAAATAAAGTTTCTATATGGATTGGGTCTTATGACTCTAATATAGGATTCAAGGATTTAATTAAAGAAAGATTTTGTGAGGAAGGAGACCTTTTCTCGAACTTTATGAATGAATTTAAAATTGAATTCATCGATAATCAATTTCAAGAGGTTTTGTTTAGTGAGGAAATAGAATCTTCAGAACAATTGTTTATGGATTTCTCTTATAGCAGTAAGTTCATAGATAAGTTGCCAGAAAAAGAGTGGAGCAATTATAATTGTGTTATTTGTCTTTATAATTTTGCGTATTCAGGAAGCGAAGTGAGTTCTGAAAATATGGAATTTCTGGGAATTTATGACTGCTAGTTATTTTCCAGATTAACTCCTCGCTGGCGCTCGACTCCATGGAGTGCCATGAGGTAGCACAAAAAATATATCTTTATATCCCTTCCTTCCTCTCAAAAACTATTTTTGGTATCTTCGGAAACACAATAAACCATTCATAAATCCACCCATCATGTCGTATAGAAACATCCTCACGATCGCGCTGCTAAGTTTCTTTGGGATAACCACAGCGCAAGAACAAGGCCTTAGCACCATAGAGAAGCAACTCATTCAAACCATAGAAGCCAACAACGACGAAGCACTTACGTTTTTGGAGAACGTAGTAAACATCAATAGCGGCACCTTAAACAAGGAGGGTGTTAAAGAAGTGGGGATGGTCTTTAAAGAGGCCTTTGAAACCATTGATTTTAATACGCGTTGGATTGAAATGCCTGCCGAGCTCAACAGAGCCGGACATCTCTTTGCAGAAACTTCAGGGAACAAAGGGAAAAAACTATTGCTCATCGGCCATCTAGATACGGTCTTTGAGGCAGACAGTCCGTTTCAGAAATTTAAAAAAATAAACGACAGCATTGCACATGCTCCTGGGGGTAATGATATGAAAGGTGGCGATGTCATCGTATTGTATGCACTAAAAGCGCTTCATGAAAATGGACTGCTCAATAACGCCCAAATTATTGTGGCCTATACAGGCGATGAGGAGAGCACCGGAAAACCCTTGAGTATTAGTAGAAAAGACCTGATTGATGCTGCCAAACGCAGCGATATCGCCTTGGGGTTTGAAACCTCTACAGGTTTTAATTATGCCACGGTGGCCAGAAGAGGGGCTTCGGGTTGGGCAGTGGAGGTCACCGGAAAGCGAGCACATTCATCGGGTGTGTTTAGCGAGCAAACGGGAGCGGGCGCCATTTTTGAAATGTCCCGAATCCTACATCAGTTTTATGAAGAGGTGCGAGGAGAACAATACTTGACCTTCAATCCCGGTGTGGTGATGGGTGGCACCTTCGTAGAATTTGACGCGGCCAAAAGCTCAGGGACGGCCTTCGGGAAGAGCAATGTAGTATCTCAAACCGCCACCGTCACAGGCGGATTGCGTTTTATTTCAGAAGAACAAAAAGAAGCGGCAAGAGCCAAGATGCGAGCTATTGTGGCTCAAAACCTACCACAAACATCGGCCACCATTAGTTTTACAGACAGCTATCCTGCCATGCAACCCACTCAGGCGAATAAAGAATTACTGGTGCAACTAAATGAGGTGAGCCTAGACTTGGGTCAGGGAGAAGTATTAGGCTATGACCCGGGAAAGCGTGGCGCAGCAGACACCTCCTTTGTGGCAGACTATGTGGCCTGTCTGGATGGTTTGGGAACCATGGGTAAAGGGGCACATACGCCCGAGGAAACCGTAAATCTGAATACTTTTGAAGCCTTGACCAAACGTACTGCCGTACTCATTTATAGATTGATTAATCAATAGGAGGTCATATGGATTGCGCTAGACGTTCGTTACGAACTTACCTTTGCAAAAAATTAAACCAAATCACCAAAGAAAATTGATCGTTCTTCGTTGAGATCGCTTTCTCAATTTTACTATATTTGTCCTCCCCCCTCCGGCCATAATAATAGTGTACGTGTAGCGTGATGCCAGAAATGTTTTTCTTCGGAAGAAAGAAACCTTTGATGACGCTACATGGACGCCCAATGTATGAATGAATCAAAAAATCACTACAAAATGAGTAAAAAACTAACTATTTTTTTGGTATGCCTCTGCGCATCCCTCTCAGTATTTTCACAAACAGGTTTTGAAAATGGACACTACCTAAGAAATGACGGAAGTGTGGTCAAAGGACTAATAAAAAATGAAGACTGGAAAACGAATCCAACGTCTATTGAGTTTAAAGCCAATGCCGGATCCGAGGCTCAAACTATTTCACTCTTGCAGATGAAAGGCTTCGAGATTGAGAATAAAACACGTTATGTAAGAGCGCGGGTAGATGTGGATATGTCTCCAGACAACCTAAACAACCTTACTATTAATAGCAAACCACTTTGGGAAGCCAGAACGGTACTCTTACGAATGTTAATCGATGGTAAAGCCACACTCTACTATTATGAGGGCAGCGGCCTCCAAAAATATTATTTTAAAACCGATGAAAAGCCCATTGAAGCCTTGTTCTACAAGCGCTATCTTAAAAACGGGGATGCCGCAGAAAACAATCAATACCAACAACAGCTATTGAACAACCTTTCGGGTTGTGCGCAATTATCCACAGCAGATTTCTACGGCCTAAAATATAAGAACAGTCCGTTGACGAAGCTTTTTATCACCTATAATAACTGTGTGAGTGGTGAAGGTGTAGCCGGTGTTACTAACTACAACCCCAAAGAAAATAAAGTAGACTTCAAGGTAAATGCTTTTGTAGGAATGAATTATCTATCTGTAGATGTGACTAATTCTGTGGCGCCCTCTAGGGGAGGTGATTTTGGAAATGCCATTCGCTTGCGATTTGGAGTCGAACTGGAGGCCTTAATGCCTTTCAATAATAATAAATGGGGTCTTTTTATTGGATTTGCAAAGAACACCAAGTTTGAGCAGACCACAACCCAAGCCACTTCATCTGTGAACAATCCTACCCAGGAAGTTACCTTTACCTATAGTTCGTTCGATATTCCTTTTGGAATTAGACACTACTTTTTTGTTGGTGACGATTCAAAAGTTTCACTACATCTAGGGTATATGCTTGATGTAATTTCTGAAGTAAGTATTGAGCGTTCTATAACGGCCAATGACCTGAATGGGAGTGCCACAACAGGGAACCTTTTTGGAGGAGCAGGATTTCACTATAAGAAATTCTCTGCCGAAGCGCGCCTAGATTTTGGGAGGGATCCCATAGAAGAAAGTACATTCTTCTACGAAGCCAATACTACAAGTTTTAGCTTTGTGTTAGGATATCAATTGTTCTAATTTGAAAGACCACAAAGAACCTCCTGAAAATAGCAGTCAGGAGGTTCTTTATATTGTTACCGCCCCAAGTCGTATCATTTTTTATAAAAATCAGTATCTCTATCTTGGGTTTTGTATTTTAGTTACTTCCAATACATGGTCCAATGAAAAAAACAACATCTTTTGGAGGCTATTGCATCGCCCTATTTTTTTTGGGAATGACGCTCTCCACAAGCGCGCAACAGCTTAGTCAAGAAGAACTCAATGCGCTTTCTGCTACCTATACCAAGCAATCCCTATCCTTATACAAGGAACTTTTATCCATACCTAATGATGCTGGATTTCCAGAAGACATAGAGAAAAATGTACTATGGTGCGAAACCAACTTTGAAGCGAGAGGCTTTAGTACTCAACGCATTAAAACTCCCGCAGCTCCCTTATTATTGGCAGAATTAAAACAACCGGGAGCGACCAAGACGGTATTGGTCTATTTGCAAATAGATGGTCAGCCCGTAGACCCTTCTCGTTGGGCGCAAGAAGACCCCTTTGAGCCAGTATTAAAAACGGAAAACGAAGCTGGAGAATGGACCACCATTCCGTGGGAACGGATTTCCAACTATGAAGATGATTGGCGCATCTTTGCGCGTTCTGCTTCGGATGCCAAAGGGCCAGTAGCGATGTTTTTAGCGG
>Ga0316204_10008318_pt1 | contig 14511 bp, 15 predicted proteins | sample 6monrhotite_MG_2_FD_205661 | JGI IMG/M metagenome (GOLD analysis project Ga0316204, IMG submission 205661) | Microbial mat bacterial communities from mineral coupon in-situ incubated in ocean water Damariscotta River, Maine, United States -... | ecosystem: Environmental > Aquatic > Marine >...
AACTGGAGAAATATTTCCAATAAAGGAAACAATTGTTGGGTTTGAAATTGTGTGAATAGATTTAAAGAAATAATAAGTACCTATTACTTCAATAAGTCCTATAACAAATAAAATAAAATATTGATTTCCTTTAATCTCTTTTAAACTATGATATGTTTTTTTATACCAGGCATAAAGTAATATCCATAACAAACCAAAACTAAACCAATAAACTCCAAATTGTTGCAAACTAACTTCAGTTAAAGCAGCTTTACTAAAAATATAGACATTAGAAACCGCAATTACTGAAACTACAGCTAATAAAATACCTTTGACCGAATTGGATATTTTCATAGATCAAAGGTAATTTTATAAAGTTTCAAACAAAGCAACAAATGTTGCGAGATATATTAATAATAAGTAAACTTTTTTAATTGAGAAATATATTTTGCTAGCCTAATAACTTGATGCGTATAACCATATTCATTATCATACCAAACATATAATACTATGTTCTTACCATCACCATTTGAAATGGTTGCATTACTATCAAAAATTGCAGGTGCTGATGTTCCAACTATATCGGAAGAAACTAATTCATTACTCAATGAATATTTAATTTGCTCTACTAAATCGCCTTCTAAACAATGTTTTTTCAAGGTGTTATTAATAGTTTCTTTACTTGCAGCATTTTCTATTCGTAAATTTAAAATTGCCAACGAACCATTTGGTACAGGAACACGAATGGCATTTGAAGTTAATTTTCCTTCAAAAGATGGCAATGCTTTAGAAACAGCTTTCCCTGCACCCGTTTCCGTAATTACCATATTTAGTGCTGCCGCTCTACCTCTACGGTATTTATTATGCATATTGTCAACTAAATTTTGATCGTTTGTATATGCATGAATCGTTTCTAAATGACCATTAATAACTCCAAAATTTTCTTCAATAACTTTTAAAACTGGTGTAATTGCATTTGTTGTACAAGAAGCTGCTGAAAAAATATCGATTTCAGAAGGATTATACTCTAAATGATTTACACCATGAACAATATTTGGAATACCTTTTCCTGGTGCAGTCAGCAACACTTTAGAAACTCCTTTTGCTTTTTTATGTCTACTCAAAGATTCCTTATCTCTAAAAGCACCTGTATTATCAATAACGAGCGCATCAGAAATTCCATATGATATGTAATCAATCTCTTCAGGAGTATTTGCTGAAATTACATAAACTGTGGCGCCATTAATTATCAATGCTTTTTTATCTAAGTCTATTCTTACCGTTCCATGAAAATCACCGTGAACAGAATCATTTCTTAGTAAGGAAGCTCTTTTTTCTAAAACAGATTCAGTAATTTCTCCTCGTGTAACAATTGCTCTTAAACGCATTAAGTTGCCTTTACCAGTTAATGCTACTAATTCACGAGCCAATAAGCGACCAATACGACCAAATCCATACAAAACAACATCTTTTGGCTCAGAAATAGTATTGCTTTTAGCAGGTTTTAATTTTTCATCAATAAAATTATCAATTGAATGGGAATTATTATCTAAATAATATTCATATACCAATTTACCAATATCAATTTTTGAAGGTGGTAATTTGTGATTTTTAATTTCGCGTGCAATTTCAACAGCATCAAAAATAGAAATAGGCTTCTCAACAAAATCACTCGCATATTGAATTAAACTTAATATTTCACTAACATTTCTATCTAGTAATTGATTTCTAAATAAAACAAGTTCAACAGTATCATCATACCATAAATCACTTATTATTCTAATAAATTCTACCGTTGCTCTTCTTCTATCAGTTTGAAAAGCGAGCTCTTTTTCATAAATTTCGTTATAAGACATGTGAATGCTAAATTTTTAAATTTCGGCAAAAATACCTATTTCAAACGTTTTCGCAAAGGTTTATTTGTAAAAAAAATCCTTTCAAAAAATTGAAAGGATTTTAAAAATAATTTGTAACTTTTTATCTAAAAATATATCGTTCTCTCTCTCCTTCTAAATTTAACATTTCAATGCGTAGCACTTCTCCATCAGTTTTAGAAGCAATCATATTATTTACATCATCAACAGAAGTTACATTTTCATTGTTAATTGCCACAATTACAAAACCTTTTTTAACCCCATAATACATAAGTTCTTTGTTTGTAATTTCAGTAATTTCAACTCCATTAGAAATTGATAATTTTTTCAATTTATTTTTATCAATATTTTTTAACTCTAACCCTAAAACAGATACGTTACTTATTTCATTTTTAGTCAATTTTACATCAACAGTAAAACTTTCTCCATCTCTTATATAAGTAACTGCAACCATTTCATCTGGTCGTTTTGTTCTTAAAAAACCCTGTAAATCTGCATAGGTTGAGATTTTGATGTTATCAAGCTTAATAATAATGTCTTCCTTTTTTAAACCTGCTTTATCCGCGCCAGAATTTTCAATAACATCAGCAATATAAAAACCTTCTGTATACTCAATATCTAAATTTTCTGCAGCCTTATTATTTAATTCACCTCCGCTTATCCCTAAGATTGCTTTTTGAACATTCCCAAACTCCATTAAATCTTCTACAACCTTTTTAGCAATGTTAGACGGAACAGCGAAAGAATACCCAATAAATGATCCAGTACGGGAGGTAATTGCTGTATTTATTCCAACAAGCTCACCTCTAGTGTTTACAAGTGCACCTCCACTGTTTCCTGGGTTTACAGCAGCATCTGTTTGAATAAAAGAATCTGTAATATTCCCATTTCCTTCTAAATCTCTTCCTTTCGCGCTTACAATTCCAGCTGTTACAGTAGAAGTTAAATTATATGGATTACCAACTGCAAGTACCCATTCACCTACTTTAATACTATTAGAATCTCCAAAAACAATATAAGGTAAATCTGTCGCTTCAACCTTCAACAAAGCAATATCATTAGTAGAATCAGTTCCAATCATTTTTGCTTTATAGACCTTTTTATTATTTAACGTAACTTCAATTTCAGTAGCATTTTTCACAACGTGATTATTGGTAATTATATATCCATCTGAAGAAATAATCACACCACTTCCCGTACCAACTTGAGAATATTGTTTTATTCCATTTCCCTGACCATAAAATAACTCAGCAAAAGGGTCTCTAACCGTTTTAAATGAGGTGTTTTTTACATGAACTACTGAGTTTAATGTTTTTTCTGCAGCAACTGTAAAATCCGTATTCTCCGTTGAAGCAATTGTTCTAGAAGAATTACTAGTTGTAACCATACTTGGACTCGGTTCCACGGCTTTTTCAATTACAATTTGAGGTTTTTCTATGAACAACTTATAAGATCCAAGTGTTAGAAAACCACCTAAGGCTGAAAACAAAACGATACTTACTATTTTTTTCATTTTTAAAGCATTTTTAAAATTTGACACTCAAAATTAAAAAACTTTTTATTTCTAAAAATGGCTTTAACGCTTTATTAACACTCATTTAACTGAGTTTAACACTTTAAAATTTGTTACAAATTTTTAACACAAAAAACTATGCTTTATTTACTACATTTGCATTAATGAATGTGAAATTTTACAAATATCAGGGAACGGGAAACGACTTTATTATAGTTGATAACAGAAAATTATCATTTCCAAAAAATAACGTAAGCTTAATAAAAAAGTTATGTGATAGACGTTTTGGAATTGGTGCTGATGGATTCATATTACTTGAAAAATCAGAAGAAACAGATTTTAAAATGATTTATTTTAATGCTGATGGAAATGAAAGTAGTATGTGTGGAAATGGAGGGAGATGTATTGTTGCATTTGCCAAAAAACTAGGCATAATAGAAGGCAATACTACTTTTTTGGCTACTGACGGATTGCATTTTGCTAGCATTGATAATGATATTATTAACTTACAAATGAAGGATGTAAGAAGTGTTGAAATTTTCAAAAACCATTCATTCTTAAACACTGGATCACCACATCACGTTACTTTTTGCAATACAGTGAAAGATTTAGATATTAAAAAATTAGGTAAGAAAATAAGATATGGAGCTCCTTATTTTGAAGAAGGCACTAATGTAAATTTTGTTGAACAAATTTCAACGAACACCTTTGATGTAAGAACGTATGAACGAGGTGTTGAAGATGAAACACTAGCATGTGGAACAGGTGTTACTGCAGTTGCCATTGCAGCACACAATATAAATAAAACTGCATATAACTCAATAATTTTAAATGTTTTAGGTGGTCAACTAGAAGTTTCATTTAACAAGGAAGATAATATTTATAAAAATGTTTTTTTAAAAGGGCCAGCACAATTTATTTTTGAAGGAAATATCATAATTTAATGGCAACACTACTTGGAAAACATATAAACTTACGCGCCTTAGAACCAACAGATTTAGAATTCTTATTTGCTTGCGAAAATAATGAGTCTTTTTGGGAGATTAGTAGCACCCAAACACCCTTTTCTAAATATATCCTACAAAAATATATTGAAAATTCGCATCAAGACATCTATGAAGCTAAACAATATAGATTTGTGATATGCAATACAGAAAACATCGCAGTTGGAATGATTGACTTGTTCGATTTTAATCCACAACATAAACGAGTTGGCTTAGGCATTTTGTTAACTTCTGAAAACAGACATAAAGGTTATGGTTCAGAAGCTTTGGAAATGATTATAGATTATGCCTTTACCTATTTAGATGTACATCAAATTTTCGCAAATATTTCTTCAGATAATATTAATAGTATTTCACTTTTTGAAAAATTCAACTTTGTAAGATCAGGAGAAAAAAAGGATTGGATATTCTCAAATAATAATTTCAAAAACGAATTGCTCTACCAATTAATTAGAAAAACGAATGAACATTAAAAAAGCTATTTTATTAATAATAAGCATTCTAATTGTAATTGGAGGTTTTATTGGGTATAGTTTTTATACTAAAATATACAAACCAAACACTACAAATGAAGGTTATATTTATATTCCAACCAATAGTAATATTGATGAAGTTGAAAATTTATTACAACCCTTTTTAAAAAATACGAATTCATTTAAATGGGTGGCGAAGAAAAAAAATTATCCAAATACCATTAAACCAGGAAAATATTTAATTAAAAAAGGTGCTAACAATAATGAATTGATTAACCTATTAAGAAGCGGAAAACAAACAACCGTAAAATTATCATTTAACAATCAAGATACGTTCGCAAAGCTTGCGGGTAGAATCTCAAAACAAATTGAACCGGACTCTATTCAACTATTAAATGTACTAACAGATATTCACTTTATCGAAACAAACGGATTTAATGAACAAACTGCTCTTGGAATGTATATTCCAAATACTTATGAATTCTACTGGAATACTTCAGCTGAGGACTTCAGAAAAAGAATGAATATTGAATATCAAAAATTTTGGAATACAAGACGATTAGAGCAAGCTAAAAAGTTAAATTTATCGATTCACGAAGTAATTACACTTGCTTCAATAGTTCAGAAAGAAACAGCAAACATCTCTGAAAGACCAATGGTTGCAGGGTTATACTTAAATAGATTAAAAGATAAATGGCCATTACAAGCCGATCCAACTATTATTTTTGCATTAAAAAAAGAGCTTGAAACAGAAACAACTATTAAGAGAGTTTTAACCAAAGATTTAGAAATTAAATCGCCTTATAATACCTATAAAAATCGTGGATTACCTCCAGGTCTAATTGCGATGCCAGACATATCTTCTATTGATGCTGTATTGAATCCATCGATACATAATTATTATTATATGTGTGCTAGTATTACTTCAATTGGAAAACACGAATTTTCAAGAACATTATCTCAACACAATAGAAATGCTTTAAAATATCAAAAGTGGTTGAATCAACAAGGCGTAAACCGTTAAGATCTAAAAATTGACTCATTCAACTATTTATTAGAATCACATCTCTAACATCAATACTTCACAGTCTATTTCATTTTTATTAACAAAACTTACAATTTGTTAACAATATGTTAAGTTTAGAAATAAATTCATATCTTTATTGTTACTATAAAAATATACATTACATTTGCAGCCGGAAATTTAGAGGGTCATTAAAACCTATAAATTATGAAAAAAGTAATCATATTTTTTAGCTTACTAATCTTAGGAATCATTATTTCAAGTTTTTCTAAAGATGCTAATACGGCTAAATCTAGCATTAAAATTTCAAACGAATTACAGTTTGCTCCTACTGAAGAAGAAAGTTTTTTCAATACTCTGAATAGTAATATTCCTTTTGTTGGAAATTCCTTTAACGGATTTAAAGAAGCTGTTGCTTTTAAAGAATCCCAAGGAAAATATCACGTAATCAATACATTAGGTTACCTTGGAAAATATCAGTTTGGAAAATCTACGTTAAAAAGATTTAAAATACATAACACTCAATTATTCTTAGAAACTCCTGAATTGCAAGAAGATGCTTTTATTGCGCTATGCTCTGTAAATAAATGGATTTTGAGAAAAGATATTAAAAGAAGTGTTGGTAAAAAAATTAACGGTATTGAAATTACTGAGTCAGGAATTATTGCAGCAGCTCATTTATCAGGTGCTGGAAATGTAAAAAAATACCTTAGAAGTAATGGAAAAAACCAGTTTAAAGATGCTTATGGTTCGTCAATTCAGCATTATTTAAAATTATTTTCAGGGTACGATACTTCTTTTATTGAAGCTAATAAAAAACCTACACTTTAATTTAAAAAAAATTAATTAAAAAAAAGCTTCAATTTAAAGATTGAAGCTTTTTTTAATCTTTATGTATTATAAATATAGTAGGTCTTTTATGCAAATCTGGATTTTCGTTTTTCCAATCCTTGATTTCTAATGTTTTAATGTATTCTGTTTGCAACGTAATATCACAAGCCACACATAGTTTTGAAGTAGGTGTTAAAGTACTTTTTAAATCAGTGAGCATTTTTTCGTTTCTAAATGGAGTTTCAATAAATATTTGAGATTGATTTTTCTCTTTAGATAACCGTTCTAAATTTTTAATTGCAGCTTTTCTTTCGGAGGAATCGATAGGTAAATAACCGTTAAATGCAAAGTTCTGTCCATTAAACCCAGAAGCCATCATCGCCAGAATAATAGATGACGGACCGACCAAAGGAATTACCCTAATTCCTTTTTCATGGGCTAGCTTAACTATTTCAGCTCCAGGATCAGCAATTGCAGGAACTCCAGCTTCAGAAAGTAATCCGACCGAAACACCTGTTGAACAAACATCTAAATAAGTTCTAACTTCTAATTGATCAGCATATTTATCTAATTTTAAAATATGTAGTGAAGGTTGAGATTTTCTAGGAGTAATTTGTTTGATAAATCTACGGGCAGTTTTTTCATTTTCTACTATAAATACATCTAATTCTTCAATTACTTTTTTTACAGATAAAGGCAAAACTTCTAATGGCTCATTATCACCTAAAGTAGTTGGAATTAAATACAACTTACCAAGTTCAATATTATCCATTTTTATTAATTTTAGTTGCTATAACTTCACAAGCTTCATCCAACATTTTATATACATTTTTAAAACCGAAATCTCCACCATAATAGGGATCAGGCACATCTAAATTTTCTTCAGGAAAAATCTCATTTAAAATAAATCTTACTTTAGATATATCATTTTCATTTCTTGCTAACTTAATAACATTGTCATAATTTGAGTTATCCATCACATAAATAATATCAAATTCATCAAAATCTTCAACTATAAATTTTCTTGCAGATTGATTTGTGATATCTATATTATGCTTTTTAGCAATATTTATTGATCTAACATCTGGCTTCTCTCCATTGTGATAAGCACCTGTTCCTGCAGAATCTATTAATGCTTTACTAGAAAACACTTTAGATTTTAAAATTCCTTCGGCTAAGGGAGAACGGCAAATATTGCCTAAACAAACCATTAATATTTTGGTCATTTCTTTAAATTAAAAAGTAAGTTTCTTGGTGATATCATCAACATACTTTCTAAATTGCTTATCAGTTTCTGTTAAATTATCAACAGTCTTGCAAGCGTGAAGCACAGTAGCGTGATCTCTTTTCCCTATTTGAGAACCAATACTTGCTAACGAAGCTTTTGTCATTCTTTTTGCAAAATACATTGCTAATTGACGAGCTTGAACAATATGTCTTTTACGAGTTTTTGATTGTAAAGTAGCAACATCTAATTCAAAATAATTTGAAACAATTTTTTGAATATAATCTATTGATACTTCTCGCTTAGTATTCTTTACAAATTTATCTACAATTTGCTTTGTTAAAGACAATGTGAATTCTTTTCTGTTAAATGAAGCTTGCGCTATCATAGAGATAAGAACTCCTTCTAATTCTCTAACATTAGACTTTATATGTTTTGCAATATATTCAACTATTTCTTGTGGCATCTCAACACCATCTCTGTAAAGCTTATTTTGTAAAATTGAAACCCTAGTTTCATAATCTGGAACTTGAAGTTCTGCAGATAAACCCCATTTAAATCGAGAAAGCAAACGCTGCTCAATATCTTGCATATCAACAGGAGCCTTATCTGATGTTAAAATAACTTGCTTCCCATTTTGGTGTAAATGATTAAAAATATGAAAGAAAACATCTTGTGTTCCTGTTTTACCAGATAAAAATTGAACATCATCAATTATTAATACATCAATCATCTGATAAAAATGAATAAAATCATTTCTTCTATTCCCTTTCACAGAATCAATGTACTGCTGTGTAAATTTTTCTGAAGAAATATACAAAACAGTTTTATCAGGATACTTATCTTTAATTTGAACACCAATAGCATGAGCTATGTGGGTTTTTCCTAGACCAACTCCGCCATAAATCAATAATGGGTTAAATGAAGTTCCTCCAGGCTTATTTGCGACAGCCATACCTGCTGAACGAGCTAACCTATTGGAATCTCCCTCAACAAAACTATCAAAATTATAATTTGGATTTAATTGTGATTCAATTTTAACTTTTTGAATACCAGGAATTATAAATGGATTTTTTAATTCTCGTTTATTAAAATCTAACGGAACTGTTACTCCTTGAGCATTTATTGGGTTTCTATTCGAACTAGGAATCTTTACAGTATGCGGATTATTACTACTGTAATTATTTTCCATTCTCACATCATAAATCAATTTAGCATCTTCACCCAGTTGTTTCACTAAGGCAACTCTCAATAATTTAATATAATGTTCTTCTAACCATTCATAAAAAAATTTGCTAGGCACTTGAATAGTTAATGCTTCACCAGATAGCTTTATTGGTTTAATAGGTTCAAACCAAGTCTTATAGGCTTGTTGTTTAATATTATCCTCTATAAAAGATAAGCATTCTCCCCAAACTGATGATGCAGTTTTAGTCATTCTGGTATATTAGTGTATTTTGAGTTATTTTTACCGATTCAAATTGCTAACCCTTCTAACAATTTTAGGCTATACAAAAATGTGAATAATATTTAGTATAAAAAAATAAAATATCTATTGATTATTAACTTTTTTTTATGTAAGATACAATTTTTAAAAATAAAAATGAAAACAAATACACTTCAGTTTAGAGTACGATACGGAGAAACAGACCAAATGAGTTTTGCATATCACGGAAACTATGCCCAATATTTTGAAATGGGACGCATAGAATGGCTTAGAGATTTAGGAATTTCTTATAAAAAAATGGAAGAGACAGGAATAATGCTACCTGTAATAAGTCTAAATATAAATTACCTTAAACCTGCCAAATATGACGACTTGCTCACACTAAAAACAACTTTAGTGAATAACCCACTTGTTAAAATAAAATTTGAATTTGAAATCCGTAATGAAAAAGAGGAACTTTTAACAACTGCCAATGTAACTTTAGCCTTTATAAATTCAAAAACAAAAAAACCAACAAGAGCTCCAGAATACCTTTTAAAAAAATTAGCTGAATCTAATTCGTAATTTCTTTCATTTTTACACAACGTAAATCTGTTATTAACTGAGTGACTTTAGATGCATTTTTTTTACGTACAGAAACTAAATATTCACAATTTAAATTCATTTTCTGACTTTCAATTTTGAGTTTATTTTCTTTTATAATTCTCATTACTTTATTCATATCTGGGTAATCAAATATCAATTGAAAATAAACATCAACCGTTTTAGTAACAATTATCGCCTCATCTAAAATTAATTTTGCAGCAGTTTTGTAGGCATTCATCAGTCCTCCTACTCCTAATTTTGTTCCTCCAAAATAACGAACAACAACCACCAAAACGTTTGCAAGCTCTTTTGAAAGTATTTGACCGTAAATAGGCTGCCCGGCAGAGTTATTTGGTTCACCATCATCATTAGCACGATAACTTATATCTTCAACTCCCAATTGCCAAGCATAACACCAATGCCTTGCGGAATGATGTTTTTTCTTTAATTCTTCAATGTACTGCTTTACTTCACTTTCATCAGAAATTGGAAACACATAACCAATAAATTTACTTCCTTTATCTTTAAATAATGCATCACCTGCAGCAGATTCAATCGTTTTATATGTATCTTTTTTTGAAATAATAGTTTCGTTTTAGTATGCAAATATATCAAAACCATAATTTTATTTTTCTAATTAAATTTGAATATATTTGAGAAACCAAATTTACGACCATGAAAAAATTACTCAACTTACTTCTAACAATCGTTATTCTAACCTCTTGCGAAACAACATCAACAAAATCAACAATTCAAAAAAGAGAACCTAATTCTTTTGCTATTGTTATTCACGGAGGTGCAGGTGGAATAAAACGTGAGTATTTTAATGACGAGCAACAAGATGCTTATACAAAAAAACTTGAAGAAGCTTTAGATGCAGGCTATAAAATTTTAGAAAATGGAGGAATTTCTCTTGATGCAATTCAAGCGGCCATTAATGTAATGGAAGATTCTCCACTATTTAACGCTGGTAAAGGGGCAGTTTATAATAGCGAAGGGAACCAAGAAATGGATGCTGCAATAATGGATGGAAAAACATTAAACGCAGGAGCAATTGCAGGTGTAAATCATATTAAAAACCCAATTTTAGCGGCACGTATTGTTATGGACAGCTCTAAACATGTCATGCTTTCCGGAAAAGGTGCTGAAATTATGGCCAAAAGCTACGGGATTGAAATGGTTGATAGTAGTTACTTCTTTACAGAAAAAAGATTAAATCAACTACGAAAGATTCAAGGTAAAGAAGAAATTCAACTAGATCATACTGCTTTTTTAATTAAAAATGAATTAATTGATGACCATAAGTTTGGTACCGTTGGAGCCGTAGCTATTGATAAAAGCGGAAATATTGCGGCTGGAACTTCAACTGGAGGAATGACAAATAAAAAATATGGGCGAATTGGGGACGTTCCAATTATTGGAGCAGGAACCTATGCTAACAATTTAACTTGTGGAATATCTGCAACGGGTACAGGTGAATATTTTATGCGAACGGTAGCAGCTCATGAAGTTTCAAACTTAATTCAATATCAAAGAATGACTTCAGAACAAGCACTTCATGAGGTGTTATTTAATCAAATTGGTCCACTTGGAGGTGAAGGTGGAATGATTTTAATGGACAAAAATGGAAATGTTGCTTGGGATTTTAATTCTACGGGAATGTTTAGAGGTTATAAAAAATCTGATGGAGATACGAAGATAGAAATGTTTGAAAAACCCCAATAACAGCTAATTTTTATAAATTTTTAAAGCATCAGTTGAAATTTTTTGAATTAAAATTGGTGCTTTTATCATTTTTGGTGCTTTCAAACCGGTTTTAAAAGCTATATCACCCACAAAAACAAAAGCTTCGTCCCATAAATTTTCATTTATAAAACTTTGTAATGTTTTTGATCCACCTTCAATAATTATTGATTGAATCTCATAATTAAATAGAATAGTACAAATTTGTTCTATTAAATTTTTATTAAAATTAACTATTTCAAAGTATACATTCTTATTTATAGAACTATTCATTTGTGTTTCAGTAAAAACAATAGTTTGAACACTTTCATCATACAAATTATAGTTTTTAGGAATTTTTAAAGTTCTATCTAAAACAATACGAATTGGATTGATACCAACCCAACTTCTAACATTTAGAGAAGGATTATCATTCAAAGCGGTAGTTGTCCCAACCAATATTGCTTGCTCATCTGACCTCATTTTATGCACATATTGTTGTGAATATGAATTTGAAATCCAATTTGGTGATTGCTTAACGTTTTTACCCCGTAATTTATCAATAAAACCATCAGAAGTTTCTGCCCATTTCAACATAATATATGGTCTTTTTTTACTGTGAAATGTAAAAAATCGTTTATTTAATTCTTCACATTCATCTTCTAAAACCCCAACAATTACATTACAACCATTTGCAATCAAATGCTTTACTCCTCTTCCACTTACCACACTGTTTGTATCAATACTTCCAATAACAACATTTTTTATGCCTTTTTCTACAATTAAATTAGCACAAGGCGGTGTTTTTCCATAATGTGAACAAGGTTCTAAACTAACATAAATTGTAGCTTTACTTAATAATGTTTTATCCTTAACTGAATTTATAGCATTAACCTCTGCATGTGGCTCACCTGCTTTTTGATGCCAACCTTCACCAATAATTGAATCATTTAAAACAATTACACTACCAACCATTGGGTTTGGATACGTTTTACCTAAACCATTTTTAGCCAATTCTATGCACCGTTTTATATATTTTTCGTGTATATTCACAGCGTAAAAATAACATTTTAAAATGACTCACAACAACTTTAAAATTAGAGAAATTCAACCTAAAGATAATCCAAAAATTGCAAGTGCAATTCGTAAGGTATTGATAGAATTTGGAGTGCCTAAAGTTGGAACCGCTTATGCTGATGTAATTTTAGATACTTTATATGAATATTATAACTCTAAAAATTGTATTTATTATATCATTGAAAAAGACGGAGAAATTTTTGGTGGAGCCGGGATTAAACAGCTAGATAATTTTGAAGGTAATGTATGTGAACTCCAAAAAATGTATTTTTTACCAGAAGCCAGAGGAATTGGCTTAGGGAGCAGAATGATGGCTATTTGCTTAGAAAAAGCAAAAGAATTTGGATTTGAACACTGCTATTTAGAAACTATGCCTTATATGGGTGATGCTAGAAAATTATATAGGAAAGTAGGTTTTAAAAATTTGGAAGCTCCTATGGGAGATACTGGTCATTATTCGTGTAATTTATGGATGCTTAAAAAATTATAATGTTAGTACAAGAATTTAAAAAACATTTTTTTTTAGAATTATCAAATGACTATCCTACGACTGAAATTCAATCTTTTTTCAATATTTTAATTCAATTTAAATTAAATTTATCTCGTGTTGAGCTAGCAATTCAACCATCACTAGCATTAAATACCTCCGAATTAGATTTCTTTCAACAAGCGCTCACTGATTTAAAAAAACAAATTCCTATTCAATATATAACTGGAGAAACAGAATTTTACGGGCTTCATTTCAGTGTAAACAGCCATGTGTTAATTCCAAGACCTGAAACTGAAGAACTTGTTCATTGGATTGTTGAAGATTATAAAAAAAACGAAAATATAAAAATTTTAGATATTGGTACTGGAAGTGGTTGCATTGCTATTTCGTTGGCCAAAAATTTACCAAATGCAAAAATATATGCTTTAGACATTTCTTCAGAAGCATTAAAAACTGCTGAATTAAATGCTGAAATGAATCAAGTTGAAATCCAATTTATTGAAGCTGATATTTTAACTTTAAATGATGTATCAAATAAATTTGATATTATCGTTTCTAATCCGCCTTATGTCCGTGAATTAGAAAAAGAACAAATGCAACAAAATGTTTTAGCGAATGAACCTCATTTAGCACTTTTTGTAGATGATGAAAACCCTCTATTATTTTATGAAAAAATTGCTGATTTTGCCAAAAAAAATCTCAAAGAAAACGGCGTTATTTATTTTGAAATTAATCAATACCTAGGTTCACAAACTATTGAATTATTGAGTTCAAGAAATTTCAAACATAGCCAATTAAAAAAAGACATTTTTGGATCCGATCGCATGATAAAAGCAACTAATAATTAGTTCTTTATTTTCATTGGAGAATAAACTTTTACTGCAGTCTTTAACACTTTTTCTTTATTTAAGGTCATTTTTTTTAATTTCTGATCAGCATAATAGTTCATTTGTGTAGTAGAATTTTCCGCATTTTCTTTAGATGAAGCTCCATAACTATTTATTGACTCTATTTCTACACCCTTTTCTCCAAAACGAACCAATTGAATGTAAGATTCTCCTGCATGAGCTCTATAAGTTCCATCTTCTTGCTTTTTAGTATACATAGCGGCTAAAACATCTGGAGCACCACCTACTGGCAGATTTACATTTCCTCTTGTATGCCTTTGTAATGTTCCTAGCTCAATCTCCAATGAACCATAATTCAATACTAATTCTTCCTTTGCTTTTGCAATACCATAAATACAATCATCAAGAGTGATTTTACC
>Ga0316204_10008320_pt1 | contig 14506 bp, 14 predicted proteins | sample 6monrhotite_MG_2_FD_205661 | JGI IMG/M metagenome (GOLD analysis project Ga0316204, IMG submission 205661) | Microbial mat bacterial communities from mineral coupon in-situ incubated in ocean water Damariscotta River, Maine, United States -... | ecosystem: Environmental > Aquatic > Marine >...
CCCGCGCACCTCGCAGCGCTCCGCGGTCTACAGGCTCCTCAGCGCCCCTCTCGGCGGCTACATCTTCGGCGGCAACCGCACCGGGAAGAGCGAGGCGCTGGCGATGATCGGCGCAGCGTTCGCCCGCGGTCGCCACGATCCCGCCGTGATCATCTTCGCCTATCGCAACGGGATCGATCTGGAGGTGTTCCCCGAGGATCCGCAGCTCATCTGGGTCGTCTGCCCGACGCACGCTGACTCGATCGCCTACGTGCGCCCGAAGTACGAGCGCTACCTCGGCCCCAAGGCGACGAAGACCGCGCCGGGCGTCGTCTGGAGCGGCTTCTATGCCCAGGATCAGTGCAGGGCCACGATGCCGAACGGGTGCACGGTCCTATTCAAGGCGACGAGCCAGCGCCGAAAGGCGTTCCAGGGCGACGCCTGCGACCTGATCCACTTCGACGAGGAGTGCTTGGATGAGGAGGTCTTCGAGGAGTGCTTAGCCAGGCTCATAGACCTGAGCGGGCGCCTGGTCTGCTCCATGACTCCGCTCTCCGGCTACACGTATACCTATCGGCGCTACGTGGAGACCCCGGATCCCGATGTGTCCACCTACTGGCTCACGGGCGACGACAACCCGCACGTCCCCGCCGAGGCCCTGGCGAGGATCTACCGCCAGCTATCGAGCCGCCTGGACTCCCGCAGGTTCGGGCGCTTCACCGTCCTGGAGGGCGCTGTCTATCCGCTGTTCGATCGGAACGTGCATGTGGTCGAGCCGTTCGAGTTCCCTGAATCTGGCTGGTCGATCTTCGACTGCGCCGACGCGGGCGTAACCAACCCGTTTGCCCTGCTCCGGTGCTTCTACGACTGGAACACCGATCGGCTATACGTCGCCGTCGAGCAGGTCGCGGAGATGGGCCACAACACCACGAGCATAGAAAACGGGGAGCGCTGGATCGAGGAGCAGGGCAACGAGGCCGAGCTGTGCGTGCTGGACCCGAGCGCCGCCGAGGCCCGCCGCAACTTCGAGGATCTGGGCATGATGGTGGTTCCCGGCAACAACGCCGTGCTCGACGGGATCGACGCGACCCTCTCCAGGCTCACGCCCGACGCCGAGGGCACCCCCCGCCTGATGCTCTTCTCCACCTGCCCAACCTCGATCGCCGAGCATGAGAACTATCGGTGGGCCAAGGGCAAGGAGGCCCCGCTGAAGGTGGACGATCACACCTGCGACGCGCTGAGGTATCTGGTGATGGAGATCGAGTCTCAAAAAGGCATGGGGGCGACCTGAGCGCGCCGCATGAGCAGTCATTCATATAAAGATTCTTGCATATGAAGATCCGTTCATGTATTGACGTGTCAGCATGTCGACACGTCGCTGGTGGAACCCGCTGTCTTGGTTCGGAGCCGATGAGGCTCCAGCGCAGACCCGCGTGTTCGAGGGCGTCGACCCCGATCGGGTAGACCTCGGCGCGGACTACGCCGGCGGGCCGGTGTCACCCCGCTACGACGCCCGCACCGCCCTCTCCAGCGTCGCGGCGTTCCCCTACGTGCACGCCGCGACGATGCTCAGATCGGCGCACCTCGCGGGGCGCCCGCTGCGCCTGATGGATGGCCCCGCAGGCAACGCCCGCGAGATCGATCAGCACCCCCTCCTGGACCTGCTCAACAACCCCTCCGCGACCTGGACCGGACTACAACTCCGCCAACAGCTCGACGTGGACCTGCTCACCGGCAACGCCTACGTGCTCAAGATCGGGCGCGGCTCGACCATGAGCCTGCTCCGGCTCCATCCTGGGCGCGTGAAGATCGACCCCGATCGGCACGATGGGGTCGGTGCTTACGTCTACGACGACCAGGGCACGAGCCAGCGATACGACCGGAGCGAGATCTACCACGTCCGCAACCCGAGCTGGCAGGACGATCCCCGGGGCCTCCACGGCACCGGCCCGATCGAGTCCCTGCACGACCAGCTCCAAGCGGACCAAGGCGCGACCAAGGGCGCCGCCACCCTCGCCGCCCGGCCTCGCCCCGACATCATCTTGAGCCCCAAGGGCGGCAAGACGTGGAGCGACAAGGTCCGCGCCGCGGTCAGTGAGCGCCTGAATCGCCTCCTGAAGCTCGGCGGGACCCTCGTGCTTGGCATGGAGACGGAGGTCTCCCTGCCCTCCTGGACCCCGCGGGACATGGAATACCAGGAGCTCCACAACGAGACCCGCCGCGCAGTCCTCGCGGTGACCGGCGTCCCTCCCCACATGCTCGGCATGGAGATCGCTAACTACGCCCTCGCTCGCGAGCAGGAGCTCGCCTATTGGGGGATCCAGCAGGCCCGCGCCGCCATGTTCGAGGACGCCTTCTTTGGACCCCTGGCCCGCGAGTTCGGCCCCCGCCTCCGCCTGGTCCACAGCTTCGACGGGATCCCCGCCCTCGAAGCCTCCAAGGACGCCCAGATCGCCCGCGCCGGCAAGCTCGTAGACATGGGCTACCACCCCGACGACGCCCTGAAGGCATGCGGGCTGGAGCCCCCCGGAGCGCTGCGGGTCAAGGCCGCGGATCCCGTCGACGCCGACCGGGCCGCCTCGATCCTCGACTTCCCCAAGGTGGCCACGTCATGACCGCTCCCCGCCCGCTGCCTGAGCTCTACAACGAGGCCCGCGGCGCCTACATCGCCCCGCTCGCCCTCCGCATGGATGACCACGAGGACGAAGACGGCCTGATGCGGTTCGTGGCCTCGACGGACGCGGTCGACAGGTACGGGACCATCGTTGACCAGGACTCCTGGCGCCTCGACAACTTCCGCAAGAACCCCGTGTTCCTCTGGATGCATGGGCGCTGGTCTCCCCCGGTGGGCCGCGTGGAGTCGGTCGAGGTCATCGACGGGCGCCTGATCGCCGATGTCCGGTTCGACGACGCCGAGGACAACCCCATGGGGCGCCTCGTCGCGCGCCAGTACCGCGAGGGCACGCTCAACGCCGTGTCCGTCTCCTGGGTCTCCGATCAGATCGTGCGACGCTCGGAGCTGCCCGAGGACCACAAGCACCACGGAGAGCACGGCTACGTCTTCCGAGGCAACGAGCTCCACGAGCTGAGCGCGGTCACCGTCCCCGGCAACGCCGATGCCCTGGCGATCCGCTCCGCCCTCGGCGATCCCCTCGCCGCGCTGGAGGCCCGACTCGCGGCGCTGGAGTCCCGTCTCGCCGCGGATCCCGATACCGACACCTCTTCCACCGCCGATCCCTTCGCGGACTTCTTCGGCTTCCCCAACCCCACCGACTGAGGCACACCATGCCGATCGAAGATGAAGACCTCCCCACCGAGGTCAACACCCCCGAAGAGGCCCGCCGGGCGCTCAATGGGATCCTGGCCTATATCCGCGCCAACCCCGGCGATGAGCACTCCAGGAACCGGGCCCTGATCAACGACAACCAGGCGGCCCTGCGCCTGCTCCAGGAGGAGCGCCGCCAGCCCGCCGCGCCCGCCTACGAGGGCGACCGGGCGTTCCAGACCCGCTACGTGGCCCCCGACGCCGAGGCCCGCGGCCCGCGCGAGGGCGCCTTCGCCGGCAACGTGCGCATGGCCGGCTACAACGACGCCCGCAGCGGCGTCTACGTGCCCGGCCTGCTCGACGATGTCGACGCCACGAGCCCCGAGCACGCCGAGCTCCAGCGCGCCTTCGACAACCGCCGGATCTACCGCATGATCAAGGGCGCCAGCCATCAGGGCCAGCGCGTCGTGCAGTCGCCGCACTTCGACGCCGAGGTGCAGCGCGCCGCGGACGCCTTCGGCCCTGAGGTTCGCGCCTGGGTCGACACGAACGGCACCGGCGGCGAGTTCCTGCCCACCGATACCCTGCCCTCCTGGGAGCGCGAGATCCAGCTCCAGCGCGCGCACCGGGTGCCCGGCCTCTTCGGGTCCGTCCAGATCCCCCGCGACATCGCGATCCCGACCATGAGCGGCGCCCCGATCCCCTATCAGGTCTCCGGGGCGGTCGACGATGACCCCGCCCAGATCCCCGCCTCCAGCATCGGCACCGGGAGCCAGTCGATCGTGCTCGCCACCCTCGGCGCCCGCGTGGTCGTCGATCGCAACGCCGCCGAGGAGGCCCTGATCGCGGTCATGGACAGCCTGATCCGGCCCGCCGTCGCTGGCTCCATGGTCGCCGGCGAGGAGGACTGCGTCATCAACGGCGACACGACCGCCTCTCACCGCGACACGGGCCTCGCCTCGTGGAACCCGGACAACTACTACAAGGCCGCGCCCGGCGGCGGCACCAACGACCACCGCCGGACCTGGATGGGCCTGCGCCACCGCGCCACCGACGCCACCAACAGCACCGACCGCTCCACGTTCAGTTTCACCACCTTCATGACCGACCGCGCCTCCCTGGCCGGCGGGCAGCAGGGGCAGCAGGACATCATCGCGATCGGCAACGCGACCGGCCTCGTGGTCAACCACGGCACCCTCGACGAGGTCGTCACCGTCGACAAGTACGGCCCCGGCGCGGTCGTGCTCTCCGGGGAGGTCTCCCGCCTCGGCGGCGTGCCCCTCATCGAGTCGCAGTTCATGACCGGCGACCTCAACGCGAGCGGCGTGTTCGACAACGTGACCAAGACGAAGACGGGCTACCTCACCCTCAAGCGCAGCCGCTTCATGTGGTTCCGCCGCCGGGGGATCACGCTTGAGGTGGTCTGGGACGCCACCCGCCAGGTCTGGCACCTCGTCGCCACGATGCGGGGCACCTTCGGGTCCTTCGATTCCAGCACGACGAAGAACGTGCACTTCGCCTACAACCAGTGATCGAGGACTCCACACCATGAGCACCAACCGACACATCATCACGCTCTACGTCGACGAGGCCGCGGGCACCGACGACGAATACAGCGCCGTCTTCCCGCTCGCCGGCGAGTGGGAGCTCCTGGAGGCGTGGTTCTCCCCGGACACCGCCGCCAGCGCCAACGGCACCAACTACGCCACCCTGAGCGTGCTCGGCAACGCGCAGACGACCGCGATCAAGGAGTTCAGCACCGCGACCGTGGCCAATGTCGTAGGCACCCCGCGCGAGCTCGCCGACGCCGCCGGCTACACGAGGGCGCTGGCGACCTACACCGGGCAGGTCGACACGATCCAGATCGACAAGGTCGACAGCGGCACCGGAGCCCTGTTCCAGGGCTCCGTCTCGCTGGCGTTCGAGAAGGTCGCCAACTCCTGATGCTTCGGCCTCTCGATCTGGATCAGGCCCTCCCGGCTGATCCCCCGCTGGATCGAGAGGCCATCCCCGGCGCGGCGTGGATGGCCCTCCCTGGGCCCGCCCGCTGCGCCCTCCCCCCGACACCCCGCACCCCCGCCGCCCTCCATGCCCCTGGTCAGCGCCGCCACCTTCCGCGCCCTCGCCCTCCCGCAGATCAGCGGGGCGGACCAGGACACGACCCTGGAAGGGATCCTCGACCGGGCGGATACGATCCTGGCGACCTACTGCGGGATCATTCTGGCGAGTAGCGCGAGCAGGCGCACGTTCCAGAGCCAGACCTATGTCGAGCACCTGAACGGCCACGGATCCCGAGAGCTCCACCTCGGCGCGGTCGGGGTGTCCTCGATCACTTCGATCTATGACTCCCCCGATTGGGGCTACGGATCCTCGGACCTCGTCGACTCGGGCGACTACGTGCTCGACGCCGAGGGCCAGCAGAACACCGTCTACCTGATCCCGACCGGCGCCCACGGATCCTTCAGCGACCAGGACGCCCGCGTGATCAAGGCGACCTACGTCGCAGGCTATGCCGACGACAGCGCCCCCGACGACATCGAGCACGCGATCGTCGAGATGGCGAAGCTGCTCTACAAGGGGCCCGATCGGCGCGGCCTGACGAGCCGCAGCGGCAAGGGCGGATCCCGGGGCCTCATCTCGGACGTGAGCACGCGCCTGATGATCCCCTTGGAGATCCAGCAACTGATCTCGCCCTACGTGCTCCCGAGGGCGATCCTGTGATCACCCTGACCACCTACGCCGACAACCTCCGTGACCTCGACCTGCCCCTGCTCGTCTACGGCGCCCTGAGAGACGCCCGCGCCGCGCTGGAGGCCGACGCCCGCCGCAACGCGACCACCCGCCCGCAGCGCCGCTCCGGTCGCCTCCGCGAGTCGATCCGCGCCGACATCAAGCGGAGCGGCGATCGGGTGCAGATCACCCTGAGCGCGGGCGGCTCGACCGCCCCACACGCGCGGATCCAGGAAGAGGGCGGAGAGGTCCGCGCCCGCTCCGGTCGCTACCTCGCGATCCCCCTGGAGGACCACCTGCGCGGACGGTCGCCCCGCTCCCTCCCCGGGCGTACGCACGTCCGCGAGTCCAAGGCCGGCAACCTCCTGATCTTCGGCGAAGACGGGCGCCCGCTGTACCTGCTCCGCGAGCGGATCCGCATCAAGCCCACGCGGTACCTGGCGAGGGCGATGGAGGCGGGCTCCGCGGATGTCGCGCGCCGCCTCGGATCCCCGCTCGCCTCCGACATCTCCGAGGCCCTGACCTGATGGGCGCCTCCACCGACATCCTCGACGCGGTCGTCGCCCGCCTCGCCACGATCAACGGCGCCGGGTCCTTCACGAAGGACCTGAGCGGCGGCGAGGTCGCGGATCAGATCTGGTTCGGGATGACCCTCCAGCCGCCGCGCTACGACGCCGACTCGATCTGCATCTACGACCTCCAGGAGCCCGCAGACGATGGGGTCGCCCTGGGGCGCCGCGAGCGCCGGTTGCTGGTCGAGCTCCGCGGCTTCGTGCGGAGCGCCGCGGACACGCCGAAGTCTCGCATCTATGCCTCCTGCGATCTGAAGGACGACCTGATCACCGCGTTTACAGGATCCGCAGCAGATCGGACCCTCGGAGGCCTGGTCCGGGACACGACCCTGGAGGCGACGGCCTTTGACGGCCTGGAGTGGGGCCTCGATGGCTTCGGCGCGGTCCACGCGATCCTCACGATCCGGTGGGTGAGCTGATGACCTGGTACGACGACGCCTCCCACGCCTACCGCAAGCGCCTGGCCTTCACCGTCCATCACACCGCGACGGCCTCGAAGGACGTGAACATCACGATCCCGGCTTACCTGGACTACCTCCTGGAGAATCTCCAGGACTCCAGCACGTACACAGACATTCGCGTCGCCGGATCTGACGGCACGACCGCCCAGGCGTACGACATCCAGAGCGGCTTCTCGATCGCCGCCGGAGGCGTGATCGAGCTCCAGTCCGTGAGCCTCGTCGCCGACACCGTGAAGGTGCTCTGGTTCTACTTCGACGCCCCGACCTACAGCGACGGCCAGACGACCTTCAGCCCGTCCTCGCCCCTCACTGGCTACGCCTACGATCTGCGGCCCGGCGCGGCGGATCCCCTGATCGTCGTGACCCCGCCGGTCCCCGGGCGGTCAAAGCCCCGCGCCGTGATCGGCAAGCACAGCGGAGAGACGATCTTCGTATGGTGGGACGTGAGCGCGCTGCTCGCCCCCGCCGCCCACGAGAGCCACGGGCACCGCGCCGGGGAGGAGGTCAGCGCCATCACGCAGACCTATGTCCTCGCCAGCGCGAGCGACGTAACAGCCATGTACGACATGGCCGAGGTCCGCGTCTCCTACACCGCCGACGGACGGACCCTGATCCGCACCCACATCACGGGCGGCACCTCGGGCACCGACTACACCCACGAGCTCCACTTCACGACCTCGGAGGGCCGCACGCACGTAGCGAGCGCCCTGCTCAAGGTCCTCGACCCCGCAGAATAGGAAGGATCCACCCATGGCGATCTGGCAAGGCCGCGGCACCCTGGTAAGCGCTGGCGAGGAGTCCACCTACGGGACCGCCGTCTCTCGCACCATTCACCGCGAGGTGATCTCCCTCTCCCTCCAGCGCCGCGCCGAGCACCGGGCGATCCCGACGTTGGGCGTGCAGTCGAGCCTCGGCCTGCGTCGCAGCTTCCAGGTCAACGAGCAGGTGGCCGGGACCGTCGAGATCGAGGCATGCTACGAGGGTGTCGGGATCTGGCTCAAGCACGCCCTGGGGAGCCTCTCCAGCGCGGGCGGCGGCGCTCCCTACACGCACACCTACGCGATCTCAGCGCTCCCCACTGGCCTCACCATCGAGGCCATCCTCGGCGGATCCGGCAACTCGGAGGTGTTCGAGGGCTGCAAGATCACCAGCCTGGACATCAGCGGATCCGTGGGCGATGTCGTGCGGCTCAAGGCGGAGATCATCGGGGAGACCGGGAGCGCCCGCAGCAGCGCGCCCACCCCCACCCTCGGCAACCACTCCTCCCCCGTGCTCCATCACCAGGGCGCCGCGGCGAGCTGGAACAGCGGCTCGTTCCAGATGCGCGACTTCGCGGTGCGCCTCGACAACGGCCTCACCCGCCGCCAGAACATCGGGAGCCTGGTCACCGCGAGCCCGACCCGCAGCGCCCACCCCCGCGTCACCGGGCGGCTCACCGTCGAGCGCGACGCCGACGCCCTGTACAACGGCCACATCGCAGGCACCCAGAGCGATCTCGTCCTCGTCTTCACGGACGGATCCGAGACCTTCACGATCACGATCTTCAACGCGCTGATCACCAAGTGCGACGAGCCGATCTCCGGGGCGGGCGACCAACTCACGTCCCTGGAGTTCGAGGGCTTCGCCGACGCCACCAACAACGCCTTGGAAGTCGAGGTCGTGAACGCCGACTCCAGCGGGATCGCGGCGTAGGCCGGCCCGATCAACCCCTGACATCTCCGGGAGGATTTACAGATGTCGCTCGTTCAGACCATAGCGGACAGCGCAACGAGGGTGGTAGAAGCCCCCTCAACGCTCCACTACCGCATCCAGCGCCCGACCACTGCAGACGTGGCGCGCTTCGGCGTCGCCCAGCTCGCCCTGCTCCCCGAGATCCTCTCCGAGGCGGCCCGGGGCGCTTCGGTCTTCGAGGAGCTACAAGCCAAGCAGGCCGAGGGCACACTCGATCCTGCTGATCCCCTGCTCGCCGAGGCCGCGCGCCTGATCCGCAGGATCCCCGCCGCCAAGCAGGCGCAGATGAGCGCCCATCAGGACGCCCTGATCTGCGCCGCGGTGCGGGAGGTCAGCGCCGACGGAGAGATCTGGGAGCCGCTGAAGGTGGTCCCGACCGAGGCGGGGTCAGCGCCCGCCGCGGGGGTCCTTAGTGTCTCGCAGCTCCCCCAGAGCGACCACGGCGCGCTCACCGGGGCGATCCAGGACCTGATCGCGGGGGTGGAGGTGATGGAGAGCCTGCGCTCCTTTCGCAGCCTCACCGGAGACGCTCCGGGCGCTGAACCTGATCCAGCGCCACAGCGGGATCCCACAGCACGAGATCGCGAAGCTCCCCCCGCTCGACCTGAACCTGCTCCTGCTCTGCGCCCGGCGTGCTGAGTTGGATCGGGCTGCCATGGCGACGCGCATCAACAACAGCGGCGGGATGGTCTTCCCGACGATGGGCATCTGAGTCATGGCCGGCAACACCATTGAGCACGTCCTGCGGATCCAGGCTGAGCAAGCTGAGGCGTCGCTCAAGGGCGTAGCGACCGAGGCGAAGAAGACAGAGGCCGCGCTGGAGAACGTGGGCGAGAGCGCCGAGCACGTCGAGGACAAAGCCGGGCGCGCCGACTCGATCCTGCAAGGGCTCGCGGGGGCGCTGGAGCTCGTCTCCCCAGCCGCAGCGGACGCCGTGCGCAGCCTCGGCGACATGAGCGGAGGGTTGGAGGCCATCGCCCGGCTCGGCGGCTCGGCGCTCGCCATCCTGGGGCCTGTCGCGGTCGCGGTCGGCGTCCTGGGGCTGGCCTACAAGAAGCTCGCCGGCGACTTGAAGGAGGCCGAGGAGCGCCAGCGCGCAGCCAATGACGCCGCCACCGAAGCCGTGCGGATCAACCAGCGCCTCAACGCGAGCCTTGCCCCGATCGAGCTGCAAGCGCAGCTCGGGCGCGGCGAGATCAGCGAGGAGCAGTTCCGCCAGAGCCTCGCCAACCTCCAGGCAGAGGCCGTGTTCGCGGACGCCGCCGCTGGAGCCCGTGAGCGCCTGACCGCCGCCACCGCCGGATACAATACGGTCGCCGCGAAGTCGGCCCAACTCGCCGCGATGGAGGCCAACCTTCGAGGAGAAGGGCCCGCCGCGGGCGATGTGACGCTGATCCCGGCCCTCCGCCGAGAGGTCGCGCAGCTCACCAACGAGTACAACGCCGCCGCCGCCGCGGTGGCCGGCTTCGACGAGCGGATCGCCGAGACCGCGCAGGACATCCTCGACGGCGCCGACGCGCTCCAGAACCTCGGCGCCTCCGCAGGCGCCGCCGCGGCGGAGGGTGTCGCAGTCCTGACCGAGCAGGTCGAGGAACTGAGCGCCGCGGTCGCCACGTTCCAGAGCCTCGGCGGCCTGGGCCTGGAGGGCGTCACAGGCTCCACGTCAGGGACGATCGACGCCGCCACCCGCGCCCGCCTGGGTGTCTCCGGGACTGTGCGCTACGACCCCGCCGAGGATCGCTCCACGAATCCCGTGTTCTCAGGATCCAGCGCCGGTGCTGGTCAGGCCCTTGGCCTGCTCGCCGGCAACCCAGCCGGCGCCCTGGCCGCCCTGGGACCTGCTGGTCTCGCCCTCGGCGGCCTCGCAGGCATCGGGGCCGCCGGCGGGGCCGCAGGCGTCAAAGGCAAGCTCAGCGGCTTCGGCGACGACATCATCACGGGCCTCAAGGAGCTGCCCGCGATCCTCGGCGACGTGCTGCCCGAGTTCATCTCCGAGTTCATCGCGGAGCTCTTCGCCGCCCTGCCCGAGGCCCTGCCCACCCTGATCAAGGCGAGCATCGAGGGGCAGCTCGAAGTGGCGAAGTACTTGCTCACGGAACTGCCCGGCGTGCTCCTGGACGCCGGGGTCCAGATGATCCTCACCGCTTGGGAGACGATCAAGGAGTTCTTCGGTGGCCTGAGGGGCGACCCTGACAAGTCCTTCGGGCAGAAGGCGGGCAACACCGCCCTTGACATCGGGCGCGTGGGCCTGGCGATCGGGACCGCTGGCCTGTCTGAGTGGGTGCTCGGGAAGCTGTTCAAGGACGGCGTCCCTCGCTTCGATGTAGGCACCTCCATGCGCGGCGTGGACAAAACCGGCCTCGCCCTGGTCCACCAAGGCGAGCGGATCGTTCGGAGCGGCGGCGGCGGCGCCAACTCGGACATCGCCGGCGGCACCCCGGTCACCGTCAACATCAGCGCCGCGGCGATCGATCGCGACGTGATCCCGCGGCTCGTTGAAGAGATCCGCTACGCCATCGGCGCCACCGGGCGCGGCGTGGAGGCGCTCCCCTGATGGGCAATCCCAAGATCTGGTACTACCCGGCCCAGCGGCTCCACACGATCGACTTCGGCGACGTGCTCTGGACCAGCCTGGAGCGCCTCCCCTACCGCCGCGGCGCCTCAACCACGTCGCAGACCGGGCGCATGTCGCGCGTGTTGTTTGACGGGGCGATGCGGATCCGGTGGGTGGTCGAGAACATCAGCGCGACGACAGACGCCGCGCTGATCCGGGAACTCGAATCCCTTCAGAGCCACCTCCACAACGGCGGCTCGATCGTGCTCGCCGCAGACTCCGCGGTCGCCTGGGTCCGCTTCACGACGGGCGCGGTCCCCTCGGGGTCCGGCACGCTGAACCACCAAGGCCCTGCGCTCTCCTTCCTCGCCACGGATCCCGCAGCCGACGATGAGTTCTGGCTGCACGGCGCCTGGCCCGAGGTCAAGCGCGAGAAGCACCTGGCCGCGAGCGTCGCCACCTCCAGCGCGATCACGCTCACGGAGAACACCCGCTATGACTACAGCGCGGGCGGCGTGCCCTGCCTGATCCACGAGCGTCACACCTGGCCCATGATGAAGCTGCCCGCTGGCTCCATGGACCGCCCGATCCTGAGCACCGCGGATGACGTGTCCTACACCCTCGACGTGGTCCTCCAGATGGACACCGCCGGGGTGTGGTCGTTCTCCGGCGAGGCCGTCGCGCTCAACGACGCCAACCTGGAGGACAACTACACGATCGACGAGCACGCAGGCGACTGGTACCGCGCGAACGCCATTCGTACGCCCGGGGTGGGCTTCTCATGAGCTGGGGCCCTACCTTCATCGCGGCGATCGAGAGCGACAACCGCGCGCCCACGATCTCCGCCGCGCTGATCCAGACGCCCGGCGGCGCCAACGTCGGAGGACAGATCGAGATCTCGAGCGAAGGGATCCTGAGCGTCTCCGGCGGCTCCTCGACGCTCACCCCCGGATCCTGGTCCTCCACCCTCGGCGCGTTCGTGCTGCGCCTCACGCCCGAGGCCGGCTCCACGCTGCGCGTGCTCATCAAGCGGGGCTCGATCCTGGAGGTCCACGTCGCCTTCCCGGGAACGCAGGGCAACCGGGTGATGCTCGGCAAGGTCGTTGATGTCGACAACCGCCCCGGAGGCATGCGGATCGAGTGCTACGACCTCGTGTCAGCGCTCTACAACCGCCTCGACAACACGGACGCCGAGAAGCTCTCCCTCTTCAGCGACGTGGGAGCCTCGACCACCCTGAGCGGCAACTACACCGCCGGCTCCGGGACCATGAGCGTCGCTGACACCAGCGCCTTTCAGAAGTCCGCGAAGGCGCCGACGCGCGGCCTGCTCCTGGTCACCCCGACCACGGGCGACCCGTTCTATCTGAAGTGGAGCGCGAGCACCGCCTCGATCTTCACGGTCGTCACCTCGGGCGCCTCGTTCGGCACGACCGACGTTGACGCCGTGATCGGCGACACGATCACCCACGTCGGCTATCTCCGCGGACACCCGCTGGACCTGGTCCGACAGGTGCTCGTCTCCACCGGGGCCGCCGCTGCGGGCACCTCAGATATCCTGCCTGCCGAGTGGGGCTTCGGGCTCGACGTGGACTGGCTGGATGTCAACGACACGATCGCTTGGCGCGACTCGGTCCTCGCGTCCTCCACGCTCGCCAGCGGCACCTATGAGTGGGAGATCAAGATCGAGGCGCCCCAGCTCGGGATCACCTGGCTCACCAGCCTGCTCAACGCCGCCGGGCTGTTCCTCGCCACCCGCCAAGGATCCCTGACCGTCCACTGCGCCCAGAACCTCTACAACGCCCAGATCGAGACCGGGATCACGATCACGGATGACGACATCTCGGAGGTGTTGTCGTACCGCCTCTTCGATCGCGCGGTGCCTGTCGAGTACAACGGCACCCTGCTCACAGCGGGCGACGGCGCGACCCAGGACGACACGACCACCGGCAACGCGACCGCGATCGGCACGTTCCCCGGCGCCTACCAGGCCGCGCACTCCCTCGCGGGCGTCTGGCAGAACGTCGCCCCGATCCTCCAGCGGCACCGCGAGATCCTGCGCCCCTGGGCTACGACGGTGCCCGAGCGCTTGCAGCTCCGCTGCCGGGGCTGGAGGCTCGCGCAGCTCTCCGTTGGCGACGTTGTCCGCGTCACCTCGGCGACGCTCCAGGGCCGCCTGGAGGCCGCAGGCGCCACGCTCACCGATCGGCCCGCGATGGTGGTTCGGGTGGCGCCTGCCTGGGACCGCGACGGCGTCGACCTCGATCTCTCTCTCCCGCCCCAACAGACCGACCCCGACCACGGATAAGCACCATGGCCTCTGACCTCTCCGCCGAAGTCCCGTTCAGCGTCAAGCGCGCCGCGATGAACGCCACCGCGGGCAACTGCTCCAAGATCACCCTGCCTGATCTCTGCGAGCAGGTCGTGATCTCCTTCACCACGGACGGCACGACCGCCGACTCTGGGCGCCTGGCCAGCGCGGGCACGGACGGCGCGGCGATCGGGAACGATGTGTTCCCGATCGGCTCCGGGGCGGCCTACCGTCATGACTGCGCGCTCGGCGGGCACGTCCTCTACCTCGCTGGCGACACGAACAGCTCGTTCGCGCACCTGGCGATGTACGGCAGCGAGGCTCGGTAGATGTCTGGATACGCGATCCCCCCAGCAGCGGGAGGCGCCGCCTCCACATGGACCCGCCCCGACCTCACCGGCTGGAGCACGGGCCCGAACCCCAACAGCATCAAGGGCACCATCGGCGGCACCGCGGGCGCCTACACCATCCAGACCGCGGACCCCGGGCAGGCGGTCAACGACAACACCCTGGGCGACCTCGCAGCGATCTACGACAGCGCCTTCTCCGACATCGGCGCCGGCGCTGATGGCGTCCTCCACATGCGCCTGGTGATCCCCGCTGGCCAGGCGGAGGGGAACTCGATCTGCATCGGCTACGCGAGCGACCCCACCGACCTGAGCACCGGCGATCGGTTCTGGACGGGGATCCGCCGCGTCGCCGCCGCCCAGCACCGCCCCCGCGCCTACAGCGGCACCGGCTTCCTGACGGAGAGCGCCTCGGCCTCGCTGGTCAAGGCGTACCTCTGGGCCCGCGTCCTGAACGGTCAGATCGTCAGCGTCGGCTACACCTGGGCCGACACCGACGACGGGGTGATCTCGGCCTCGACCGCGCAGAGCGTCACGAGCGGCGCCCTGGGCGACGCCA
>Ga0316204_10008322_pt1 | contig 14505 bp, 12 predicted proteins | sample 6monrhotite_MG_2_FD_205661 | JGI IMG/M metagenome (GOLD analysis project Ga0316204, IMG submission 205661) | Microbial mat bacterial communities from mineral coupon in-situ incubated in ocean water Damariscotta River, Maine, United States -... | ecosystem: Environmental > Aquatic > Marine >...
AATTCCCGGCGCCTGGTATTTGGCCCCCTGCGACAATAAACGCGACCATATACGGAAAAAGGAACTCAGATGCCCCATTCTACTTATCTGCCCGAACTGATGGGCTCGGCCAGCGTTTCACCAACCGGCAGCTTCGAGGCCGGATCCTTTCAGGAGTTCACGGTGACCTACACGGCCGGAAAATTTGGCATCGACGATTCTGGGTCGATCAAGCTGGTGCATCGTTTTGCCAGTGATATGGGACGCCCGCAGATGGACAATCCCGAGGCCGCTAACTACGTCACAGTGGAAGCCTCCAACGGTGCCGTTCTGGCCGTTGACTTCGATGGCAAACAGAACATCCGCCCGTGGGACAAAACCATCTATATCAAGGTTGTTCGTGGATTTTTGAGGAAAGGCGATCAGATCGTCATGCGGTTGGGAGACCGGCGTCAGGGCAGCCCCGGAATTCGGGTGCAGACGTTCTGTGAAGACACCTTCGAATTCCGAGTCATCGTCGATGCTATCGCTACCTATAATTATGTTGAATTGCCCAAACAGCCCGTGGTGTCCATCGTTTCAGGCCCGCCAGTTCTGTGGAAAGCCATCCTGCCGACTGAACGCAGATCGGGAACGCCGTTTCGTCTGTGCCTGAAAGGTGAAGACCGCTGGGGGAACCCATCCGACAAGTGTGATCAGACCTTCAATGTCCGCGCAAATATGGCCGTTGCCGGCCTGCCCGATCAGGTGATCTTCACGCCAGGCCGGTTCTCGGTCGTTCTTCCAGACCTGAGCTGCCCTGAACAAGGGGACCTGGTGATCGAACTGCTGGACGGCGATGCCTGCGTTGCCGCCCGCTCCAACCCGCTCAGATTTTCCGCAACCTGCGACCTTCAGCCCTACTGGGGCGATCTGCACGGCCAGTCGGAAGAGACCATCGGCACCAACTCGGCGCGTGAGTTTTTTGAGTTTGGGCGGGACAAGGCATTCCTTGATGTCTGCTGTCATCAGGGAAATGATTTTCAGATCACCAAGGAATTCTGGGCGCACCTCAATGAACTGACGGCGGAGTTCAATGTGGATGGCGAATTCATCAGTTATCCGGGATACGAATGGTCGGGCAATACCGGCATGGGCGGTGATCGCAATGTCCTGTTCATGGAAGAAGGGCGACAGATTCACCGCTCGTCACATGCTTTGATCGAGGATCTCAGTGACGAGGATACGGATTCCCACACCGCCGCCGAGCTGTTCGAAGATATCAAGGATGAGGACTGCACGGTGTTTGCTCATATCGGCGGACGTTACGCCGATATCAAGATGGCCCATGATGACAGGCTGGAGCGCGCCGTCGAGGTGCATTCAGCCTGGGGCACGTTCGAATGGCTGATCCACGATGCCTTCGAACAGGGTTATCGCGTCGGGATCGTCTCCAACTCGGACGGCCACAAGGGCCGCCCCGGCGCCAGCCACCCCGGCGCCACCAGTTTCGGGTCTTACGGTGGTTTGACCTGTTTGCTGGCCCCCGACCTGACACGAGCGGGCCTGATGGGCTCGATGCGTCGCCGCCACCATTATGGCACCACCGGGTGCCGCATGGTTCTCGATACCCGCGTCGTCTTCGATGATCCGGCAGAACGGTTTAACGAGGACCCGAATATGGGGCCGACCTCATCGGAACAGATCACCGAAGCCATGATGGGCGATATCGTAAAATGCAATGACGGGGAAATTACCTTCCGCATTGATGCCCACGGTTCCGCCCCCATCGAGCGCATCGAAATCCGCAATGGCCTGGATACACTGGAAACCTTCCGCCCGTTCACGCCACCTGATCTCGGGAAACGCATTCGGGTGATCTGGGAAGGTTCGGAATATCGAGGCCGCGGCCGTGAAACCTATTGGGATGGTTTTGCCGAGCTTGATGGCAATGCCTTTACCCGGCTTTCTCCCATCAACCGCTATAATGTTGATCGGCGTTTTGAGCAGACAGCGCCGGGGCGGGTCGACTGGAACGCCCTGACCACCGGTGGATTTGGCGGCTTCGATGCCTGGCTGGAGGAGGATCAGGCCGGGACGTTGAAAATTGATACGGCGCTGGTCAAAGAGGACATCAAGGTCAGTGATATCGGGTTTGAGGACCTGGTGTTCGAGAATGGCGGCATCAACCGGCGCATCCGGGTGTTCCGCATGCCCGATGAAAACCCCCATCATCACGTCTCCATCGAACGCCGTCTGCCGGTTCTGAGTGGTCGCGACAATGCCTATTATGTCTGCATCGTTCAGGAAGACGGCCACTTCATCTGGTCGAGCCCGACCTATGTCTTTAACGGTTCGGAGTAAGCCATGAGCCGGGGAATTGATCATCTGGTGCTGGCGGTCAGGGAGTTGGCTGCCGCCTGCGCGTTTTACGAAAAATTGGGGTTCAAACTGACACCGCAGGCCCAGCATCCGTTCGGGACGGGCAACCGTCTGGCTCAGTTGGGCAGCGATTTTCTTGAAATCTTGAGTGTCACCAAACCGGAAGACCTGATCGAGCATCAAGACGGGGCTTTCAGTTTCGGTGCATTCAACCACGATTACCTAAACAGGCGCGACGGCATGTCGATGATCGCGCTTAAAAGCGACGGCTGGCAGCAGGACCGCCAAACGTTTTCCAGTGCCGGGTTCGATCTGCCGGAACCCTTCACCTTTTCCCGCCTGGCCCGCCAGCCCGACGGCAGTGATGTGAAAGTCGGGTTCGACTTAACCTTCGTTCCGGATACCGGGCTGCCGGATGCCGTGTTTTTCACCTGCGATCATCAGCATGAAGCAGCGTTTTTCTATAAACCGGAATTCCAGAAACACGATAATGGGGCGCTGGCCGTCGATGAGGTGTTTATGGTCTGTGACGACCCGGACCGCATCGATGCCTTCCTTGCCCGTCTCTATGGGGGAGCGTCGAACATCAGCGTTTCCACGGTAGAGCAGTTAAACACCCGCTTCCCCGGTCACGACCCGGTCTCAGTTAGCGGTAATGCGGTTTTCGCCGGGTACCGTATCCGGGTGTCTGATTTAGGGATCACACGGTCCGTTTTAAAGTCTGCTGGCGTCGAGTTTGCCGACAAGGGCGAAAGCCTGTGGTTGTCCGCATATGGAACCATAATTGAATTTTCAGCTCAACCTGCGCACGAGAGACCCTAATGACGGAAGACATGCTACAGGTTTCGGTGTGGAAAGGTGACGCAAAAGGTGCGTTCGCCACCTATCAGGTTCGCCGTCAGGAAAACCAGACGGTGCTTGATCTGGTCACCCACATCCAGCGCTATCTGGACCCCAGCCTAAGTTACCGGTTCGCCTGCCGGGTCGGGGTCTGCGGGTCTTGCGCCATGACGGTGAACGGCAAGGCCCGCTGGACGTGTCGAAGCCATGTCTCCAATGTCGTCGAAGATGGCCGCATCGAAATCCGGCCTCTAGAGTCGTTGCCGGTTGTCAAAGACCTGGTTGTCGATATGACAGACTTCTTTGATAAATGGGCGAAGGCCAAAGGATCGTTCGAGCCGACCTGTTCACGCAATGATGAAATTGCCGCTGTATCTCCGAGCGACAAAAAGCGACGTCTGGCCGATGCCGGGATCGAGTGCATCGGATGCGGGGTGTGTTATTCGACGTGTGATGTGGTCAGGTGGAAGCCGGATTATCTCGGACCGGCCGCCATGAACCGGGCCTGGACGCTGGTCAATGATGTGCGGGATGGGGGCAATGACGAACGCCTGCGCGCCGTTGCCGGGGATGACGGGTGCCTCAGTTGCCATAGCCAGCAAGGCTGTGTCGAGCGCTGTCCGCAAAAGCTAAACCCGACCATGGCCATTGCCGGTTTGAAACGAGAAACGATCAAAGCGGCGCTTAAAGGAAAACTGTGATGATGCAAAACACGGTTCGATCCGAGACCTGGTTATGGCTGGCTCAACGCACCAGCGCCATTGTTCTGGCCGTCTGTATCGTGATCCATCTCACCACCATGATCATCGCCATGCAGGGTGGCCTGAGCACCGCAGAGATCGCCGGGCGGGTCAGCGGCAATCCAATGTGGCTGGTATTCTACGGGACCTTTCTGGCCGCTGTGTCTGTCCATGCGCCCATCGGAATGCGCACGGTTCTGCTGGAAACAACGTCTCTGTCGACGAAACGTGTCGGCCTTCTGACCATGCTGCTAGGCTTGTTTGTTTTTGTCTTGGGCGTTCGAACGATCCTTGGCCTCTATCAGATGGTGCCGGTATCATGAAACAGACACATCGAAACCATCCCACCTACTGGGCGTTTCTGCTGCATCGGATTTCCGGTGTGCTGCTGGCGATATTTATCCCGGTTCATCTTTATGTTCTGAGCCTGGCGGTCACCGATGGCGCCTTGCTGGATGAATTCCTGCGCTGGAGCTCCACGCCTGTCGTCAAACTGATGGAGACCGGCATGGTGGTCATGCTGGCGGCTCATCTGACCGGTGGCTTGCGTTTGCTGGGACTGGAATTTCTGGGTTGGGTGTCGTGGCAAAAAACCATGGTGGCCCTGTCCGTCGGGGTCAGTCTTACCATTGGACTGGTGTTTTTGCTCAATGCCGATTGAACTGATCATCATCCCTTTAGGCGCGTTCCTCGCGGCCTTTGTCACTGCCGCGGCGGGATTTGGTGACGCACTGGTTCTGGGGGCTGTGTGGTTTCATTTTCTTGATCCCATCGAGGCCGTTCCGCTGATTGTTGCCAATGGCTTCCTCATGCAGTTCCAGCCTCTTTACCGGCTGCGTAAGGAATTGATTTATGAGAACCTGCCGCCATTTTTGATCGCCGGTGTGTTGGGTGTGCCGTTGGGGGCCTGGTTGCTGACCAATACCGCACCGGAGCCGTTTCGTCTTGGCACCGGTTTGTTTCTTATCACCTATTGTATTGTCATATTCCTGAAACCGCAGAAAACTGAACTCCGATGGGGTGGAAAACCAGCTGATGCAGTGATCGGGTTCACGGGGGGCGTGCTGGGTGGTTTTGCCGGGCTGAGCGGTGTTACACCGACCTTGTGGGTCGGGTTGCGGGGATGGGCAAAAGCCAGGCAGCGTGGCGTATTCCAGCCTTTCATCTGCGCCATGCATTGTTTGTCTGTAATCTGGTTGGCATGGAAAGGACTGGTTAATGCTGAAACGGGCATGCGCCTGCTGTGGTGTCTGCCGGCCATTCTGATCGGTGGGTGGGCTGGGTTAAAGGTTTATCACCTTCTGGATGAACAACGATTTCGTCAATTTGTACTGGCACTTCTGCTGGTTTCCGGCATGACGCTGGTCCTGTGATCTATTGAGGTTTTGAAATGGCGACGACGATTGAACATCATAAAACGGACGTACTGATCTTGGGGGCCGGAGGGGCCGGGCTGTTTGCGGCCCTGCATGCCGCCAAGGCGGCTCCTGACCTAGATATTACCATCGCCGTCAAGGGCTTGCTCGGTAAATGCGGATGTACGCGCATGGTGCAGGGCGGCTACAATGCGGCCATGGCGTCCGATGATTCAGAAATTCGCCATTTCATGGATACCATCGAAGGCGGTAAATGGCTTAACCATCAGGAGCTGGCCTGGACACTGGTCAACCAGGCCCCCGTCTGTATTCGCGAACTGGAAAACGAGCTCGGGTGTTTCTTTGATCGTAACCCGGACGGCAGCCTGCACCAGAAAGCGTTTGCCGGGCAGACCTATGACCGCACCGTTCATAAGGGCGATCTGACCGGGATCGAGATTATCAACCGTCTGTCCGAACAGGTCTGGAAACGCGGCATTCATCGTCTGGAAGATCATCGTGCCCTTGAGTTCATTATGGCCGCCGATGGATCGGGCCTGGCGGGCGTATTGATGACCGACATGCGCACCGGTGATTTCAGGTTTGTTCAGGCCAAAGCCGTGTTGTTGGCGACCGGCGGCGGGCCATCCATGTACCGCTATCACACCCCGTCAGGAGACAAGTCCTGCGACGGCATGGCGATGTCATTGCGTGCTGGCCTGACGCTTCGCGATATGGAGATGGTACAGTTTCACCCGACTGGCCTGATCGCCGGGGCCGATACTCGAATTACCGGAACGATTATCGAAGAGGGACTGCGCGGATACGGTGGCCATCTGCTGGATGGCAACCAAGAGCGCTTCATGCACAAGTACGATGAGCGTAATGAACGCGCGACCCGCGATATCGTTAGCCGCGCCATGTATTCGGAAATGACCAATGGGGCGACCGGCCCCAATGGCGGGCTCTACATCACCATGCGCCACCTTGATGCCAAAGAGGTGCGCAAACGCTTCAAGGGCATGGTTACGCGTTGTGCCGATTGCGGGTTTGATCTGGTCAGCGGCATTGTCGAAGTGGTGCCGACTGCGCATTACATGATGGGCGGGCTGGAGTTCAATGTTGATTGTTCAACCGAAATGCCCGGCCTGTTCGCGGCTGGCGAAGATACCGGCGGTGTGCATGGCGCAAATCGCCTGGGCGGTAACGGCGTCGCCAACTCGACCGTGTTCGGCGGCCTGGCCGGTGATTCTCTCGCCCAGTGGGTGCCGTCCAATGGCGTTTGGCGCGACCCGGATAAGGCCGCGATGACGGCAGCTGTAGAGGCGGCCTTACATCCGTTTAGCAAACCCGCAGGTGACCTTCATGGAATTCGTGAACGCCTGTATACGGCGATGTGGGATGATGCCGGGATTATCCGTGACGGCGACCGCCTGGTTCGGGCGCGCGACACCATCAACGGGCTGGCCGATGAACTGGCGGCTTCGGGTATTGCGGATGGGCAACGCGCCTATAGCCTGACGTGGCATGACTGGCTGAATCTCAATAACCTGATCCTGGTCAGTAAGGTCATTATCGAGGCGGCGCTGGCCCGGGACGATTCCCGCGGGGCTCATTTCCGCGCCGATCATCCGGAGGCCAAAGACGTCGAAAACTCCTGGTATACCCGCACCCGGTTCGTCGACGGCGAACTGGAACTCAATACCCAACCCGTCGACTTCACCCGGGTGCGGCCCGGTGAGACGTTGTTGAGTTAACACATTCGATCCTGATCCGGGGTCCCGTCGACGAGAAAATAGCTGGATTGCCATCCCTTGCCAATCCACCATCAGACCCCAGCACACTCAGTTGCCCGAAAGGTCTATGTGACCGCGCCCGAATCGGGCAGGCACTACTGTCATCCTGTGAAAAATCTCAGGTTGCTTTCGTCGTGGGCCAAACTTGCGCAAATCCAGCCAACACCTAAACACAAGTCTTTCTGGGGTTTTCAGGCGGGGCGAGCCAAAAGGAAGATCAAGGTCATGACGCTATTATGATTTATTTGCGAGTTTGGTGGACGGTTCCGGAACGGGAGACTAGATAGGTTATAAGAAGAAAAACAACAAAGCATGTGAACTCTAGCGAATGTGAACCCGAAAATGGGCCGTTCATGGAGTCAAGAAAATGGCCGATACTTTTTATAACGGCAATCGAAAGTCCCTTGCGTTGAAATCAGCCAAGGACGATTCCTCTTCTATTCCCGAAGATGGTCACATTGCAAACGCCGGAGATACCCGGCGAGAGAAAAACTTGTTCAAGAAAAAGTTACCACTGTTTGTTCTGGCTGCCACTCTGGTTTTTAGCCTCCCTGTTGACGTCGCATGGGCTCAGTGTGGGAAGTTTCCAGATCATCCACTGTGGAGCCCGCTCAACCATGAGCGCGTTCAGAAATATGTAAAGCGCAGCCTGAAAGGGAATTGGGAATCCTATGTCGCTCATCTGGCAAAGCAGCTGAAAACTGTCAATAAGATCGTCGACGCTGGCAAGACCGCCCGTATTAAACACAAGGGCCAGACCGTTACATTAAGTGGCGACAAGCTCGCCCGTTATCAGAACGCATCTCAAGCCCGCCTTGAAGTCGTACAGTGTCTGGCCGAACAGGATCATGAATCGGAACTGGTCTCACTGGATAGCCTGCCGTCTGAAAAAGGGGATGAAAATCAGGATGTCGAAGTTTCTGTCTCTAAAGCCGTTCGTACAAACAGCATTAAGCTGGAGATGAGTTCGTCGTGTTCTGATGGTGTGTCCAGGTTCAAGATTACGAACCGCGGCCCGGACTGGCCAAAAGCCAGTGCATTCTCCATTTTCCGGATCGAAGGGGCAGAGAGATACCCTGTGAGCGTACGCCGCATGCGCCTGAAAGGTGGGCAGACCGCGTCTTTCACGGTTAAAAAATCACGAAACCCGAGTGGAAATCTTGGTCTTTTTGTCGACCCAGGATGGTATAAGCGCGCCTTTGTTTTCGACGCGAGCCTGACTTGTCGATAAGTCAGGGCGTCCCGTGTCACGATGTCGAATTAACAAATCGGCGTGTTAAAAAACATATCGTATGCCGGCGTTAATCCCGTACCGGACAGTGTTTAGGTCATTTAACGGAAACGTCGATGTTGAGTTTGCCTCGGGACCCAATGTGATGTCGCCATCGCTCATCAACTGCCAATAGCGGAGATCAACAACCGCGATCCAGTTGGAGGTCAGCGAGTAGATAAACCCGATGGCCCCCTCAACACCGAAGCCGCTGCCATCCATGATGACGTTTGGGGCAGGGCCCAGGCTCGTTGTTGCCGTTCGCAGCAAATGACTGTCTTCATTGTGCATGTCGGTGTAGGGAACGAAGGCCAGATCGAAAGTCCAACCCATGCGCTCGTTGGCTTTGTAAGTTCCGAGTGCCCCCAGTCGGAAAGATTTCCATTCAACAACATTACTGATGACGCTGACATCACTGGTTCGGGTTTGCTGATTGGTCAACAGGTTGAACAGGCCCGTAGCTTCATGTTCCTCACGCCAGTATTGAAAGCCGGTGAACAACGATAGAGTGATACGGTCTTGGTCGATATTGATGATTTGTTTTCCGACATCAACCGTCAGATAAAATATGTCGGTATCCGGAATGGCGCTGTCGGTCGATGAAAACAGAACCTGTCCGACATTAAAATCATCATCCCGAAGGTTACCCTCTTCTCCAAACGTCGCGCCAACGCCTAGGTTACCGCGAATGAAAAAACCACGCTCAAAGTTCATCCGTCCGTCGAGTTCAAGAATGACGGTACCTTCATCTTCATAAGTTAGCTCCGATGACGGATTGCCCAATGTTGCCGACGCACTCGAGGCGTCATGATTCCAATCTGTTGTGCCTGAGGTCTTAACGATACCGATCCCCAGGTGCATTCCGGGAAGTTCCGCCAGTGTAGACAGGGGGCGCGGGCGTTCACCGGGTTTACCTTTTAATGAAGGTTGCTGGATGACGTAACCTGATGCCTGGCGCTTGTTGGTCAGGCGGCGCTGGTTAGGGGGAACCGGCCACTGGATTGCCCTGGTTTTGGGGAGGCGTTTCAATGGTTCGGACGTTACCGGTTGCCCCGGCAACGGGCCGGATAACCAGTTCGTCAACCAATCACTGTTTTGCGGGGCAGTTGATTGACTGTAGGCCAGACTGGACTGCATGCAGATAAAAATGATACATGCGCCATAATAGAGACCCCGAAGCATGCGACATGAACATCATCTATAATTATCCCTGACCATAAGGACTACATTCAATTGATTAACCAATTGATAATGTTCAAAAAAGTTAAGGTGCCTTGTCGGTCGTGATGACTTGCCCGACGATTGAATTTCCCACCAGATAACCGTATTCGGTGGCGGCTTCGATCAACCATTCCCAGAAGGTCTGGGCGAAACCGCGGGCAACATAAATGTCAAAGGTATCGTCATCGATGTGATCGAGCAGAACATTGAGGCTGCCGATTTTGCTCTGCGCACAATCGCCGAAACGAAAATTCTTCAGGTGAAGGTCCAGCGGGCAACCTTTGGCAAGCACATCGCGTAATCTGGGGCCGTGTAGTCTGAGCACGGTCCGGCCGCTGCTGACATTGGTCAAGGCGCCTTCCGGAAAATCTTGCACATCGAAGCTGACCGCACTGTCGACGCAAAGCCAGCGCTTTGGCGACAGCCACAGCACCCGAAGAGTGTCGGCACTGATGACGGTGTTCGGCGTGGTCGGCAGTGGACAGCCCACGGCTTTTTCCGCTGCGGTGAGGAATACCTTGTCTGAGGCATCACCTCCGATATCGAACATGGTCAGGGGGTGGCGCTCGTGGATCATCAGACCGGTTTCGGATTTGGGCCCGTTCCCGGACAACCCTTCCGTATAAACCGCCGCCAGGGCGGAGCGTCGCTGGATTTGTTCAGGCACGTAAGCGCTCCCCTTCAGGGTCAATAAATACCGGATGCGTAATACGGACCTCGACCCTCTGGTTGTTCAGAGGGGCCAGCGCATAGGTGGTTTCGCCCATCCTATCGCGGCCCCGCTCGATCAGGGCCAGGCCGATCGGGTGGCCGAGGTTGGGGCTGTAGCAGAAAGACGTGACTTCTCCCTGCAGAGGGATGGGCGTCGGCAGATCGGGATTGTCGACGATGCGGGCACCTCTCGGAATTCGGGTTTTTCCATCGACAGGAACCAGGCCGACGAGCTGAGCCCTGCTTGGGTCTTGCAGGCCTTCACGGTTGGTCGCACGTTTGCCGATGAAATCCTTGGCCGAACTCATCATGCCGCCAAACCCCAGGTCATTGGCTGTGGTTCGCCCGTTCAACTCGCCACCGACCACGTGGCCCTTTTCAATCCTCAGGATGCCCATGGCTTCGGTGCCATAGGGCGCGATATCGAATTGCTGACCGGCTTCCAGTATCCGCATCCAGACATCAGGACCATAATCGGCGGGAACATTGATTTCATAAGCCAGTTCGCCGGAAAAACTGATGCGGAACAGCCGTGCCGGAGCACCGCCGATAGTGCCTTGGCGAAACGCCATGAATGGACAGGCTTCTGCGGACACATCAATGTCATCCAAAACCTTGCTCAACAGGTCGCGACTGCGTGGGCCCGCCACGGCAATCGCCGCCCATTCTTCGGTGACCGAGATCATGTTAAGATCAAGTTCCGGCCATTCGACCTGGGCCATATATTCCATATGCTGCAACACAGGTCCGGCATGAACGGTCGTTGTGGTAATCAGATAGTGGTTTTCACCAATCCGCGTGACCGTACCGTCATCAAAGACAATGCCGTCCTCACGCAACATGACACCATAGCGGCATTTGCCGATGTCCAGTTTCTTGAAGCCGTTGATATAAAGGCGGTTCAGAAATTCCGCCGCATCCTTGCCCTGCACGTCGATCTTGCCCAATGTGGAGACGTCAACCATGCCGACTTTTTCGCGCACATGTTTGGTTTCGCGATAGATGGCACCCCACATGCTCTCGCCCGGGTGCTGATAATATTGTGGGCGCAACCATTGCCCGGCACGAACAAAGGTCGCGCCGAGATCAGCGTGGGCCTCATGCATAGCGGAGCGGCGAACGGGGATAAAGTGTTCTCCGGTTTCCGGGCCGGTGATGGTGCCGAGTGTCAGTGGTGAGAACGGTGGGCGGAAAGTTGTGGTGCCGACCGCCGGAATGTCCAGTCCGCGCAACCCGGCCATGATGGCGAGGCCGTTGACATTGGATGTCCGCCCCTGATCAGTGCCCATGCCGAGCGTCGTGTAGCGTTTCAGGTGTTCAACCGAGATATAATTTTCGCGAAACGCCAGGGCCACACCATCGGCGGTGACGTCTTCCTGAAAATCAACGAACTGTTTGCCGTGATCGTGATGGCCGTGGGGAACCGACCAGATGGCCTGCAGGTCAAGATCATCTTCCGGCGGACAAGTGAACCCAGCCGCGCCAGCAGCGACGAATCCGGCCTTGGCCGCAGCTTCGGCTCCTGCGTTAAATCCGCCCGACAGGCAGCGTCCGAGATCGAACTCACCGTTGCAGGCCCCGGCAGAGCGTTCGTTCTGAAACGACTGACCCGGGACAAACGCCGTCAATCTCTCATCATAGCGGAGTTTGCCCTTGGACTGCGACAACAGATGAACGGAAGGTGTCCAACCGCCCGACATGCAAACCAGATCACAGAGAATCTCCCGCTGATCCCCGCTCAACTGATCTCCGGCTTCATTGATAGGGGACACCGTGACGGCGTTAACCGAAGATGTCCCGGATACATCAATGACCGCATGGCCCGCCAGAATGCCGATCCCCTTGGCCTTGACCATGGCCCGCAAATGGTCGGGGACTTGGGCCCGCAAATGGTCGGGGACTTGGGCCCGCACATCGACAATGGCCTGGATTTCAATACCGGCGTCGGCCAAATCAGCGGCGGCGGCGTAGGCGGAATTGTTGTTGGCGAAAATGACGGCCCGGCGACCGGCCAGCACGCCGTAGCGGTTGGCGAAGGTTTGTGCAGCAGACGTCAGCATCACGCCGGGGCGATCATTGTTGGCAAAGACGATGGGCCGTTCCAATGACCCGGTGGCCAGAACCACTTCTTTTGCCCGGACTTGCCACAACCGTTGACGTGGCAAGTGGTCGGACTCAGGCGGTCTGTGGTCAGTCACCTGTTCGCTCATGACCAGCATGTTATGGTCGTAATAGGCGGTGACGGTGGTGCGTGCCACGAGGGTAACGTCCTCCATAGCGGATAGCTCGGCGATCGCATTTTTAATCCACTCAAGCGCAGGTTTGCCATCAATTTTCGTTTTCTGCGTCAGCAGCGTGCCGCCGAAATCCGGTTCGGCATTGGCCAGAATGACCCGTGCGCCCGCGCCCCCCGCGGCCAATGCGGCGGCAATCCCGGCGGGTCCGCCCCCAGCGATCAGGACATCGCAGTGCTGGTAGCGGTGCGCGTAGTGATCCGGGTCCCGCTCGGTTGGTGCCAATCCCATGCCAGCGGCTTTGCGGATTACATGCTCATAAGTCATCCACAGTTTTTTCGGCCACATGAAGGTCTTGTAATAAAATCCGGCGGGCATCAGGCGGCTAAAGGTCGAGTTGATGGCATTGATATCAAATTTGACCGACGGCCAGCAGTTCTGGCTGGAGGCAACAAGGCCGTCATAGAGTTCAATGCGCGTCGCCTGAAGATCGGGTTCTGTCTTGGCACCGGAGCCGAGTTGAACCAGTCCGCTAGAATCTTCAACGCCGCTGCCCATGATGCCGCGCGGGCGATGATACTTGAAACTCCGCGCGATCAGGTGGATGCCGTTGGCCAGCAACGCCGACGCCAGGGTGTCGCCTTCATATCCCTGCAGGGTCTGGCCATTGAAGGTGAAACTCAGGGGGCGGTTGCGGTTGATGTGCCCGCCGTTGTCCCGGCGATGGGACTGATGGTGAGGTTGGGCGCTCATGTCGCATCCTCCGGAAAGCTCTCATCCGGTGCGCCGGTCTTAAGGATTTTATGGTTCTTCATGTTGCGCCTGACCTTGATGAACTGACGGCATCCGGACGAATGTTGCCACAGTTCGTCGTGGTTTTCAGACGGATTGTCGCGAAGATAAATTTGATCCAGCCACGCCTCGTCACTGGCCGTTTCCGGGTCCGGGCGGCGGATGGCGGCGTCACCCTTATAGGTGTATTCGGTTTCCGCACGATCACCGCACCAGGGGCATTTGATGTTAAACATGGCCCGCCCTCCCTAATGCGCGCCGGGGATTGGCCCGGCTCCGCGTTCGTCAATGACATAGCCCTTGTGAAAACGATCCAATGTAAACAGCTCGTTCAGTTCATGGGGGCGGTCTTCGGCCATGGTATGGGCAAATACCCAACCCGACCCCGGCGTCGCCTTGAAGCCGCCATAACACCAGCCGCCGTTCAGATAGAGGCCGTCGATGGGGGTTTTGCCGATGATCGGACTGCCATCCATGGACATGTCCATAATGCCGCCCCAGCTGCGCATCAGCCGCAAACGGCTGAACGTCGGGAACAGGTACAGGATGGACGCGACGACATGTTCGATGCAGGGGAAGTTGCCGCGCTGGGCATAGGAGTTATAGAAATCCAGGTCGCCGCCGAACACCAGCTCACCCTTGTCGGATTGGCTGATATACATATGCGCGACACCTGACGTAATCACCGTATCGAGGCAGGGTTTCAGGGGTTCCGATACCATGGCCTGAAGTACGTGGCTCTCGATGGGCAGCCGCAGACCGGCCATGGCGGCGACCTGACTGGTATGTCCGGCGACGGCGAGGCCGACCTTTTTTGAGCGAATGGCGCCGCGCGTTGTCTGCACCCCGGTGACCCGCCCGTTGTCCACATCAATTCCGGTGACTTCGCAGTTCTGAATAATATCGACCCCGCGCATGTCCGCACCGCGGGCATATCCCCAGGCGACGGCGTCGTGGCGGGCCGTTCCAGCGCGGGGCTGCATCAGGCCACCCATAATCGGGAAGTGTCCACCGTTATCAATTTCGATCAGGGGCACGCGGGACTTGATCATCTCGGGCGTCCACCATTCGGCGTCAATGCCGTTCAGACGCATGGCGTTACCGCGTCGCTGGGCCGCGTCAACGGCACCGTCGGTATGCATCAGGTTCAAGACACCGCGTGGCGAAAACATGACGTTGTAGTTGAGGTCCTGACTCAACCCCTCC
>Ga0316204_10008323_pt1 | contig 14504 bp, 14 predicted proteins | sample 6monrhotite_MG_2_FD_205661 | JGI IMG/M metagenome (GOLD analysis project Ga0316204, IMG submission 205661) | Microbial mat bacterial communities from mineral coupon in-situ incubated in ocean water Damariscotta River, Maine, United States -... | ecosystem: Environmental > Aquatic > Marine >...
GGATTTGATCCCAACATCTTCACTATCAACGCTTGGGGCGACTCCTCCCCACACCCAAAGCCTACCCGCTCTCATCTCCCACCGGTCGCGATTGAATCCTACCGAAATCTGAAAAATCGAGATCTCGATCCCCAATCAGTTATCATCATCGGCGACACCATCCACGATGTCGCCTGCGCCATAGATTCGGGATGTCGAGCACTCGCAGTCGCCACCGGACACGACACCCATGACGCGCTAGTTGCAGCCGGAGCACACCTGGTACTTAAAGACCTCACGCAGACGGGGGAAATCATCGAATGGATCATGAACGACTCACTCAAACAGTCAACCCTGTAGCCGCTTCAAACCGATTCCAATCCATAGACACACTCAGAGGCTTCGCCCTCCTCGGAATCCTTGTCCCGAACATCGTCGCCTTCGCCTGGCCGATGGGAGCGATGACCAACCCAATAATAATCTCAGACGCCCCCGTGAACGATCTCGCCCACACAATCACCGCCACCGGGTTCCTCGGCAAGTTTATGTTCATCTTCGCCATGCTCTTTGGCTCAGGTGTCATCATGTACGCCCGTAAATATGACACCGCAGACGAATCCGGAGCGTACCACACCAAACTCCGCAAGGGCGGGGCACTCTGGTATTCACGATGCGCCTGGCTGCTCCTGTTCGGCATGATGCACGCCTATCTACTCTGGTTCGGCGACATCCTCACCTTTTACGCAATCAGCGGACTCACGCTCATGTGGTGGATCCGCAGACTCAACCCAAAACTCCAGTTCTTTGGCGGCATCACTCTCTACTACTTCGGTTCAATCCTCATGATCGCCTTCTCTGCCTTTGGATACTGGGCGCTGAGCGCAGGACACATCGAGGCACACGAGCTCTCTGCAGATCCTGCGGTTGAAATTGCCGGCTACTCTGGCACCTACTTTGACGCGTTCAAAACTAGATTCTTCACCACGCTCATAATGCAACTCACCATCGGCATTTTGTTTATGCCCCTTCTCTGGGGAATCATGTCTATGGGCATGGGGCTCACCCGCATGGGAATCCTCACAGGTGAACGCCCAATCTCGTTCTATATCAAAGCCGCGATCATCTGCCTCGGGCTCGGCATCCCCCTTACCGCCGGAGCCTTCTTCGCTAACTATCAACTCTTCACACTCGAACCCGGTTTTATGTGGCAGTCATTAGCCCAGCCCGTCGGCGTCCCCCTCGCCCTCGGCTACGCCGCGATTGTCATCGCCCTCTCCAAATGGAATCCTGCGAGATTCATCTGTGCACCACTGGCCGCCGTCGGAAGAATGGCCCTGACCAACTACTTCCTCCACACTATAATCTGCACAACATTCTTCTATGGCTACGGACTCGGCTACTTTGCAACCATCGAATACCCAAGGCTTTGGATCATAGTCCTCGCTCTTTGGACCATCAACATCGTCTTCTCAATGCTCTGGCTCCGGTTCTTCACCATGGGTCCTTTCGAATGGCTCTGGCGCGTGCTGACTTATCGACATCTTGTCCCCATTCGGAAACAAATCACTCATTCATAACACAGCATTCTCAACAATCCGCTACACTCTTTGTCATAGGCAATGATTCGGCAAGGAGGCCCGCCAAATGCCAAGCACATACCGCGCACTTTGCTCCGACTTTTACATTAACTCAAAGCTCAACGTTCGCATGGAACTCCCGACAAACCGCGAGCCGGTTCTAGAACTCTTCGAACGCACCCGTAGAACCTACCCCGCGATGAATGCCTTCAGGCGATACAAGGACGAACTCGCACTCGAGTCCGCACCAAACGCCACCCCCCACCGCTGGATCGCGATCCGCAACTCATCCGTCCGCTCGGGCGTCGTCAATCCGAGCAGCGCCGAAGAGATGTACTCCATACATCGAACTTCGATGGAGATCTCTCCCTACTTCCTCTCAATCTCACCACTCGATATCGAATACATCGAACTACTCTACGGCTTCGATCTCACCGCAAGAGGCAACCACGACGCCATCGCCGCCAACGCGTTGCTCGCAGGTTCGCCAATGGCCGCCCTCCTCGACACCGACGCCATCAATGTCCTCGACTGCCAACCAACAATGGGCATGAAGCTTGTCGACGACGACGGAGTTGAGGTTCACTTTGAGGTCAAGACTAGATCCAAGGGCAAGAAGACCAACGATGCCAGCCCAGAACCAATCTCAGTCTACCTCACACTCCGCAAGCACGATCCCGTCACCAACCTCGAAGACCTCACACCACAACTCAACGAACTCATCGAACGAGGCCAAAACCTCGTAGATGAATACGCCCTCCCAAACCTGCTGATGCCACTGCGCGAAGAAATCGCCTCCGGCTCGTTCTAACTCTGGGCAATGCTGGTAAGGATTCACTCCGGCTTCGACGAAGCTATATCGAGAATCCACGCATCACCTTTAAATCCGTGATATCATCCCCCAATGCCCAATATTGCCCTCGCCCAATCCTCCATCGATCCCAAGATCTGGCTCTACTTCGCACTCCTCCTCGTCGTCCTCTTCATCGGCGCCATCATTATCTTCGCCCTTCGGCGCAAGCTCTTCTCCCAAGATGATCACTCCGCCAGCTCCGCCGGCGGCGGGCTCATGGAACACCTTGACAACATGCTCAAATCCGGCGAGATCACAAAAGAGGAATACGATATAACCCGCCGGACCATCATCAACAAAGCTGTTGAACAGATGGACAAGACCCCAACCGACAACCAAGACGAGGAAACCTAAATGAACCCCATAAATATGGGGGACTGTTTCTGCCGGTTATATCGATTTTTTCATCATTCAATCACATTCGCACCCCCCCAACAGTGGTGCCACCGTCCGAGCAAGGCTAGGGTTTTCGGGCTCGATATCAACGGCGCAGAACATGCGCGTATATCATCAAAAAGCCCATGATTAAGGGTTGAGCCGGGGGTGTCGGTTTACCGATACCAATCACACAAGCCGGGTTCCGTAAGCACCCGGCAAGATGATGGAGAGGTCATTCAAGATATGCCAGACAATTCCCCACACAATCGTGATAACTCCCCTGTAAACACTTCTGACTCAGGAGATAATACAGGTACTGATTCAGCACCAAACTCAAACGCCGGCTCAACCGGAGAAGGCTCAGGAACAGGATTCCGAGGCCGAAAAATCACTACATGCTCGTTCTGCGGCAAAACATCCCGCGAAGTCGGACCAATGGTCGAAGGCCCGGGCGAAGTCTACATCTGCTCAAACTGTGTTGAGCTCTGTCAAAACATCTTCCGCCAAGAACGCAAACGCGTCTCGTCGGTCTCCGCATCACTCTCAGAAATTCCGTCTCCACGCGATATCGTCGAATTCATGGCCCAGTATGTCATCGGTCAAGAGCTCGCCAAGCGATCCCTCGCCGTCGCAGTACACAACCACTACAAGCGTCTGCTCCACTCAGAATCAGAGCAAGCAAACGATATCGAACTCGACAAATCGAACATCCTGCTCATCGGCCCCACCGGCTCAGGCAAAACCCTCCTCGCTAAAACAATGGCTCGCATGCTCAAGGTCCCATTCGCCATCGGCGACGCAACGACCCTCACCGAAGCGGGCTATGTTGGTGAAGATGTTGAGAACCTGCTTCTCAAGCTCCTCCAAGCCGCTGACTTCGATGTCGAAGCTGCCCAGCGTGGAATCATCTATATCGACGAGCTCGATAAGGTCGGCAAGTCATCGGGCAATGTCTCGATCACTCGCGATGTCTCGGGCGAAGGCGTCCAGCAGTCGCTCCTCAAAATGCTCGAAGGCACCATCGCCAATGTCCCACCCCAGGGCGGACGCAAGCATCCTGAACAGCAATACATCCAGTTCGACACCACCAATATCCTCTTCATCGTCGGTGGTACATTCGTCGGGCTCGACGAGATCGTCCGCCGTCGTCTAGGCCAAACAAAGATCGGCTTCGGGGTCGGCGGCGACTCCTCAGGCGAAACCACAAAGCGCAAGCACTTCATCAACGAGAAGGCCGAGAGCGAATGGCTCCAGTCACAGATCACCAACGAAGATGTCGTCGAATACGGGCTCATCCCCGAACTCGTTGGCCGTCTCCCAGTGATCACCCCACTGATGCCACTTGCTAACGATGCCCTCGTCCAGATCCTCACCGAGCCAAAGAACGCACTGATCCGTCAATACCAGCACCTCTTCTCACTCGAAGGCGCGTCGCTGACATTTACTGCTGATGCACTCACCCTCCTCGCCGAACGAGCCGCAAAGCGTGCAACCGGCGCCCGAGCACTGCGTGCTGTCCTCGAAGATGTCATGATGGACCACATGTTCGATCTCCCCGAGCAAAGCAACGAAGGCGCCGAATATGTCATCGACAAGGCCGCCATCGAGAACAAGACCCAGCTCGCCGAACTCCGAGTAGCCAAGGCCAACTCGGCCTAACCAAAAATCGAACTCAAATAAAAAAAGCACTCGATTCTTCGAGGACTTTTTTAGTACGCACATTCCAGTTTCGATCAGTTGATAGGAGTAGCAACCTGCGCGATTACTTTTCCGACCTTGACGCGAGCAAGCGCATACACACGCACCTGCGTATCAAAGATCTCGTGCAACGCCCGAGGCTCATCCGAGATCAGATGCATCAACGCATCCGTATCGACATCCCGATCGGCACTCGGAGCCGCAAGACCGGGCTCCGCTCTGATCAACAGCCCCAGGTTATTCCTCGCCCAAGTCTGCGCCGCGAGCAAGCGGTTCATCGCATCGCGCGTATCTGCATCACACACAATCAGCTGCAGCCTACCGCGATCATCAATCGCCAGCTCAACCCCTGGCGCTTTCGGACACCGCGCCTCTATCGGATTCAGCCCCGGGATCAACGCACAAAGCCCATCACGCATCGTCGGTGCATCATCCCCGCTCTCCACCCGATCCATTTTCTGAGGCTCAGGCATTATCGCCCCACCCGAAGGGAACTCTACAATCGCAGGCTCTTGATTCGTTTCAACAACCCGCTCGGCATTGTCTTCTCGAATATCTCTGCCGCCGTCCAAGTTCTCTACTTCCTGAACTTCTTCCTCTTCGACATCAGCAAGCTGAAGCTCCGTTGGCGACGCGTCTCGCCGCGCCGCCCCGACCAACCCATCAATAATGTCTGATGCCCGATGCGCGACCGAATCCCGATAGAGGTTCATCGTACCAGTCGCGTCGATGCGACCCGCGCCCACCACGATCTCAATCGGACGCTCAATAAAAGTATCGACAGCATTCTCAAGCTTGGTGCAGGCGTCCTGAGACTGCTCTGTACCCGCACCCATAACAGCCAGCCGCAGAACCGGTCCATCGCCTGGTTCATACTGCTCGCCGAGCGTCGCATCAAGTGTTTTAATCAACCGATACGAAGCAACCACCGCTGCCTCATCAGCCCCGGTCAAAATCGTAATCTCTTCAACTTCTGCGCGATCCAGCAGTTCAGGCTCGCTGGCCTCATCCACCCGCAGAACAACCCGGTCCGCCAGCTTAGACACCGCCTCGATCGCACCATCTAAATGAACATAGCTCCGGGTGGAAATAGGTTCTTCTCCGGTGATCAGATCAATCGATGTTGATCCCGACGCCGCACGAATCAACGCAACAGTCTCGAGGCGCTCTCGCGCCAAACTGCACGCATACTGACGAGCCCAGAGCGTCGCCCTCACGGGCAGATGACCAAGAACAACAACCTCGATCCTCGGCTTAGGCATCTCAACGATCTCGATCTCATCGAGCCCGTCCTGATCCATCAAATCCGTATTCACAATCCCGTCTCGCTGCCCAAGAAGCTCCGCGAGAAGCGCCGATGCCCGGGCACCAGTCGTCTCGAGCGATTCAAGCACCCGCATCCCCGATCCCTCAGGCTCGAACGGCTCATCTTTTTGTTCAAAACCTTGCTCACCGAGCAACGCATCATCCTCATGGCGCGTCAACTGAAGCACAGGAGTGTGCGTTGCATGCGTAGGAACCGAATCTTCCCGATCAGTAGGATCACCATCATCCAATGACCCAATCGGATCAGGCGCATACCCACCGTCGCCAAGAAACAAATCTGCCAACGCGTCATACTCTTCATGGTCGATCGGAGCGAGCTGGATGTGACCTGGCTCTTCTTGAGATCGATCAGATCCAGACACGCCGGTTCCGGGGCTGTTATCCTCGAGCCCGCCATCCTCTGATCCAGTATGACCTGATCCGGTATCATCCATCTTGAGCTCCGCTCACCTTGAAAGGAAGGGATCCATCCCTACACCCTGCTTTTTCTTATTTCTGGTATCGCTACCAGTATAGTGCATCAATGCTCTGCGCACACAATCCAGCGCCCATAGCGACGATCAATCTATCCGAATGATGTTATTCCGCCCTCCAAGCCCATTTTCCATCCGGTCAGGGTTATAAGGGTCAAGCACCCACTGCCCATCTATCACCAACTTATACTCGTACACGCCCTTGCTCAGCGCCACATGCTTCTCAAACACCCCAAGTGCTTCATTGGAAATCATCGCAGTCTGCTCAGGCTTCCACGCATTAAAGCTCCCAGCGATCTCTATCCGCTTACCGATCGACTTGGGTTGCACAAACAGCACCCCCGTCGAGCTCTTGCGAATCCCAAACAAGTGTTTCACCCTTGTGAAATCTACTCCGGTCTTCTTCGCAGGCGAAATAACTCGGTCATCTACAAGCTCGATCGCCACCGGGCGATGAGGCATCAACGAACGCTTGAGTGCGACAGGCTTCGATTCAATCATCGTGCCAACCCCGCCGTCATCTCGCTGCTCGATCGCTGCGCCTGACTTCTGACGAGCTTCCTGAACCCGCTGCTGCATTGTCCTCGCCCGCATAGCAAGCTCCTGAGCACGAGACAATGGGGTCCCCCGATTCGCTCCCGCTACCTCAACAGCCGCCGACGCAAGCGTCACCTCAGTCTTCCGACTAGGGCTCGACAGAGCATCATGCTCCTCGTCTGGCTCTGGACGATCAATATTGGCGTGCTCGACAAGCCACTCGCACACTGATCGGTAATCTTCTGCTCCCATCGAATCCGGAGCATACTCATCGATCGGCTGCCCAAACGATGCCGCCTCTTTGAGCGCATGATCGTAGCGAACCACAACGGGAATCATCCCCGCGCCAAACCGATCACGAAGATCATCAAGCAGATCTCTCGCCAATGGTTGATTCGGATCGTGCATCGTCGCCATCAATCTCGGATGAATCCGCATCCCTAACCGGCGCGCAATCGACCGAGCCGTCTGCACCTGCTTGGCCGCACCCCTCAGAGAAAAGAAGCTCGTCTCGACCGGGATGATCACCTCTCGACCCGCTGCAATCGCATTATACGACAACAACCCTATCGAAGGCGGACAATCAATCACACACGCGTCATATAGACAACCCTGCGCGCCCGGCTCGAAAATCGCTTCGCACCCGGAGTCGGTCGCTTTTTCTGCTGCACCATCGTTCTTCGATAAACGATGAAGAACCGACCGCAGACGTAATGCCTTATTCTCTTGATCCGCTAGCCCGCCCTGAGCCGCCTCGATCCCCGCGAGCTTCATGCGGGAAGGCAAGAGATCCAAGTTTCGCCCAACGTGCCAGATCAACCGCTCTTTATTGAGCACCTGATCAACCGGCGCCCGGAGCGCATCACTCACATCAAGGTCGAGACGATCCTCAGGCACACCGAGCCCCGCCGCACAATGCGACTGCGGGTCGAGATCAACCAACAGCGTCCGACACCCCGATCGTGCAAATGCCGATGCAAGGTTAATTGCGGAGGTTGTTTTACCACATCCGCCCTTTTGATTGATCACAGTAAAAGTTCGCACAGCTGAGTTGCTCCAAAATGCCCCGTGAATGATCCACAGAGCCCCTCGACATGGCTTTTATCGGAGCCTTCTCATCAATCTCTACAATGTTCGGTGCCTGCAAGTTGCCCGCTCCCCAATTCAGGGATTTTACCTAGGCATCAATGAAGCAGATAAATCGCGCTCAGCCTCGGATCGCATCGATCCCGCATGCGAGCGCCCGTGGATCAGCATCATCCACAATCTCGCATTTCCCCCGCCCAACAGGGAGAATCACCCGAAGAGCACCGCCGGCAGCCTTCTTATCTCGCATCATCCGCTCGAGGATCTCGTCCGTTGTCGGCAACCCAATAACCCGAGTTGGCAACCCGATCGATCCAAGCACCCCATCAAGCTCACTTGCGACAGATTCATCACACAGTCCCATCGCCTCACCAGCATGACACGCCGCGATCATCCCGAGCCCTACTGCCTCGCCATGATGCAACGGCGACAAACTCGGATCATCCTTATCAGGGCTCAACCCGGAAATTGTCTCGATCGCGTGACCAAAGGTGTGCCCAAAGTTTAAAAGCATCCGACCGCCCGCCCTGGCATCGGTAGACTCAAACTCATCGCTCACCACAACACCGGCCTTGATCGCCACATTTCGTGCAACAAGCTCCTCGATCACCGAAGCATCAAACGTGCCGATGCCATCAAGGTGCTCGACCATCCAGTCGAACAACCCGTCATGCCCCCCGCCGACACCTCGACAGATCATCCCATGCTTGACACACTCCGCTGTCCCCGCTCGCCGATGCCTCAGATCAAGCGAATCAAGAACATCAATATCAGCGACCACCAGCCTCGGCTGATGAAAAGCGCCCACGAGATTCTTGAGGAGAGTACTGCCACCCAATCCATCATCAACGCTCAGGTTCACGCCTGTCTTGCCGCCAACAGAAGCGTCTACCATCGACAGCAGCGTCGTCGGACACTGAATCACAGGCACACCACGCTGATAACTCGCGCCCACAAACCCGCTGATATCCCCGACAACACCGCCCCCAAGCGCAATCACAGGATCAACCCGAGTGTGCCCGCTCGCAGCGATTTCACAGAGCAATCTGTGATAGGTATCTATCGATTTGATCTGCTCAGTAGGCGTAACTCGCGAAACACAAACCGCAAGCCCATGCGATTCTAAATCTTCCTTCATCGCCCGCGCGAAAGACTCGGGAACACCCGTATCAACAACAACAAACGCCCGCGAAGCCTTCTCACCTAAGATCGAACGCGCCGCAGCCGCAACACCATCAAGCACACCTGACCCAACGCGAACCTCATATTCGCGACCCGGCAGATTCACCTCAACGGCACGCAAGCTCACGCATCATCCCCGTCGCTACGCCCGAGCCCAGGCTGTGACTTTGACCGGGTCGATGGCGGCACCTCAAGGCGTTCGCCCTCAAACCACAACCCCTCAAGGTCATAGTGAGCCCGCGCATTGGGCTCGAAGAGATGTACAACCACATCCACAAAGTCGGCCAGCAACCAGATCGCATCATCATCCGCAGAGATCTGAAAAGTACTCGTCCCGCATTCCTGCGCAACCTCTTCCAAGCTCTCGAGCGCGCTGCGCATCTGCCGAGCCGAGGTGCCAGAACCGATGACGATAAACCCGGTCACCGGCGATCGACCCCCAACATCAATCACGACCACATCGGTGCATTTATCATCTGTCAGAGACTGCGCCGCCTGGATCGCAAACTTTCGCGCATCTTCGGTTTCTAAAATCTTGGCACCGCTCGACATCGTCGCCCCCGCAAGGGATTGACCATCAGGAGTTGCCGGTTTTTGATTCGATTCGTCGTTGGTATTCATTGCCTGATCTTAGACCACCAACACGCCATAACGCGAATCATCCGTTGATTCTGAGCACACCTGAGCAGACTTAATCCTCATTGTGAACTCTCAGGCATTGCCCGAACTCCATACGCCCCGCCCCAAAGCAGCACCGGGTCAGATTCCAGCTCGACCAAAGGCTCAGCACCAAGCGCTTTGAGCCGATCTGTATTCTCATGGAGCCTGTTCCGATCCGTAGTGATCAGGACGATCACCCCACCACCGCGCACAAGCCGCCAAATTGCTGCGATTGCCCTGCTCCTGCTCGGCTCATCAGGCGCATCACGAAACAAATCGACCACCACAGCCCCATCAAAAGCCCCATCGAGTTCACCATCAAGTGTTTCAAGCCACCCAAGCTCAAACGCCAAATGGTTATGGCGATAACGCTGACGAGCAAACCGGATCGACTCTCCATCCCTATGGATCGCAACAACCCCTCCAGACGGACCGACTAATCCGGCAAGCCGCTCGCTCGCCCCACCGGTCCCACAACCAAGCTCAAGAACCCGATCACCCGGTTTAATCTGCTCCTTGACCAAATCAAGAAAGTACAGCCTGGGATCATGACCCAGATCAGCAAACATCCGCTTGTGCGTATACCGAATCCGCATCGACTCACGCATCGGATACTGCGTACTCCGCATCGCCCCCCTGCGAGTCGGGAAACGAACATCATATTCCTTCACCCTAGACCCAGTAGCAGCCAACGCCCGCCGAAGACTCGTGTTGTTCCGCTCACGGTACACAACACCATCAGCCTCGATCTTCCGTCGAGTCATCCCAATTGACCGCGAAAACCGATTCACCCGCGATAAACCATTGGATATCACCTTGAAAACAAACTGATGTTTCCCCGCCCGCTTGCGTTGTTCGCGCTGCTCGACCCGTTCGCCCCAAGACATCGGGCGCGATGATCCAACACCAATCGGCTTGGCTTCGACTTCTTCGCCCGTCCCAGACTCAGCATGTCCACCAAACTCATCGCCAGCACTCATCACACCCTCCCGTGCCCAGCGCTTGCATCCGTCCTCTTGAATAACCCACCCTGCACATGCTTGGTATGGACACGAACACCCCGTCCATTTTCATCCCCTCGGATCGAAACCCACTCCGTGGGTTCATGCTGATATGAGATCACACAGGTCCTATCCCTGTCAGAATCTAAAAACCGCTGATGCTGCCCCATCGCAATCGCAGGTTCGTTGCACTCTTGCGACAAATGGAGAAGCACCAAATGCTCCCGAGGTTGGATACGCGATACAGCAAGCGCCGCCTCCTCATTGCTCAGATGCCCAGCCCCTCCCATGATCCGTTTCTTCAAAAACGCCGGCCGCCCAGAACTCTCCTGAAGCACCGGACAATAGTTCGATTCAATCGCAAGCGTATCTACACCGGACAAATGCTCGATCAATCCATTATGAATATGCCCAAGATCCGTGGCATACCCAAACGAGGCCGATGTCCGACCGGGAAGATCGATCCCACACCGAAAAACCGCAACCCCAAGATCATCATGCGCCAGCATCATCGACTCTATCCGAACACCAGGCGCAGGATCAAACACCTCATCAAAGGGCTCCGTATTTGTGTACAAGAGCCCCATCCGCTCAGCACGCCCCATGTGCATCCGATGGATCCGCAAAGTCGCCCGCCACGATCCTGTCTGTGACCCCGGACGAATCGCATTCACCCACCCGCTATGGCAATGATCCGAATCCAGATGAGTGAACACAATCTCGTCAACTTCGTCGCTGCGAATTCCACGCTCATGAAGCAATCCATTCGTCCTGCTCGGGCTCAACCCCGCATCAAACAATATCACCCGACGAGCAGTTTCTTTCGTCTTGGGCACAACCAACACCGCGCAGTTCCCTCGCGATCCAGACGCCAAAACACACAACGCACCGCTGGCATCATTGAGCGCATAGTCAAGCTCCCGGCTCACGATACCCGCCGCCCGCCAACAGGCGCAATCGGGCGCTTCGCCTCATTGATAAAGTCAGACATCAACTTTACCGCCGGCGACTGCTGACCAAGATCTGAAAGCATCTGCTTCATAACAGGCATCGGAGGATTTTTCCGCAGCACCGTCTTGTATGCGTACCGAACCGCCTGAATCTCATCGCTCGCCATCCCAGAGCGACGCATCCCAACCATGTTCAATCCAACAATCGTGTTGCGCCCCACCGCCATACAGAACGGCGGCAGATCTCCCGTCAATACAGTACAGCCGCTCGTCATCGCCTGACGACCAACCCGGCAGAACTGATGCAGCATCGATCCGCCCGCGAAGATCACTCGATCCTCAAGCATCGAATGACCGCCGAGGTGACAACTATTGACCATAATCACATCATCACCAACAGTCGCATCATGCCCCGCATGGCTCGACACCATCATCATCACCCGATCACCTATCTTTGTTGGCGTGTGATCATTGCTCGCCGCATGCACCGTCACGCATTCGCGAATAATCGTGTCCGACCCAATCACAACACCCGCCGTCAACGCCCCGGGCTTGAACTTATAATCCTGAGGCTCGAACCCTATCGAGGCACCCGGATACAAAATCGTGTTCGCCCCGATCTCAGTCGGACCCTGGATCGATACCCCAGAGATCAGTTTCACCCCGTCCCCAAGCCTCACCTTCCCCGTCACCACGCAAAAAGGCCCAATCTTGACCCCCTCGCCCATCTCAACCGAATCGTCAATAACCGCTGATGGATGCACCTTTGTCATGCCCCAACTATAGGTCATTCGAAGCCTGAACCGGATATAGTCTCCCGTGAAACCACTAACCCTCATCCCGCTTGAGAACCTACCCTACGAACCCGCCTACGAGCTCCAACAACTCCACCACACACAGATCCTCGATGCACGAAAAACCAATGCCGCCCAGCTCGGGCGCGTCATGATGATCGAGCACCCACCAATCATCACCGTCACCCGGCGCCCCGACGCCCACGCCCATGTTCTCGCCACCGAATCCCAGCTCGCAATGCGAGGCGTGCAACTCCACCAGACAGACCGCGGCGGAGATGTCACCTACCACGGCCCAGGACAACTCGTCGCCTACCCCATCATCGATCTCAACGCCGCAAAGCTCCGCATCCACACCTATATCCGCGCCCTCGAACAAGCCGTCATCGACACGCTCGCAACCTACGACATCCTCGGCTCAACAGATTGCGAAGCCACCGGCGTATGGATCAACCCCGCCGACAACCCCACTCTTAACTTCCAATCAGACCAACCCGCAAAGATCTGCGCAATCGGTGTAAGAGTCCGCAAATGGATCACCCTCCACGGCCTCGCACTCAACCTCAACCCAGACATGTCCCACTACCAACTCCTCATCCCCTGCGGACTCACCAACCGCCCCGTCACCTCCATCACCCAACTCCTCGGCAACGAAAACTCCCCCACCCTCAATCAGCTCGCAGACACACTCTTCCAAAATCTCTCAAATAATCTCACGCCCCAGAACACATCAACCGCCCCTCCCGCGTGCTAAATGGGACTAGAGAACGCGATTTTTAAAAAATCTACACACTCACTCACACAAATCGCCGTCCGTGGTGTCTTTCTGAATATACCAAACAACACACAGGAGCACCCATAATGAATGTATATCAACGATCGGCCCTCGCCTGCCTCATTGCACTATCAGGATTCACCGTCGTATCCCAGGCCTCAATAGAGACCTCATACGCTCACTTAGAGACACCCCGTACCCAAGCACCACCATCCTATCAAGTGACTTCCCACAACGCCGCCCTGCTTTATTATCGAGCCTGGCTCGACATGAGCAGCGACCTATCCGATACCCTCGCAGATGACGGCGAAACACTCAGCCTGCCCGTTGGTGCGAGCGAGATACTCGAAGCAAACGCGCACAGTATCGAAAACCTTCTACGTGCAACACGACAACACAATGCTGATTGGGATGTCGAATATGAGATGGGATTCGATGCACTAATGCCACACTTAGGCAAAATGCGATATTCGATAAAGATCTTTGCCGCCGACGCTCTCCGCTGTATTGAACAAGGCGATTCTGACGGAGCGGCAGAAAGAATTGCAGCGATGTATTGTGCAGCCGGACATCTCAAGAACGATCACATTCTCATCAGCACACTAGTTGGGCTCTCAATGACGAACCTATCAAATCGATTGACAGAACAACTCCTCGACGATCAATCTTTGACCCCGGCAAACGCCGAAATCATTCTTGTAGCCATGAGGAAAATCGATCTATCAAACCCTATTGGAGTGCGGGACGCCATCAGAGGTGAATGCGACATCACCGTGAACTACTTCACCAAAAACTTTAGTGGACCAGACGCAGGTGCCAAGCTCATCGAAGCACTCCAATCCTGGCCCCAAGATCAAGCAGAATCCACCCGAGCAATCTCCAAGATGGACGGCGAGGAACTCAGAGAAGACCTCAGCGGAGCATCAAGATATTACCAAGATGTCCTCGCTCTCTGGGATGAGCCAGATGCTGCAACACAAATCGCCGCACTCGTCACACCGCTCGAAAACGAAGAATACGGTATATTCACAAAGTTCTTTGGCGCAGCATTTGGAAGAGCTCGGCAAAATGTAGAGGCATTCGTGATTTCACAAACCAAAACAATGGCCAGACTTCAAACAGTCGCTCAGGAATAAAGCTACAGCAAATAGTGTGAGAAAAGTTTGAATACAGATCTTCACAAACTACTACTCGCGATGCATCGCGGCCACGAGCCCTCAGCCCAAAAACTGTGG
>Ga0316204_10008324_pt1 | contig 14503 bp, 12 predicted proteins | sample 6monrhotite_MG_2_FD_205661 | JGI IMG/M metagenome (GOLD analysis project Ga0316204, IMG submission 205661) | Microbial mat bacterial communities from mineral coupon in-situ incubated in ocean water Damariscotta River, Maine, United States -... | ecosystem: Environmental > Aquatic > Marine >...
CCTTTGATGGTTTCATTATCTGGCGGCAATCCAGCGATCCAGCCTTTAAAACCGCTTATTGATTTAGGCCATGCGCAAGGCTACCGCTTCGCCCTTGAAACCCAAGGCAGCGTTGCACAAGACTGGTTTGCAAATCTGGACGTTTTGACACTTTCACCCAAGCCACCATCAAGCGGCATGGATACGGACTGGGGTAAATTTGATGAATGCATCAAGGCCGCTGAAAACAAGCCTGACAGTGCTTTGAAAATCGTCGTGTTTGATGACGAAGATTACAGCTATGCACGTGACGCGGCAGAGCGTTATCCGAATTTGTCGCTTTATCTCCAGCCCGGCAACCACACGGTTAACGGAGAGGCCGACATTGACGGCTTAAATGCACGCATGTGCTGGCTGGTCGATAAAGTCAATGCAGAGCGTTGGTTTACGGCCCGCATTCTTCCGCAACTACATGTTCAACTTTGGGGCAATATGAAAGGTGTTTAGACATGACCAATGATACCGAAGATAGTATATACGAAAACCTCACGCAGCTTGGCAGCGATACAAAGCTTCCGGATAATCCTGAAAATGCAGTTCTTGAGCGCGTAAAAAACCCGAAAGCCGATATGAATTATCTGGTGCGTTTTGCCGCGCCGGAATTTACATCGATATGCCCGCTCACGGGTGCGCCGGATTTTGCACATCTTGTTATTGATTATGTACCCGTCGATTGGCTCGTGGAAAGTAAATCACTCAAGCTTTTCCTCGGATCATTCAGAAACCACGGCGCATTTCACGAAGACTGCACACTTTCAATTGCGAAACGCCTTATAGATGAGGTCAAACCACAATGGCTACGCATCGGTGGATATTGGTATCCGCGCGGGGGCATTCCGATTGATGTGTTTTATCAAACAGGGGCAAAACCAAAAGATGTATGGATTCCCGAGCAAGGTGTGCAACCGTATCGTGGACGCGGGTAATTACTTAACCTGACTTACCGTCCGTCATCGCAAATTTCAAATCTTTGGACGGCATGACTTCAACCGTGCAGCTAATTTGACGCGCGACCAGCGCCTCGCACCGACTATAGGCACCGTCAAGATCTCCACTCCGGAAACCAACACGAAGCGTGTGTTTACCCGTCTTAGTATCGGCATAACTATGCTGAGGAAGAACCATGAGCTGGCCACCAGCGAGAATAGGACGATAGCGCGAATGCAAGCGGTACCAGACTGTCGACATTAAAAGACGCGAATTATATTCACCCAAATTCAGTGCCACATTATAATCAGAGCCACGGAAATCAATATGCGGGTGACGCTCCTTATAATCTTCGAGGCCCGAAATGATCGTGCTTGGAATATCGGTTTCACCGACATCTACAAAAATATCATTGCCGTATATAATCGTTCCCTCATAGCCGATTTCAATCTGCTGGGGTCTGGGCCGCGCAAATTTGAGGGATTGTGCAATTTCATGATCAACCGTCAATAAATAACGCCCCGGATGAACGCCGGTGAACAGATAAAATCCACCAAGGTCTGTTGTTGATGTGGCTTCTATCTTTCCATCCGCATCATAAAGATGAACAGGAATACCGCGCAAAGGATAGCTTTCTGCGTTTTTGCTGCGCGCATATAAAGTCCCGTCCAATTCACCCGCCATGTGAATGGGAAATTGGATTTCGGCCACATAGCCTTCGCGCGGTAAAACCGACACGCCATCAAATCCGGAGATCCAGAATGGATCTTGCAGACTATCGACCTCAACAAAAACATCCGTCTGCTTTAACTCTCGAACGCGGTTAAAAAACGCTATACCATTTTCATTTGTAACCTCACGACCACCATTTTGCAGCGCCCGCACCGAGACGCCTTCCAAGACCTGATCATTATCATTGAATTCACCATCGCCATTTTCGTCCAAAAAGACAAACGCACTAATCCCGCCGTTGCTTGTAATACTGCGATCAAAAGCACGCACTACATTAAGCTGCGGCTCCCGGGCCAGACCAAAATTTGTATTTAAACCTGCGAAAAAGTCGTTATCGCTGTTATAGCTTACACTGGGGGATATCCGCGCCCAGCCAGCCTGCCAGTTCAATTGTGCAGATCCCTCTGTTAAAGATGGGTCTATCGTCCTTTGTAACTCCAAATCCAAATCCAGATCACGAGTAAAATCATGCGAATATGTTGCACTGACACGGCTCAAACGATTTTCAGGTTTTATTTCATAATCAGAACGAAGCCTTAGACGGCTTCGGCCAAATGTCCCTGTAACAGAGAAAATGTTATCCAAACTATCGTCTGTATCCGTATTGATTGTTGCGTATGTGAGCTGTTCATTAAAGTTGAAATTCTTATAACGCGTATCAAAGCCGACAGTTGCTCTGGCTGACGATATACCTTCAGTATTCCTGTTATAGCCCAAAGCTGCCGAATATCTTGGCTTCTGACCTATTCCGATTGGCAGCGGCCCTGTCGCATTAAAACGCGTATCAAACGACCCAACCGTGTCATCCCCGCCAGATACCGTATCGTATCCCTTCGATAGAAAGCGTGTTGTGCTGATCAAACTATGGTCGTTAATTTTACGCCGCGCCACCAGCTCTGCAGCTATATCTGCCTCATCATCGATTGCGGCATTTGCATTAATAAGCGTCTCACCAAAAAGCTTTGATATCCCGCCATATACGACATTATTGCGTACATTATCCTGTTCGTTGCTTCTCAAACCGATCGACGCCACAGCGCCTGCGCCTATCGGCATTTCATAAAGCGCAAGCAGGGTCGGCGTCCCTTTATCCTCGTTCAGTGTGGTTTCATTCTTTTTATATGTCTGCTCATCATCGAAGGTCAGAGAAATATCATAAACGCCGCCGCCCTCCGCAAGACGGCTGATATCAACAGGGATAGATATCTCTTCTTCACGCACCTCACCTTGCGGGCCATAGAATACAAGCTTAAAGATGTTGTCGTTACTAAACAGGATCACATTATCAAAGGAATAAAGCCCATCTTCCTCTACGCGCTGAAACTCCAGAAACTGGTTGCCTCTATATAGCTCCACATCCCAACCCGGAAAAATCGTACCTGTAATCGCCGTTGACGGGTTTGTAAAAGAGCGCAAAGGATCAACATTCGAAATACGTGCGCCCAATTCCTGACGGATTTCCGCATCAATCGGCAGACGCGTCTGGATTACATCTCCCACCTCAAAGCGTTTTGCCTTTAGCGGGCCGAGCAAATCAGGCTCTAACGATTCCTGTTTATAGTTCAAGCGTATATTTGTAATTTGATCTTCGTTCGTAAGCTGCGTCTGTGAGGTCAATGTGCCATAGGCAAAATCACCGGCTGTTCTTATATTCGCAATATGGCGCGTTGTCGAGCGTTCCGAATCTCCACGTTTATCGTAACGGGAGTTTGTGGCCACATCGACGTAAGGAATATCAATCAATTGCCTGTTTTCATCCTGAAGTGGTAATTCAGGTCTGAGCTTATCTCTAGTCTCATTCTTTTTTCTGGCGCGTTCAAAACGCTCCACAACAGGTAAAGTCTGTTCTGAAAGTACAGTCAGCCTCAAGCCGGATATATTTGTATCGATTTCAAAGTCAAACCACTGCTCCAGATCCGACACGGGTATAAAGATGTCATCGCCTTCTACGCCAGCAGATGGCGGAACAGTGAATTCTCCATTATCCGATACTGCCGTCCCGTCTGCCAAATCAAGATTAAACGGCTTATTTTCTCTTATGTACCAGCCTTGTGCCGTTTGCGCCTCGACATCTATTATTATGGGTAATTCCAGCGTGGAAACGAAATCTTTCAACGATAATTGAAGCTTTTGATCCTTCACACGCGCAAACATTATGTCTTTTAACTTCAAATTACGTGATAAAAACACCTCAAAAATGAGCCGTTCACCCTCTGGAAGTATATTTTTTTGAGATGCAGCGTTTTTTATTTTTGCAGGATGCATGAATTTTTCCGCCGCAGAAAAGCCACTGCGCATGCGCCTTAAAAAGTCCCTTGCCAATGAAATGCGCTCAGAATCACTTATCTCCACTTTTGGAGATTCCTCAATCTTGGCATAAGCATCAAAAGCTGAAAACCAATAGCTACAGCCAAAAATTGTAAAAAACAATGCTACTCTTAAGTGATTTTTTTTCATCGAGTGAAACATTTCGCAGCAAATAAAAAGAAAGGATGACGCAAAGAATTAGCCCCATTTAATCACACAAAAGCTGTGGATACAATTGAAAGACCGATTAAAAGAAAGCTGTGTATACGTTTTTTATCTAAAATTTAATAATGATTTAACGCTTTTCATGTGATATTAGTTTAGTAGTCTTAATTTTTCTAAATTAAAAGCACTGCGTATTTCGAAAATTGTAACCAGAGACCTAAAAGGAGAAGCCTAATGGAACTCAAAACAATGAAAACGCTTGCGTTAACGAGTGCAGTAGCACTTGGAATCGCAGCATCCGGACCAGCTCAAGCTCAGGTTGAAACCGTAACAGCTCAGTTGATCACTTCTAGTGCAATCACTTCCAACAACGTATCAGACATGGATTTTGGCGAGTGGCTCGTACAGTTTGTAGCCGGTGACACACCTACTATCACCCTAACAGATGATGGCAGTGTTGCGTCGACACAGACAGGATCCGTTGCTAACGGATCACAGGTCATACAAATTACAGCCCCAGCAAATGAAGGTGTCGTAACTGTTCAAATTCCCGCGAACGGCTCGCTGACAATGACAGCGTCAAGCTTCACAGACCTTGCAGATGGCGGATTATCTCTGGACAGCGTTACATTTCGTACAGCGTCTGAAAACGGTACTGTAATCACAGGTGCTGCGACTGATGGTGCGGATACGATTACTGTACTCGCAGGTGCAACAGATGAAACCATCACATTTGGTGGAGATATCGATATTACAGCAACGCCTCTTGATGGTACGCACACATCAACATTTGATGTGACATTCTCTTACTAAGGGGAATCGTCTACAGATTTTAAAAAGGCGCTTCTTTAATCGAAGCGCCTTTTTCTATTCCAAAAAGAATCCAGACTCACTGAATAGGAATCGTTTTCTCGTCATAAACACGAGAGCCACTGATCTGGTCATAGTGCTTCAACGCCACACGGATATTTGATCCCGATAAATTTTCGTCAATCAACGGTACATCAAAAATGCGGGTGCCAACCTCGGGAAAAATGTGAGCATTACCTATCTCCCCAATGACTTCGTCTTTATCGTTATAAATATACAGATGCCCAAGCGCACCATACGCACCCGTGCGAACTATCTTCACCAAAGCATGCAAACGACCATTTTGCTCATTACGCTTAAACGAGACATTTTCAATCACAGCACCATCGTCAGGCTCTCCCGCACGAAAAACCACAGGAATAGAATAACCCACGTTAATTTTTACCATGGCACTCGCCTTTCCAGGCTCCATCTCTTTCGGTGGCTCAACATCAGGAAGCCCCCTGAATTCGAGATGCGCGCGATATTCACCAGCAGGAACCTCGGCAGGACGACGTAAGGCCAGTCTGATTTTTTGCTTTCCACCAGGTGCCAGCGTTACACGGCGCGGGGTAAACACAATATATTTAGACACATCAAACTCGGTTAAAGAGCCCTCGACCTCCTCATAAGCCATTCTATCTTCAACCATTTTGAAAAAACGCCAACCAACCTCGTACGACTTTTTCTTGTCCGATGTGTTAATCAATGTGACTTCAGAAAAACGATCACGATCCTCAAACACCACACGTGTCGGTGTGATTGTCATATCCGCGTATGCTGGCGAAATCTTCACCAACGAGACAGCAGAACATACTGCCATCAGTAAAAAAGCGGCGCATATTTTGAGTTTTTTATTCATATGAAACTTCTCCATTTTACACTTTTTAAAAATTAATTTGTATTTGTAACTGACCATTATATGTCTGATCTAAATAAGGATTCCCGTTTCCGCTTGTGTTTGCATTTCCGCCAACCCTAATCCGCGCCACACCCGCAACATCGGTTGACGCCGGATGCGTCTCCTGAAATGTATCCATTTGAAAATTCTCTCCACTGCCGGAAAGCGGAATTACTTGCGTTATTGTCACACTGGCAATTGCCGTGCTGGGGGTCATGCCATCAAGATCATAAATGCCGTCCTGCCCGATCGGGTTAATTTCTATAAACCCCGAATCATACGTCACCACCCCACCTGTGTTCACAGTAATTGTATGAACAGAGTCATTATTCCTTACGATAAACTCCCCGAAATGCAGCGGCTGAATAACAGTTACACCCGCATAAACATCTGCAGAAAACAGACAGGCCAAGACTAACGCTAATTTGATTTGTCTCATCATCATCACCATGCCTTTTTTGAAACCGGATAAAGCAAGGTACTCAAAATAACACAGTCACTCAAGTTACATTTTCTACGAAGACCGAGATAAAACAAACAGTTGTGTGTATAAAACTGTGCATAAAAAGGGAATACTTCCTTGACGCTGAGTCGCCGCTACCATAGGCTTTAATGTGTATCTTTCTGATACGCATTGAGTATTTCTTTGGGCTGACTTTTATTTTTTCGGGCATCCGTCCCATTCTTCCGGGGCAATTGGTTCTTCACCATATGAACAAAAGAATTGTAATATGTATTGCATCTATGCTGTTTGCGGGTTTCACCGCAAGCTGTGGCCCCTTGAACGGTATGCCAAAGAGCAACGCCCAAAGAAACGCCCCTTCTTCTGAAACATTAACCGGTCAAAACAACGCGAGCATGCCCGCTTCATCAGCCCTTGAAGTCCCCGCTCCCGTTGCCTTACCACCAAAATATAATGACCGGCCTTCAGCATCGGGAGGGATGCCAAGCGCTAAGATGCCGAATGGCTTGCCCGCGCTTCAACCCAAAGGTGTGAATGTAAACACCCTCTTTGATGAGGAGCTAAGCGATACAGACAGGCGCTTTGACCGGCTTGAATATGCCGTCCTTGGCCTACGGCAAGAGTTTGAATCCTTCAAGCCCGCGATCGTCCGTCTTGTTGCCGTTGAGGCCGATATACAGGACCTTATCAAACAACTCGATATGTTGTTGCGAAGTGAACCAACGGCGCCGCCCGCGCCATTGACCCCGCCGCCTTCTCAGCTCAGCCCCGCTGATCAGGCAGCACCCTCCACCCCCAAGGTTGCCACCAACAAGCAACCGGCCAAACCAATATCTCCCAAGCCCCCCCCTGCAAAATCAGGGGAGCCTGTCGTTCATGCGCTGCGCGTTGGGCAACATACAGGCAAGACACGTCTGGTTATCGATGCTTCCGAAAAAACAGCCTATAGCGTCGAGTTGGACAATCAGGAAAATCTCTTGATTATCGAGATGCCAGATGCCCGCTGGAACGCCTCGAAACAAAAGAGCTTTGCCCGCTCTCCATTGCTAAAGTCCTACAGCGTTGAGGATATGAATGACGGAAAAGGAAGCCGCGTTATTCTCAGCCTGAAAAAATCGACGCAAGTCATAAAAGAACAAGCTCTCCCTCCGGGGCCGAACCCGAACTACCGGATATTTCTTGATCTAAAAGCATAAACCTGACTTTGAAAACAAATATTTATAACTTTTAAAACAGCGCTCAAAATATTACCATTTGAGTGCAGGCGCATATATTTCCACAAAGAACGCCACGTTCCCAAATCGCTCCACCTTGTATTCAATTTATACGCACTTATAGCGTCTGTTTTTTCCAACACCGCATGATCAATCGAAATTCTCTTCTCATCTGAAAGGTCGACTTCCTGCAGCGTAACCAGAGTTTCAGAGGTCCTGTCAGCGTGCTTCCAGCTCTGAAGCGCAGCTTTGTATATTTCGGGCGCATGGCTTTCCAAGGCCTCCAGAACAGCCGTGGCAGAAAATAAAAACAACCCCAAATTCCAAAGATAGTTGCCACTTGCAAGATACGCTCTGGCCTTTTCTATATCGGGCTTCTCTGTAAAACTTAAAACCCCATGATCTCTGTCCATTTCAATATAGCCGAAGCCCGTTTCGGGATATTGAGGCTCAACACCAAAAACAATAAACGAATGCTTGTCCATATGCGCCTTCATAGCGCGTTCTATAGTGGCCTGAAAAGCATCTACATTTTCAATAAAATGATCACTTGGCAGCATTAAGATATAGGCTTGCTTATCTTGCTCCAATGCGCTCAATGCCGCTACAGCCACAGTAAATGCCGTACCATAGCGCTCAAACTCAAGAATTATTTTACTATTGCCGTTCTGAAGCTCTCCAATTTGCTTTTGTGCAAGCTTTTCATGCTCCTTGCTACAAATGACAGTACAGGGGTTTTGATTTGCCAAACAATTGGTGCGCGCTATCGTGTCTTGTAAAAGCGAAGCATTCGACACTAAAGGCAAAAACTGCTTTGGCATTGCCGGCGTTGAAATTGGCCATAAACGGCTACCGACACCGCCAGCCATGATAAAGGGGTAGATGTTTTTATGCTTGATCGGCATCAATATCTTTTCGGTAGCATTCCAATATTGTATTTGAAAAATTCCCCTTTGCGCCCAAAGCATAATGGTCAACGCCTATATACTCCCTCGCCTTTTCCTGTAAGCTGGACACCTGATCTCGCGGTATTTCTATAAACTCTTTCACTGTGTTTAAAATTTCTTCTTCTGAATTATTCTCATAGTACAAGCCATGCTTCTCAAGTGTCTGCTGGTTCGGGTTTTGCGACAGGGGCGGTTGAAACAGCTTTTCAAACGGCACCAAAGTCTGGTCCTTTATGTAACATACCTTTTTAATAGTAGCGATATCCCCTTCTACAAAATGCGGCGCATGGGATACGTTATTCCAATTTACGTTACAGCTTTGAACATTAAACAACATTGTCACCATCACCGGGCCAGAAGGTGCGCCGATTAAAAACTCACTTTCAGAAAGAAGATAACAATCCATAAATTCTGATTTAATATCCGAATGCGCATAGTCAAACAGTAAGGGGCCACAATCCTTTACCATTTCCTCAATTGAAACAGAATTCGGATCACCAATCCTGACCACCGCAAACCCTTTATCAATCAAATATTGAATAGCTTTTTGATATGTCCTGATATCTGCATTGCGTGTCGTTCGGTCCGTATCCCCGTAAAAACCGCTATCGCGCACGTGCAGTGTCACAAATTTTTGACCTTCTGGAAGGTAGTTTTCCAATAAGTCCTGTGCTTTTTTCTTATCTGCCTCCGGCAAATGGATCAAAGGCGCATCATGTTCTTTTGCGTATTCATTCCATACGTTGTGAGCAATCGGCTTTGAAAAATAAACGCTATCGAAGCGGAACGAATTATCCTGAAAGACGTTTGAAACAAACAGAGGTGAAAGCAAAAATTTCAGTACAGGGTTACGGACCAGCGTCACATATGGCTTATAAAGATTAAGAAGGTAGTGGTTACCGTCTTTATAATGAGACGCAAGCACTAGAACTTTATTTTTGGCTGTTGGCTTACCTGTGTTCAGGACACCTTCACGCAACAGCAAATCGAGATAAAAAATTGTGCCTATCTGGCTTAGGTCGATATCAACAAACCTGTAACCATTTTTCTTTAGCAAATACGCCAGAGGCCACAAAACATAAGACAAGCCAATCATGTAAGAAAGACGCAAAATATGGAAAGCGTTTTTAAACGCGTCTTTACCGCTTAAAAAATGTCGCCAATGACGCCCATAGCGATCAAAATATGTGAAATTTGCGTAATTCTCCGGTGGAGACAATATGTTATCTAAAAGCATCTTAATGCGTGTTAATTGATTGTTTTGTTTCATTTTCGATCATTCAGGCAAAATAGAGGCTCTATTTACATTATTTATCTTCTTCATTAAAGTGCCTTCAAATTTTTATAAAAAAGCAGGTTTTAACAAATGAAGATATTGGTTACTGGCGGCGCAGGGTATAAAGGCAGTGTTCTTGTCCCTAAACTATTGCAAGCAGGGCATAAAGTCCACGTTCTTGATACTTTTTGGTTTGGTGATTTCCTCGGAGAACATGAGAATCTGGTCAAACAAAAAGGTGATGTTTGCGATATCGATTCTATTGATCTGGATGGTGTTGATGCGATTATCCACCTGTCTTCTATTGCCAATGACCCGTGCGGCGATCTTGATCAAACCCTGACATGGGAGGTTAGCGCTCTTGCAACCATGCAGCTCGCGGATAAAGCCAAACGTGCAGGCAGCGTGAAGCAATTCATTTATGCGTCCTCCGGCAGTGTTTACGGTATCAAAGACGAAGATCAAGTGACTGAAGACCTGCCCTTGAAACCCATTTCAGCCTACAATAAAACCAAGATGGTCTCCGAGCGTGCATTGCTGTCTTATGGCGATGATTATGCGGTGCAAATTATACGCCCTGCCACTGTTTGCGGCCTTTCCCCGCGTATGCGCCTTGATGTTTCTGTGAACATGCTGACGATGCAGGCCCTGACGAATGGTAAGATTACTGTCTTTGGCGGGCAACAAACCCGTCCGAACATCCATATGGATGATATCACCGATGCGTATTTGCACTTGCTTGGCAACCCGCAAGTCACTGGCATTTATAATGCAGGTTTCGAGAATATCTCCATTCTGGAAATTGCCGAAATGGCGACGAAGCATGCCAATGCCGAAATTATTGTGACTGAGTCCAACGATCCGCGTTCATACCGTGTAAATTCAGACCGGCTTCTCGCTACAGGCTTTAAGCCCAAGAAAACAGTAGAAGATGCCATTAAGGAGATCGTCGCAGCTTATCATGCCGGAGAGATCAAAGATGAACCACATTTCCACAATCTGAACTGGATGCAGGAAAAGAAAGTCGCCTAAATGACTACCGATAAAATGATTGCGCATTGCAAAGATTATGCACAGCGCCTGCACGACGCTGCGATGGATTTTGATTACACGCCTGTTGCCACGTTGGCTGAAGAGCTTACCCAATGCCTTGAAGACGGCCGTCAGGTTTTCATCTGCGGAAATGGCGGTAGCGGTGCAAATGCGGTGCATATCGCCAATGACTTTCTCTACCCTATTACAAAAGAGTACGGCAAAGGCATCAATATCCAAGCCCTAACGGCCAACAGCGCAGTTGTCACATGTCTTGCAAATGACGAAGGGTATGACGAAATTTTTGCGTATCAACTTGGTGTTCAAGCCAACGATGGTGATGTTCTGATTGTACTTTCAGGCAGTGGGAACTCCCCGAATATCGTTCGCGCGCTAGAAGCCGCCAAAGATAAAAACATGAAGACCTGTGGTATTCTTGGTTTTTCAGGCGGCAAAGTGAAAGATATGGTCGATACGCCTATTCATTTTGCGATTGATGACATGCAAATCAGCGAAGATTTGCAAATGATGGTCGCCAATATGATCATGCAATGGATGCACACGCATTATAAAAAAGCATAAACCCAAGGAGTTTATTTGTGAGCCAATCCTCTAAAGTTGCCGTCATCGGCAGCAATTCTTTTTCAGGTTCGTCTTTTTGTGATTACGCGTTAGAGCAAGGCGCCGACGTCATCGCCATGAGCCGTTCGGCCGAGCCAGACGATGTGTTCTTGCCTTATAAATGGAAACAACGTCCCGGTAATCTGCAATTTCACGCTTTGGACCTCAACAATGACCTTGATGGCATTATGGATGTTCTGAACAAAGAGCGCCCGGGTTTGATTGTAAATTTCGCCGCGCAAAGCATGGTTGGCCAAAGCTGGGATCATCCAGAAGATTGGTTCATGACCAATGCAGTTTCGACCGTAAAACTTCAAAATGCTTTGCGTCAGATTGATTATATTGATCGTTACGTCCATGTAACCACGCCCGAAGTTTATGGCAGCACGGATGAATTCATTACCGAAGACACACAGTTTAACCCAAGCACCCCTTACGCCGTATCACGCGCGGCAGGTGACATGAGCCTTAAAACCTTCGTCGATGCTTATGATTTTCCGGCTGTTTCCACGCGCGCGGCCAATGTATATGGACCGGGTCAGCAGCTTTACCGGATTATTCCGCGTACAATTTTGTATATTCTGACAGGTCAGAAGCTTCAGCTTCATGGCGGCGGTGTTTCAAAACGCAGTTTCATTCATATCCGCGATGTTTCGGAAGCAACATGGGATATCATGGCAAACGGAAATAATGGCGATACGTATCATATTTCAACGAATGACATTGTGACTATTCGCGGGCTTGTCGAACAGATTTGCGAAACGATGAATGTTGATTTCGAGACGTGCGTTGATGTGGCCGAAGATCGTTTGGGCAAAGATCAGGCTTATATCCTGGGCAGCGAAAAAATCCGCAATGAACTCGGCTGGAGCGATAAAATTTCATTGGTTGACGGGCTTGGCGAAACTATAGATTGGGTTAAGAACAATCTAGATACACTCAAAGCTCAGCCTCAATCTTACATTCATAAAAAATAAGCGCCCGCACAATGAATTATAGACCCGAAATTGATGGACTGCGCGCGATTGCTGTTCTCGGGGTTGTGATTTTTCATGCGAAGCTTTCACTTTTTGGGCACGCGATTTTACCTGCCGGGTTTCTCGGCGTTGATATTTTCTTTGTTATATCCGGTTATCTCATCTCTCGCATTTTGCTGGGTAACCTGAAAGAAGGCACGTTTAGTCTCAAAGACTTCTATGTCCGGCGGGCGCGGCGGATTTTACCTGCCCTGCTGCTCGTCATGTTGGTTACGATCCCCTTTGCATGGGTTTTTTTGATCCCTCATCAATATGAAAGTTACGCGCAGAGCATTCTGGCCACGCTTGCGTTTGGGTCCAATATTTTGTTCTGGCAAGAAGCCGGTTATTTTGATGAGCCCAGCCATTTAAAGCCCCTGCTCCACACCTGGACGCTCGGCGTTGAAGAACAGTATTACATCATATTTCCGATTGCCCTGTTTATCGGTTGGACGTTTCTTCGCAAGTATATCTCTTTGGTTCTTTTCCTCACGGCCATTGCCTCTTTTGCCATTGTTCTATGGGCGCAGGAAACCTATTTAACCGCGTCATTTTATTTACTGCCGACCCGTGTTTGGGAGTTTTTCATCGGCGCATTGATTGCGAAACGGGAGCTGGAAAAAGGCCGGATAACACCCTCAACACTGTCCAACGCGATATCTTTTGCTGGACTTGCAATGATTATAAGCTCACTGACGCTTTTTGATAAAACGGTGCTTCATCCCGGATTCTTGACCCTGCTTCCCGTCATCGGCTCCGGCCTGATTATCCTGTTTGGGCACAAGGATAATTCTGTATGCAAAGTGATGTCATCGAAGCCTGTTGTCGGGATCGGTTTGATTTCCTATTCGTTCTATCTGTGGCACCAACCTCTTTTTGCCTTCGCTAATGCTTATAGCATCGATTCACTGGCTCAATGGCAAAAGGCAGGGCTTATTGTCGGCGGGATTTTTCTATCCTATCTCTCATGGAAGTTTGTCGAACGACCATTCAGACATAACGAAACAATGGCGTGGTCGCGCTTTGTAAAAATTTCCGGGGCTTGTTTTATAATTCTGGTTGGCTTTGGCCTTCACGGCGCTCTGACGCATGGAGCGCCGAAACGGATTGAAGGCATGCCACCGCTAGCGCAGAATCTTGAAAATTATTCAAAGGGCTATGAAGTTGGCGAAACAAACTGTTACCTCAACCCGTGTGTATTGGGCGCTGAACATGTAGAGCCTAACCTCATCATCAAAGGAAACAGCCACGCTGGAATTTTCGCGCAAGGCTTACAAGAGCGGCTGAGTGAAAAAACTCAATCTGTTCAAATTCTGGCCAATGGTGATGCCCATATCGGGGACAACATCTTCCCTGAATATTATGGGGGGTACAAACGATGGAACAAACTTATTGAAGAGCATAACGCTCTCGTGCGTGACGAGAAATTCGAGTATGTGATTTTGTCGTCACGCATGACCCATGCGCTATACGGCACGGGCTTCGATAATGGAGAAGGCGGCGTTGAAAACCTTCCTTCAGATGAATGGCAGCCTCTTACGCCAGAACAAACCAAAACTGTTATGAATTTGTTTAAGTCCGGTATTGAAGATCTACTTAAGCGTAAGAAAAAAGTTGTTCTTATTTACCCGATCCCCGAAGCGGGCTGGAGCGTTCCTGAAACTCTGATTAAGAAATTCAGACGCGGAGACTGGGCCCCTTTGAGCACCTCTTATGATTTGTACAAAAAACGAAATACCGAGACAATCAAAATGCTGGACGGTTTTGGCGAACGGGAAAACCTTATCAGAGTGTATCCAGACAAAATATTTTGCGACACACTGGTCCCTGAGCGTTGTACCACCCATAGCGATCGTGAAATTTTTTATTTCGATTCAGACCACCTGACCAAAAAAGGCGCAGATCTCATTCTCGATGAAATTTTCACGAAAATGGAGCAGAAATGGGGTTTTTGAGGTTTTAGTATGTACTTTTTCACCCTATTCCATTATCAAAAATGTGATGACACAAGATA
>Ga0316204_10008325_pt1 | contig 14502 bp, 3 predicted proteins | sample 6monrhotite_MG_2_FD_205661 | JGI IMG/M metagenome (GOLD analysis project Ga0316204, IMG submission 205661) | Microbial mat bacterial communities from mineral coupon in-situ incubated in ocean water Damariscotta River, Maine, United States -... | ecosystem: Environmental > Aquatic > Marine >...
GAAGTAAAAGCTGCTGCCGAAGCGAAGATCGCTGAAGCAAAAGCCGCGGCGAATATTACCGCAACTGCAGATGCGAGTCCTAAGGCTACTGAAACTACCGACGATAAACCATATCAAGTTGTCGATGGTAAGATCAGCGCCAATGCTATGGAGGGTTGGAAAACCTACAATGGTGGTGGCTGTGGTGCTTGTCATGGTAAAGGTGGTATCGGTGCTGTTGGTCCAAACCTAGGTAAAAGTGTGACAACAAAGTTGAGCAAGGATGACTTTGTTAATATCGTTACCAATGGTAAGTCTGGCACGATGATGAGACCACACAAGACCAATAAACGGGTAATGGCTAATCTGGATAATCTTTATGCTTATCTGCTAGCTCGTGGAGATGGTGTCCTCGGACCAGGCAACCTGATCAAGATGCCCCTAGGTAAATAATCAGGGCTAATTAAGCAAGCGCAAATAATCGTTATAAATCTATTAACCCTTCTATATTGATAGAAGGGTTATGTTTTTTCCAATAAGCTCGCCATCGTTCGCTGTAACTCTGATGAAGCAACTGGTTTGTGTAACAACAAGGCATCACTCGCCTGTGCTTCGCGTAGCCTATCCGCTGCAGTATCACCGGTAATAATAATAGCCGGTAAGTTTTCATCGAGTTTATTGCGCAATAATTCAATCGCTTCACGTCCTGTTTTTTCTTCTCGCAAACGATAGTCGACAATTAGTAAGTCCGGTGCTTTGCCATTCGTTAATGCCAATGCTTCATCAGCCGATTCAGCAATCAGGCAATCACAACCCCAAGATAACAATAATTCACGCATACCTAGTCGTACGCTTTCATCATCATCAATGATTAATACTTGTTTATCATTAAAACAATTCGGAGATTCATTTTTGGGTATGTCTTCCACAACAGAAATTTCTGCTTCGGGTAAAGTCAGTCGAAAGACTGTGCCTGATTCAGGTTTAGAATGAAGCGTTAGTTTTAATTCCATTGTATCGCTTAGGCCTTTAGCGATAGCCAACCCTAAACCAAATCCTTTTTGTCGATCGCGTTCGGGGTTACCCAATTGATGAAACTCACGAAAGATATTTTTTTGTTCTTCTTTAGGTATGCCTATACCGGTATCCCACACCTCGATTACGAGTGTTTGGTTCTCTCGTTGACGGCAAGCGATTAATAAGCCGCCCGATTCCGTATAGCGAATTGCATTGCTTATCAAGTTGCGCAAAATGAGTTCAACTAAAGACATATCAGCATAAGCGGCAGCTTTAGTATCTCGCGTACGGTAGATCAGGTTTTTATTATCTGCTGTCGCACCCAATTCTTTTTCCATTTTATTAAACAGTGTCTGTACACGAAAGGCGCGGGGCTTGGGTTCAATCACGCCCGCATCCAGTTTGGAAAAATCTAGCAAGGTATTTAACATCTCGCGTGTTGCTTCTGAAGCAGACTCAACATGCTTTACGACACTTTGTTGATAGGCATCAAGCTTGGTGCCGTTTAACGTTTCGATAAATAAACCCATCGCATGTAACGGCTGTCGTAAGTCATGGCTGGCAGAAGCAAGAAAAACCGACTTGGCTCGATTTGCTTCTTCAGTTTCAGTTATTGCATCTTGTAATTGATCAATCAGTTCAACATTTTCAAAACGAAGTTCGATAGAGTTCTTAACGGTTAACTCAAGGTTATAAGCAAACACAGTTAAGGTAATAAGATACAGAATACCTGCGATACCCATAGCAATATAAACCTGACCACCCAAAAGAAACATACTCAGTGCTAAAGCAGGCAGACTGGTGTAAGCATAGGCAAGAAAGACGGGTAAGCAAGGTGATTGCATTGCTAAAGCAGCAGCGGCTAAACCGGTTGATAAGGCAGTAATAGCAACCATAACAGCAGTACTATCTGCCTCTGTATAAAGCAAAGACATGCTGCCCCAAACAATCCCGATAAAGATAAAATCCCAAACTTGTTTCGTTGCTTCTTTGTAGGGATCAGTTTTCTTATTACGTATACGCCAATATCGAAATAACGGAACAAAAGAAACGGCAGCGCACGCTGCTTGCCAGTAGAAAATACCTTTCGGTTCAGAGACGATGTATAAAACTGCTGTTGCAATTACGGTGACAAGGAAAAAACCAAATATACCAACAGGATAATTTTTATAAACCAGAGCCACTTCTTCACGCAGAATTCGTTCTTCACGAAAACGCGGAAAAAGTCTCATGCGTTTAGTTGTATCAGTTTTTGTTTTTGCGCGACCAACATTGCTTCGGAACGACTGGCAACACCGAGGAGTGATAAAATAGCAGAAACATGTACGCGCACCGTGTTTTCAGATAAATCTAACTCGCGAGCAATAATCTTATTCGGTTTGCCCTCGCAAAGTAGGCTAAGTACTTGCAGTTGACGCGAAGTTAAATTTTCCGGTTGTTTCTCATTTTTATTTTTGCGTTCCAGATCTTTGTCTTCAGGAAAGCATTGCCTGCCGTTCATAACAGCGGCTATCGATTTAATAATCATCTCCGCAGATGAAGACTTCGGTAAAAAACCTTCTGCACCTGACTCCAAAGCATCTTGCATGTCGCCTGTGTCATGACTTGCTGAGAGCATTATGATCGGTGTGTTAGAAAACTTTTCTTTTAAGACTTTAATACCGTCTAAACCATTCAAGCCCGGCATTTGTATATCCGACAAGATCAGATCGATTTTAGTTTGGCCATGCTCCAATGCTTCCATAACAGATCCGGCTTCAAGCACTGAAGAAATACGCTCGTCCTGTTTCAGGATCATATTCAAGCCTGCACGAAACAAGTCGTGATCATCAACGATTAAAATGCAAAGGTTTTCCATACAAAAATATTTTTACTTTATTAAAGAATAATTATTTATGGCTTAACTATAACAGGCATACAAATCGAACGAACTAGTCCATATGGACTAAATACATTTTAAATTTAATGCACTAGGCTTGCGCGCAATGAATCAATATTCAAAACAAGACACCTCCATTTCAGCAGCGCGGCAGACCAACTAGACACCGACCTCTTCATTTCTTATCCCCTGTGTGTCATATGTCGCGCTGCTGCTTTTAATTCGATGCAGCCGTTAGATTAAGTCAAACTGTGACACAGTTCACGTTTTAGCATGCTTTCTAAGCCATAAACTCACCTAATTAGTCCATATGGACTACATCGCTAAGCGACTAATTACCCTACAATTTCATCTCATAATTTGTTAAATGGTAATATTTCGTCCGTATGGGTATTCCACAGATAAATCGACAACAGTGTTCGGCGTTTATCGCAACCGTATTATTGACCTTCACAACAGGTGTGACAGCCAATCCTGTGGGTGAAAATGTTGTCGCAGGTCAAGCAGGTTTTGAACGTGTTGGTAGTAATCTCATCATTACCCAAGGCACGCAACGCGTCATTATTAACTGGCAGGATTTCTCAAATGCCAACGGCGATCTTACTAAGTTCATCCAACCGAACAGCAGCGCAGCCGCACTCAACCGCGTTGTCTCTGGCAACTTGTCATCATTGCTCGGAGACCTGGAAGCCAATGGACATATCTATCTCATCAATCCAAATGGGATTGTTGTTGGCGCGGGTGCCAACATCAATACGCAAAGTTTTATCGCATCCACCCTAGACGTAGCCGATGCCGACTTCATGAACGGTGGCGATTTAAACTTTGTTGGCGACAGTCAAAAGACCATAGAAAACCTTGGAACAATTAACGGCGGTAATGGCGATGTGTTTTTAATCGCCAAGCATGTTGATAACAGCGGCACGATCAAAGCCGAAGGTCATGTCGGTTTAGCCGGTGCAAACGATGTCATCCTAAAGGCCAGCGGTGACGAACGATTAAATGTACGCGTGACCGATAAAGACGGCAGTGTCGATCAAAACGGTTTAATCGAAGCCACCAAGATCGAACTCAAAGCCGCAAACAATAATCCTTATGCGCTGGCTATCAATCACGACGGTATCAGTCGTGCGACCAGTGCGGTAAACAAAAAAGGTCGCATCATTCTTTCCGGTGGTGATAAAGGTGAAGTACGCGTTGCTGGTACCTTGGATGCTTCCGCTGAAGAAGCAGGTGCCGCCGGTGGAGAAGTACACGTACTCGGACAAAAAGTCGGCTTGTTTGAAGACGCCAAGATCGATGTCTCCGGTGAAGATGCCGGTACAGTATTACTCGGTGGTGATAAGAAAGGACAGAATGACGAAATTCAAAACGCCGAGTTTGCTTATGTCAGTGAAGACGCAGAAATAAAAGCCGATGGAGGCAGGAACGGCGACGGTGGTAAGGTCATTGTTTTTGCCGAAGACACGGCCACGGTACTCGGGTCGCTTAGTGCAAAAGGTGGTAGCGAATCCGGCGACGGCGGATTTATCGAAACGTCGGGCTTGAAAGGTTTACATGTCGAGAACGCACCGGATACTTCGGCAACGAATGGTGAATCGGGCGAGTGGTTGATTGACCCTTATAACGTGACAATAAGCTATGCTGGAAATAGTAATATCTCCTCAAGTTCACCTTTTACAGCGAGTGCATCGGGGGCAAATTTAAGCATTACAACACTACTAGCAGGTCTGGGTAATGGTAATGTCACCATCACCACGGCTGGTGGTGGAACGGATGCAGGTAATATCACCATTGCGAATGAAATAGATTTATCAGGGACATCCGGCTCTAATTCATTAACTCTCGAAGCCCATAACGACATCAATATTAATGATTCCATTAAAGGGAGTGGCGTCAACAAGTTACAAGATTTAAATTTATTTGCTGACGTTGATAACGATGGTGTGGGCGATGTAAACATTAATTCATTTGGCGGGGCTGGCCCGGGTTTGGTCCGAATTGGCACCTTGGATATTGATGTGCTCGGTGACATCAATATTGATGGCAATGCGCAGAATGTGACGATCACGGCAGATACCAGTTTCGGTAGTGGTGGCAATGTCGTCATTAATGCCGGCGGCGGTTTTAATGTTGGCTCTGTTGCTAATAAATTGGATCGTGATTTTGAAATGGTGAGCGCAAGAGGTGGTACTGGAGAAAGTGTGCAGATTATTTCCGATACATTCAGTCTATATGCTGATGGCGATCTTAAGTTGATCGATGGTGCAAATATTAATGGTGTTAAAGAAGTTCGATCAAGCAGTTCTCAAACCGTTGATGTCAATGATGTGTTGTTGCAAGGCAACGGCAATGCGGGTGCCATTTTAAGATTAACAGGCGCGGGCTCACAAACGGTAAATGCTGAAACAGTGACTCTTCTTGCAGGCAGTGGCTCATTTGCCATAATCGATACACAAGATGCCGCTGCAACGCAAACCATTACAACGCTTGGCAATGTCACACTGACTGCGGGAACAACTCAGTCCGCTTCTATTGTAGCCGCAGGCAACCAAACGCTGGATGTCACAGGCGACCTACAACTTAATTCCAATGCAACAGCTGCAGCGACGCTTAGCAGTGGTGGTGTGCAGGATGTCGGTGCTAATAGTGTGTTACTAAATAGTACTGCCGATTTAGCCGTAAACGATTTAAACGTCACGCGCGGCGATGTTACCGCGACTAGTGTCGGTGATATCAATGTCGTTGGTAACTTAACGGCAAACAACAGTAACGTCGTATTAAATAGTGGCGGCAATATCAACGGCGCAGGTCAACTTAGCGCAAACAATGTCACTCTAAATGCGAATAGTCTCAATGCGGCTATTGGTAGCGTAGCGCAAGGTATCAATGCCAATGCCACCGGCATCATTACTGCCAATGCGAATAATGGTAATGGCGGTATTTTCTTTTCCAGACAAGGAGACTTTGATCTCAGCGGCCTAAACTTTGTCTTGGATACCGACACCGGTCTTGCAGAACTTAAAGCCGTGAATGGCAATTTAATTACGGGCGCAACAAGTTTTAATTTCACTGGTACAAACTTAACCCTCACCACCACCGAAGACGCCAGCAACAACACTGCCGGTGATCGGAATATTCAAATCGGGACGGGTGGTATCAGTGCAACGAATACCAACATTACATTAACTTCAGCCGATGATGTGATTGTTAATGGTGCGATTAACGCCGCGAGTTTTACTGCCACGGCTGGTGATGGTAAAGATGGCGTGGGTCTGATTGGTTTAGTCGGCAGTCCCAACCCATTGAATGGTAGAACGGGTGAGCAGGGGGAACGCGGAGGAGATATCTCCACCACGAGTAATGGCACTATTACTACCCATACGGGGGATTTAACGCTCACTGCAGGCATGGGTGGTAATGGCGCGAATGGTGAAACAATTTCAGATCCTGCCGGTGACGTAGGTGGTAATGGTGGTCTCTCAGCAAGAGGCGGTGCGATTACTATCGGTGGAACCTTAAGCGCACAGCAAAACCTTAATTTGACATCGGGTGCTGGTGGTCGTGGTGGTCAGGGAGGAGCAGGTTTGTCTGCAGCGGTTGATGGCAATAGCGGTGGTGCGGGTAGCGCTGGAGAAAACGGTGGGGCGATTACAATTAACGCGAGCCTCAATGCGCAACATGATCTAAATGTACAAGCAGGTGCCGGAGGTATAGGCGGTAGGGGTGGTCAGGGCTCTCGATTTACTGGTGCTAATTATATCGGTGGCGATGGAGGTAACGGTGGTGATGGAGGAACGGTTGTCGTTAACGCTGCTTTAAATGCTCAGCAGAGCCTTATGGTTCATGCAGGCTCTGGCAGTTCTGGCGGTGTTGGAGGCAAGGCTCTAGGTGGTCTGGCTGATGGTACTGGTGATGATGGTGGTAGCGGAGGCAGAGGCGGAAACGGTGGCGCCCTGACCCTTAACGCTAGTTTGAGTTCTCAGCAAGATCTTGATGCTGCCTCGGGCGCTGGCGGCACAGGTGGCACAGGTGGCGATGCCGTCAATACAGGATTGGGCCGTGAAGGTGAAGGTGGAAGCGGTGGGAATGGTGGTTCGTTTGTTATAGATTCAAGTATAAGTGCGCAGCAAAATATTGTTGTCACTGCCGGCACCTTTGGCTTGGGTGGCGCAGGGGGCATTGGAACGTCCTTCGGCGGTACGTTTAGTAATAATGGGATCCCTGGACTGCAGGGTTTGTCAGCGGATATTAATGGTGAACAAATTGCAGTTACTTCAACCAACGGCAGTATTACTGTAAACGGTGTTATCAATGTCGGAACGGATGATGTCGTAATAAACGCAGGTGATCAGTTAACGGTTTCTGATCTGATTACCGCAAACAACATCAGCCTTACAGCAGCGGGCACTAATGCCGCGATTGGTACTAGTGGTGCGGCGATACAAACTAACGCCAGCGGCATTATTAATGCGAGTGCAGCGAACGGCACAGGCGGAATCTTTATAAGTAACCAAGGTGACTTACAGTTAGGCGATATTAATAGTGGTACTGGTGATGCAAAATTAACCGCAGTTGATGGATTAATATCTACTGGCACCAACCTAATTAATTTTGGCGGCGCTAACTTAACGCTTATCACTACAGAAGACGCCAGCAACAACACTGCGGGCGATCGCAATATTCAAATCGGGACGGGTGGTATTAGCGGTGCAACAACCAACATCACTCTAACTTCTGCTGACGATGTGATTATCGATGGCGCGATAACGGCGGCCAGTTTTACCGCGACCGCGGGTGATGGTAAAGACGGTGTCGGTACCTTTGCAGCGATAGATGATCCGAACCCATTAAACGGTGGCCGAACAGGCATGCACGGTGAACGCGGTGGCGACATTAGCATCACGAGCAATGGCTCGGTTATCACCCATGGGGGGGATTTAACACTAACTGCGGGTGACGGTGGTAGAGGTGCAGCTGGTGAGAGTAGCTCAGTTAATGTTAATGGAGTCAACGGTGATCTTTTTGGTACGGGTGGTAATAGCGGTGGCACGGGTGGCAATGGGGGTGCTGGTGGCGCAATAACCATTAATGGTGCTTTAAATTCGCAGCAACACTTAACCCTGAGGGCGGGAGTGGGTGGCGACGGCGGCTTAGCCGGCAACGGCAACGGCCTTGGCGGCGACGGCGGCGGCAACGGCATGGACGCCTCCGTCTTCGGCGGTGACGGCGGCAACAGTGGAGGCAGTGGTGGTGACGGTGGAGCTGGAGGTTCCCTCAGCGTTGGCGCAGCCTTAAGCGCGCAACAATCACTGACCATAACGGCGGCAACGGGCGGCTTAGGCGGCGACGGTGGCTTAGGCCTCAGCCTCAACGCGGGCGGCCGCGGCGCCGTCGGGGGAACTGGTGGAGGCGACGGCGGCAATGGGGGTGCGGGAGGCTCCCTCAGCGTTGGCGCGGCCTTAAGCGCGCAGCAATCGCTGATCATGACGGCGGGAACGGGTCGCGAAGGCGGCTTCGGCGACGGCGGCCCGCTCTCGGGCGACGGCGACGACGGCATAGCAGGCGCAGAGGGGGCGTTGACGGGCAGCCAGATTGACGCGACCAGCAGCGCAGGCAATGTCACCGTCACCGGTGTAATAACCCCCGACACAGACAGCTCTGTCAGCCTATCCGCATTCGGTGCTTTGACGCTAAACCCACTACAAGACATCAACCTGACCGGCGCAGGTAACTTGTTCCTGCAAGGTTTTGGGTTTAACTCTGCAAATAATTTCAGCACCGTTGATGGTGACATCTCGATCAATAGTGGTAATTCAGACATCACACTTTCCGGCACGGTCAATTCCGGTAACGGAGATTTATCTGTAACAGCGGGTGGTTTTTTCAATACATCAACACTGAGTGGTAACGACATTACCTTAGTACATACGGGTAACCCATTCACGTCAGGTATACAAAAGGATGCGGGCGGAACTGCTGTTGAGATTCAAGCAACGGGTAAACTTAATGTTAATTCTACAAATGGTAGCGGCGCAATAATTAATCAAACCGGTGACCTACAAATTGGTACCTTAACCGGCGGTAATGCGTTTGGGCTTAGTGGTGGTACTAGCACGATAGCGTTAACGGTGCAGGATGGTGATTTAAACTTGGATAACACCAGCTCAATTACTAACTACAACAATATCAATTTTACTGCACACAATGGCAGTATCGATACCGGTACAGCATCAATTACCGTTGCCTTTTCAGAAGCAAGCCCGTCTGTAATACACAAGGGCGTGATGACACTGATTACTACTGAAGACGCGACGAATGACACGGCGGGGGATCATAATATTACGATTGGAAGCGGTGGGATTAATGATGGAAACATTACGCTGAGTTCGACTGATGATGTTGTTGTTAATGGTGCTATTAATAGTGATGGTTTTTCAGCAACAAGCGGTAATGGTGCTTTCGGTGTTTTTGTGAGTGGACAGAACGGTAGCGATGGTGAACGTGGTGGCAATATCAATATTAATTCAAGTATTCAATCGAATGCGGGTGTTATTAATTTAACCGCAGGTCGTGGTGGTGATGGTAGTCGTACCGATGTTAATGGTGGTGTTGGCGGTCATGGTGGTGCTGGTGGTTCGATTATAGTTAATGGCGCGCTAACGGCGAATCAGGATTTAAGCCAAAGCTCGTCGGGTGCTATCACTGTCAATGCGGGTGATGGCGGTCGTGGTTCCGGTAGTCTTGATTTAGGAATAACAACAACGGCGGGTAATGGTGGACAAGGTGGTGACATAAACATCACTGGTGATGTGACATCTAATATTGATATCAGCTTGCAAAGTGGTGATGGTCAGCATGGTGGTGAGGGCAGTGATATTAGCGGTGTCGGCGGTGTTGGTGGCAGTGGCGGTAATATTGATGTGCAAGGAAAGTTAGCAGCGCAACAGGATATTAATGTAACGTCCGGCGTTGGTGGTGATGGTGGAGTCGGAACGATTAATGCCAGCACTGATGGTACCGGGGGCAATGGTGGGAATGCGGGTAACACCACCCTTCAAGATACCGTGACTGCTCAACGACATGTTAATTTACTTATCAATACAGGCGGTGATGGTGGTGATGGTCGATCTGGGGGTGGGATGGTCGGTTTCGGCACCGGTGGCACCGGTAGTAATGGCGGTGTGATGGATCTGCGCGGTGCGATTAGTGCGCAAAGTGATATTCAACTGATTGTTTCTAATGCCGGTGATGGTGGTTCGGGTAATGTTGATGGGACGGATGGTAGTAAAGGACAAATTGTAGGTTCTGTTATTAATGCAACAGCAAACACAGGTGCATTAACACTAGATGGTGTGATTAATGCGAATAGCGGTGTTGATGTACAACTCGTTGCGGGTACTGACTTAACTTTAAACACCGGTGCGGAAATTAATGCGACCGGTGCCGGAAATATTATTCTGGCAGCAGGTGGCAATTTTCATAATGACAGTGGTAGTAACACGCCAATGGGTGCGCCGTTAGCCAGTAACCCAATCAGTGTTGATACGGGTCGTTTCTTAATCTACTCAACACGACCTGATAATAACCGTGATGATATTGGTACTGACTTTAATGCAATTTCGAAAAACTTTGTTGCGGATTACTTTGTTCAATACGATACAAGCTTTGATATCAATGATCCGATGTCCGGCTCATTACCGGGCGGTAATGGTTTTGTTTATTCTGTACAACCTGTTTTAACCGGTGTTGACGTTACGGTTGATGATCAAAACATTGCTTACGGCGCTGTGTTTGATAATACGCAGTTCACTTTTAATAGTGCCAGTGGTTTTGCTTATGAAGTTGATAATATGGCGATTGATATTGCTGAGTTTGAACTCGAAGCGCCTACTAGTTTAACCGCAGCTGATATTGATTTGTCACTCGATTCATCTATCGCATTTAGTAACGCTGGGTTTGTTACAGCAGGAACCTATACCGATGGTATTGAAGCAGTGATCGCTTCCGGCTCATCATTTGAAGGAAAAGGAATTGCGTTAAGTGGATTTGGTGATTTAACGGTAAGCAAACGTGATTTGAATCTGACGGTTGTGGTAGATAATAAAGTTTATGACGCTACTACAGATGCAACGTTCTCTATTGATTCAGTTGCAGCAGGTGATCTTTTTACAGGTGACTTAGTTAGTATTGATGCAGGCACATCAATCTTTGATAGTAAGGATGTAGGCACACGAACGGTTACGCTTGTTGGTGAAAGTTTGTCGGGTGCTGATGCTGGCAACTATAACTTGAATATTACGGGTAGCACGTTAACGGCAGATATTACTAAAGCGGATTTAATTGTTAACAATGCAGCTGCACAGAATAAAGTTTATGACCGAACTACTACAGCGGCGATTACCGGCGCAGCAGTAACCGCATTGTTAACCGATACGGTTAACTTAAATTTAGATAGTGCTAATTTCGACAATAAAAATGTCGGCACAAATAAAGCTGTAACAGCAAATTATTCGATTAATGGAACCGATGCCGGTAACTATAACTTGATTCAACCAACGGGTTTAATCGCAGATATTACTCAGCGCACATTGAATGCCACATTAACTGCGGATAATAAAGTTTATGATCGAGCCATCACGGCGACGGGTGTGTTTGGTGATGATCGTGTTGGTGGCGATGTATTAATGGTTAACAACGCTGGATTAAATTTTCTTGATAAGAATGTGGGCACAGGAAAAACGGTAAACGCAATCGGATTATCTTTAAGTGGCACCGATGCGGGTAACTATGTATTGGCAGGTACTACCGCCAATGATACCGCCGATATTACAGCGCGAACCATAACGGCGAGTTTGGTCGCTAACGATAAGGTCTATGATGCCTTAACCACCGCAACTGGATTATTGAATGATGATCGTATTGCAGGTGATGTGTTAACCGTGAGCAATACGGCGATTAATTTTGCTGATAAGAATGTGGGTGTCGGCAAGACGGTTACAGCGGATGGATTATCGTTAAGTGGTACCGATGCGGGTAACTATGTATTGGCAGGTGCTACCGCCAATGATACCGCCGATATTACAGCGCGAACCATAACGGCGAGTTTGGTCGCTAACGATAAGGTCTATGATGCCTTAACCACCGCAACTGGATTATTGAATGATGATCGTATTGCCGGCGATGTGTTAACCGTGAACAATACAGCGATTGATTTTGCCGATAAGAATGTGGGTGTCGGCAAGACGGTTACAGCGGGTGGATTATCGTTAAGTGGCACCGATGCGGGCAATTATATATTAGCTGCGGTAACCGCAAATGATACCGCGGATGTTACGGCAAGAACGTTGAATGCAAACCTGACAGCGAATGATAAAGTTTATGATGCGACTACAATAGCAACAGGGTTGTTTGGCGATGATCGCATTGCTGGTGATGTATTCGCAATTACTGGTGCATCAAATTTTGATACCAAAGATGTAGGCGCAAACAAAACAGTCACGGCAACAGGTTTAAGTCTAGCTGGTACCGATGCCGGTAACTATGTCTTAGCATCGACATCAGTGAATGACTTGGCAGATGTTACGCAAGCGGCTTTAATTGCACTTGCGAATGATGATTCCAAAGTATTTGATGGTGTTGCTTATAGCGGTGGTAATGGTGTGAGTTATGCGGGTTTTGTTGGTGGAGAAGATGTGTCAGTCTTAACTGGAACGGCTAACTTTTCAGGTACATCGCAAGGTGCAACAAACCCGGGAGGGTATTCAATTACACCCGGTGGGTTAACATCTGCAAATTATGATATTACCTTTGTTGATGGTGGCTTAACTATTGATCCAGCAACGATAGGTGGTGGCTCTGGTAGTAATGGCGATAACGGTGGTTCTGGCGGAAGTGGCCCGAATGGCACCTTTAACAGTTTTCTATCACTTGTGAATGAGGGTATCAATAGTCTCAATACTGAGGGCAGCAATTTTGTCTTTTTAAATGCTGGATCTCTTGCTAATGCTTTATTTGCATTACGCGTTGCAATTGGTGACGATGCCTCTGATGTGCCTCCGCTTACATTCCTGAGTTGGGCGGCTAGTCGTGGTTTTCTGGAAGAAGATGACGAGTAAATCGTTATATTAAAATAATAATAAACACGGAATTTATAAATCGTGAGTTATCAACTGAATCACTTTTTTAGTGGTTTTTTTCTATCATTTTTATTTTCAAGCTTCGTGTCCGCAGGTTCGCCGGATATAGAACGCATCGCGCCAAAAGAAATCCCCGCTGGAGATAGCGGTGAATTGATTCAAGATGATCTCCCAGAATTAAAAGCCAAGCCTGATCGTGATGCGGTATTAGTCGCTGCCTTAAAAGGAATCGTCTTTATTGATAACACCAATAAACTTGACCTAGCCGGCCGGGGTAGTGCGATTGGTGTTGTTATTGATGGTGACTTGGATATTGTTGATCAGAGTGTGTTTGAAAATTACTTTGAAGAATTTTTGAATAAACCAATTACCTTAAACCTACTAGATCGGATCACGCACGAAGTTATACGTTACTATCGGCAGCATGATCGTCCTATCGTTGATGCACTCGCGCCGGAAGGGCAGGATATTACTGATGGTGTGTTACAGATTGCGGTGATACTCGGTAAGCGTGGTGCAGTACGTGTCGAAGGTGCACAGTATTTTTCTGAAGATAAGCTTGCCGTAAACGTGCGTTTAAAGACTAGTGAGACCATCACGCAACGTGGCTTGGAAGAAGATATTGCCTGGTTGAATAACAACCCCTTTCGTACGGTTGATCTGTTATTCGAACGCGGCAAAGAATTTTCTGAAACTGATATCGTGTTGGATGTAGAAGATCGTTTTCCCTTACGCGTCTATGGTGGTGTTGAAGACAGTGGTACTGAACTCACCGGAAAGCGTCGTTGGTTGAGTGGTTTTAACTGGGGTAATGCCTTCGGCTTGGATCATCAGTTGAATTATCAATTTACCTCATCGCTTGATACCGACGTATTAAATGCCCATAGTTTTAATTACAAGGCACCATTACCCTGGCGACATACAGCCAGCTTGTTTGGTGCGTATGTGAAATCTAACCCAGCAACAACCGCCGCAGGTTTTAATCTAGATGGTGAGAATTATCAGTTAGGTTTTCGTTACAATATTCCGTTAACAAAATATAAAAAACTAAATCATGAATTGGCTTTAGGTTATGACTTTAAACGCAGTAATAATAACCTGGAGTTCGGTGGATTGAGTGTGTTTAGTACCTTTACTAATGTTTCGCAGTTCTCGTTTGCTTATAACGGTAGCGTTAAGGATAAATGGGGTGCGACCAGTTTTGGAAGTACGCTGAATGTCAGTCCGGGCGATATGATGGGCGATAACCGCGATATAGAATTTTCTGCATCACGTGCTTTTGCTTCGGCGGATTATATCTATAGCCGGTTTAATTTTAATCGTGTCACTCGACTACCTTTTGAATTTAGTTGGTTAGCCGAATTTCAGTTTCAGGTTTCAAATAAAAACCTCTTAGGAAGTGAACAGTTCGGTATTGGTGGTTATCAAACCGTACGTGCTTACGATGCGTATCAAGCTGTTGGTGATGAAGGCGTATTGATTAAAAAT
>Ga0316204_10008326_pt1 | contig 14502 bp, 17 predicted proteins | sample 6monrhotite_MG_2_FD_205661 | JGI IMG/M metagenome (GOLD analysis project Ga0316204, IMG submission 205661) | Microbial mat bacterial communities from mineral coupon in-situ incubated in ocean water Damariscotta River, Maine, United States -... | ecosystem: Environmental > Aquatic > Marine >...
ATTTATCACGCTATTGGACATGAGGGAATGGCTCAAAGTATAAAAAAGCAGCACATACAGAATCCAATGTGGTTGTATGAAAACAATTACATCAGACTCTGTGACTTGTTCCCGAATATAGTGTTGGGGAATGTTAATACCCTGCAACATGATCTGGAACATTCCAGTCTTTTCGTAAAAATTAAAGAAAAGAACAAATACACCCTGTTATTAGAAGTTATCGAAAAATATCCTGTAGATTCTCTCTGGAAGCAGGCGTTAAATATGCGTATTCGCATTTACACTGATGCCAGACTGGCAGAAGTTGTCAATTATCAGGGCAAGACCCGGTTTTTACCCAAATACCAGGTTCCCAATCCTAAAATGTATCATCGTGATGAAAAGCACCAAATTAATCATTTACTCTATGACTGGCTGCTATACTTGAATCGTTATTTAAGCCGTACTAGTGAAAAGGTCATTTTTTTATGAAATGGTTAATAGGGATGTTGATGTGTTTGCCAGCGCTAGTGGTTGCAAATGAAGCAATGACACGCGCATTGGATGCTTTTAATAATGCGGATTATAAACAGGCACAGCAAACCTGGGAATTTGCTGCAAATCAGGGCAATGTTGTTGCGCAATATAATTTGGCCTATATGTATAGGAATGGCATTGGTGTAAAGACCAATGAAGATAAGGCCTCTCGGTCTTTACGAACGGCTGCACACAGTTTCCTTGTGGATGCTTATCGGCACCTGTCCGTAAAGGGGATACAGCCGGCATCTCGACAGGATGCTTTGCAAGCGATTGCCGTTACAGATCCGCAGATTTGGGTAAAAACGCAGGGTGGCAAAAAGTATACCTTGCAGTTAGCTAGTAGCCGTAGTCATAAACTCATTGAGAAGTATTTTTCTGAAAATGCACTTCAAGGAAAAGCAGGTTATTACAAGAGCAAGCGTCAAGGAGACTACTGGTATGCGCTTGTATATGGTTCCTATGGAAGTGTTAGCGAGGCAAATGGCGCGATAGCAAGTTTGCCAAAGGACCTGAGAAAATGGTCACCATGGGTTAGGCGTATTGATAGCATTCAAAAGATCACCGTACCGTAAAAGACGATACTGAGAATAATGTAATTATGATGCTTTACAGGCAATGATACCCATGCGACGTAAGTAAAGATTCAGCGCCTTTTTGGCCTCAAGAATATTTTCAAACGGTCCTTCAAACTTTCCTTCACGAATAGCAAAATACCAGCCATTGCTCATGACTTTAAAGCGCTCATGCCGAGTAGGTATGGCACTTGATTCTCCCCGTCGATTATCTTTCATGACATTACTCTCATTTCGATTTTCCAGTCGAGACAATATAGGGATATCGCAGTGATTAATCTGTAGTCAGACATCCCTATAGAATGTAAGAAAATTCTTACAGTAAGAAGATAATATATATGCTTGACCATATATATGGCTAGGCGTATATTTCGGTCATGAAAATATCTGCTGATGAGTTTTTTGCTGCCCTGGCAAGCCCCATTCGTCTTCGTTGTCTGTCTTTACTGGTCGAGGAAGACGAGCTATGCGTATGTGAGTTGATGTATGCCATGGGCCTGTCACAACCCATGATCTCTCGCCATCTGGCTCACTTACGAAAATCTGGCCTTGTTCAGGATCGCAGGGAAGGTCAATGGATCTACTATCGCCTGCATCAGGAATTGCCGGACTGGATAAAAGCCACTTTGCATACCGCTATCGACGGTATTAAGCCGCTAATGCCATACAGCGCTGATCGTGAGATGTTAATGACGATGCCAAATCGTCCCGGTGCTTCTTGTTGTGCCTGACTACCACCTTTTTTAATCGGAAATTTTAAATATGACAATTCGCGTTGCAATTAACGGTTTTGGGCGTATGGGTCGGCTTGGCTTTCGTGCTGGTTGGGACAACCCTGCTTATGAAATCGTCCATATCAATGAAATTAAAGGTGATGCTGACTGTATGGCGCATCTCCTGGAGTTTGATTCGGTACATGGTCATTGGGCCCATGAAATTTATGCTGAAGCTGATCAAATCATGGTTGATGGAAAAGCAGTCTCTTTTTCTAGCCATGCAGAAATTAAAAACATCGATTGGGAAATACTCGATATCGATCTTGTTATTGACTGTACCGGTAAATTTAAAACTACTGAACTACTCAAGCCTTATTTTGAACAAGGCATAAAAAAGGTATTGGTTTCAGCACCCGTGCCAGAACCAGCCGTCAATATTGTCTATGGCATTAATCATGAATTGTACGATCCTGCTACGCATAACATCATTACGGCGGCATCATGCACAACAAATTGCCTTGCCCCTGTCGTTAAAGTGATGCAGGAAGGTTTGGGTATCCGTCATGGTTGCATGACAACAATACATGATATTACCAATACGCAAACGATTATTGATAATGGCCATAGCGACTTGCGTCGTGCGAGAGCATGCAGCCAGTCATTGATTCCTACGACCACGGGTTCTGCCAAAGCCATAACAAAAATATTTCCTGAGCTTGAAGGTAAACTCAATGGCCTGGCTGTGCGTGTGCCACTACTTAATGCTTCGTTAACAGATTTTGTCTTTGAAGCACAGAGACCCACTACAGTAGAAGAAGTGAATTCTTTGTTTAAACACGCGGCAGAAAACGAGCTGGTCAATATTCTCGGTTACGAAGAGCGACCATTGGTCTCAGTGGATTATAAAGATGACCCACGTTCTTCTATTATCGATGCAGCATCAACCATGGTGATCGATGATACACAGGTTAAGATATTAGCCTGGTATGACAATGAATGGGGCTATGTCAATCGCATGATGGAACTGGCGGCTTTTATCAGCAAGCCAATGTAAATGGATAAAGGCTTAAAAAACTATCTGGTCGTTACCGGGGGTTATTGTGCATTTACGCTGACCGATGGTGCCATCCGCATGTTGGTGGTGTTGTATTTCCACATGCAGGGATACTCGCCACTGGAAGTCGCAATGTTGTTTTTGTTTTATGAGTTCTTTGGCATTGTGACAAACCTGGTCGGTGGCTGGTTGGGGGCACGTGTTGGTCTAAATCTGGTTATGCATGCGGGAATGTTATTGCAAGTCACGGCATTAACATTGTTGGCTGTCCCTGATATGTGGATGAGCATACCCTATGTCATGTTTGTGCAGGCCTTATCCGGGATTGCGAAAGACATGAACAAAATGTCTGCCAAAGCCAGTATCAAAACCTTCCTGCCTGACCAGAGTGATTCTGGTTTATTTAAGTGGATTGCTATCATTACCGGTTCAAAGAATGCCGTGAAGGGCACAGGTTTTTTTGTCGGGGCACTCTTATTGGAAGTGCTTGGTTTTCAGGCCGCATTATTTACGCTGGCTGTTTTTTTACTATCGGCCTTGCTGACAACCTTTATGTTATTGCCCGGAAATATTGGAAAATCAAAATCCAAACCAAAGTTTGTACATATCTTTTCAACGTCTGCGGCGATAAATTATTTGTCCGCTGCCAGGTTATTCTTATTTGGCGCACGTGATGTCTGGTTTGTCGTAGGCTTGCCTGTATTTTTATATTCTGTACTGGGATGGAGCTTCACTCAGGTAGGTAGTTTTTTAGCGCTATGGGTAATTGGTTATGGCATTGTCCAGGCATCGGCACCGAGGTTACTTCGATACAGTCATCATGGAGCGGGTCCTGACGGCGGTACAGCACAACTATGGGGGTTTATTCTGGTAGTTCCACCAATGTTCATGGCCATTGCCCTGATGCAGGAAATGCCATCAGACGTTGTTGTGATTACTGGCTTGATGGTTTTTGGTGTGGTATTTGCGATCAATTCAGCGGTGCATTCCTACCTCGTTGTTGCCTGGTCGGCTCAAGACAATGTTTCTATGAATGTTGGCTTCTACTACATGGCCAATGCCGTGGGCCGACTTACCGGCACAGTGTTATCCGGTTGGGTGTATCAGTCGCATGGTTTAATAGGATGCTTATGGTGGTCGGCAGCGTTTATTCTTATCGCCGCACTTATTTCAATACGCCTGCCGAGTAAAAAAATTCCCAGGACGGTTTAAATCTTCCGTTGAGAAGCAGGCGGCAAGTACCACCAAAGCAGTAACGCAATTGTCAGGATCAACAATTGTCCCATGGCTAACCATACAGGCTGATAACTGAGTAACGGCACCGCCAGACTGGAAACAAACGCATTTACCATCATTTGTACAAAGCCCTGCAATGCCGAGGCGGTACCGCGATTATTGGGAAAACAGTCCAGCGATAACACGGTCATTGCGGGCATCGCAATACCGATACCGCAGGTATATAAGGTTAACGGTGCAACAACACTAATGATCATGGGTTCTAGCCACTGTGCCTGTACTGCATTCAATAGCGAGCCTAACAGCATTAGTGATAGTGCCAGCTTTATGGTCCGTTGCATCGGCCATTGGTGTGACAAACGACTGCTTATCCACGAACCGCACATCAAGCCTGCCACCAGTGGCACAAATAGCACATAAAAATCACTAACACCCAGGTTTAAGAAATCAAAAATGACGGTCGGTGCGCCAGCGATATAGAGAAACATGCCACCGAAGTAGGCGGCCATAATAAATATCAATGACTGAAAACGGCGATGGACCAGCGTATGGCCATAAACCCGTGCAACGTTTACAGGGTGAATAGACTGACGTTGTGATGTCGGTAAAGTTTCGGGTATGCGTAGAAATACCAGCAACATAACGGCACTGGCATAAATTGCCAGAAAATAAAACACACTATGCCAGCCAAACAGATCATGTAACCAACCACCAATGATGGGTGCGATCGCTGGCGCTATTGCAAATAACATCATGACACGTGCCATCGCACGATGGGCCTCTTTTGGAGGATAGACATCGCGAATCATGGCGCGGCCTGTGACCAAACCACCCGCTGCCGCCGCACCCTGCATAACCCGGAAAAACAGAAACATCTCATACGTATCGGACTGCGCACAACCGATGGAGGCCGCAACATAAAATAATAGAGAAATAAATATTACCCAGCGTCGGCCCAGCCGATCTGCCAACGGGCCCAATACTAAAGTTGCAATCGCAAACGCTGCCAGATAAAAGCCGAGGCTTTGTGATAATAACGCACGACTTATGCCGTATTCTGCTTCAATGTCCGGAAAAGAAGGCAAATAGGCATCAATGGTGAACGGACCAATCATGGTCATTAGCGCGACGATGGTGATCAGACCGCGTGGAGGTGTCCTGGTATATGGCATGTGGTTTTAGTTTTGTTTTAGTGTATGGGTGAGTCGGCCGAGGGTAATCAAACCTTGTTCCAGTTTATCGTTCCATGGCTGAGCACAACTGATTCGAATAAAGTTTTTATATTTCTGGGTTGCTGAAAACATCGGCCCTGGGGCAATACTAATGTTTTCATTTAATGCCATTTCGTGCAATTTCATGGAATCGATATTGTTTGGTAATTCAATCCAGATAACAAACCCACCCTTTGGTTGGGTCACCTTTGTTCCAACAGGAAAATATTTTCCGATAGATTGAATAAAACGGGCGACCTGTTTTTTATATTCATCACGTACATGACGTAGATAACGATCATAACCACCATGCTCCAGGAAATCGGCAATGGCCAGCTGTGACAAGGTAGGCGATGCCAAATTGGTGACGTACTTTTGATATTCGATTTGATTAAAGTGTTTCCCTGGAATTACCCAGCCAATACGAAGTCCAGGTAATAACGATTTGGAAAACGAGGAACAGGAAATAACGCTATCAGATTTGTCGTAATGCTTTAGTGAACTGGGGCGTGATTGATCAAAACTTAATTCACCGTAAACATCATCTTCAATCAGACTTGTCTGGTATTTCTCCAGCATTCCGACCAACAATTTTTTTCTTGCATCAGACATGCAACAACCCAGTGGATTACTGAAGTTAGGCACAACGGCAACGGCTTTGATTGGCCATTGCTCAAGTGCGAGTTGTAGCGCGGAGAGACTAAGCCCATGTTCAGGGTCGGTTGGTATTTCTAACGCCTTCATGCCAAGCGCATCGATAACCTGTAGCAGACCATAGAAGGCAGGCGATTCAATCGCAATAATGTCGCCAGGCCTGGCGACGACCTGCAGCGAAAGTGTCAGGGATTCCTGACATCCATTGGTGATAATAATGTCGTCGGCTGAACACTGATGCCCAGCCATGAACATACGTTTGGCGATTTGCTGACGCAGGCCGGGATTGCCTGGAGGAAATTCATAACCCGCAGACTGCTCACTCTTAGTTCGTGCGACCCTACTAATGGATCGCTGCATGGCTTTGACGGGCAGAAAATCGTGATGGGGTACTGCGGCACCCAACTGCAATATATCAGGTCGGTTGGTGGCCTTCACCAGATTGAGTACGAGTGCCTGGCCAGTGACTAACTGTGGTTTCGATGAAGGGGTTGACATCGTTGGGATATTTGGTTTATTCAACAGAGTGCCACTGACGTAAAAGCCGGAACGTGGCCGCGCCTCAACAGCACCTTGATCTTCTAAAAGTTGATGGGCCTGAACAATGGTGGAGACGCTGACCTTGAAGCGTTGACTCAGTTGCCTGATGCCCGGTAGTCGATCCCCGGTTTTGTAGATGCCCTGATTGATCTGGTGAGTGATCTCATCGGCGACCTGCTCATACAAATTGGCCATCGATGGCTCCTGTTTGTGTTCAAGGCGGTACAGTTCGGGATAAATAAACCAGTACAAAAGGTAAAATATTTTAACTGTGCTGCTTCAATAATAATTAACTGAATCTGTACTGGTTATGAGTATGGCGTCTAAACTGGACACCGTCAACCAAAGGAGTGAACGCGGTGTCCATACCCATCTATCAAGTCGATGCTTTTACCCGGCAACACTTTTCAGGCAATCCAGCCGCGGTGTGTTTGCTGCCTGCAGAAAAGCAGGCGTCCTGGATGCAGTCGGTCGCCGCTGAAATGAACCTGTCAGAGACGGCCTTTGTGCATCCGCATAATGGTGGCTACAAACTGCGTTGGTTTACACCGGTAGCCGAGGTGAATTTATGTGGCCATGCCACGCTGGCATCGGCGCATGTCCTGTGGGAGAGCGGCAAGGTAGATGCAGAACAGCCCATCGAGTTTTATACCAACAGCGGCATACTCACGACGCAAAATGTCGATGGCAACATTGAGATGAACTTCCCGTCGGAGTCAGCCGAAAAATGTGTCGCACCAAAAGCGCTGACAGCAGCGCTGGGCATCAGTCCGGTTGAAGTTTTGAAGTGCCAGTCTGATTATTTAGTCGTGCTGGAGAATGAAACGGCGGTGAAAAATCTGCAACCGGATTTTTATCGCCTCAAAGAAATTGTTGTGCGTGGTGTGATTGTTACTGCGTATTCAAATAATGATGAAGATGATTTTGTCTCCCGCTTCTTCGCACCACGTGTTGGGATTGATGAAGACCCTGTAACGGGTTCGGTGCATTGTGTACTCGCGCCGTACTGGGCAGACAAGTTAGACAAGCAAGACCTGATCGCCAGGCAGTTATCAATGCGAGGTGGTGTGCTTGAACTAAGTCTGCAAAAAGATCGTGTCCTGATCCGTGGTGAGGCCTGTACGGTGTTGAAAGGTGAATTGTATGCAGAATGAAAATAGTGTCTGTTGGATGAACGGTGAAATTATTCCAGCGGAGCAGGCTGTTATCTCTGTGTTTGATCATGGCCTGTTATATGGCGACGGTGTGTTCGAAGGTATTCGGTTTTACAATGGCAAAGCCTTTCGTTCAAGTGAACATCTTAAACGCCTGCAGGACTCTGCAAAGGTATTAAATATTGATATTCCGTATTCAGATGCAACCTTGAACAAGGCTATTGAAAATCTGATCGATGAAAATGGTGCTGAAACAGGTTATATCCGTTTGATTGTAACAAGAGGTGTCGGTAGCCTGGGTATTGATCCGACGAATTGTCATCAACCCATGGTAGTGATGATGGCATCACCGCTGAGTATTGTCTCGGTAGAAAAACGTCAAAAGGGATTACGCGTCATGATCGCAGGGGTCAGGCGCATGCCGGTGGATGTGTTAGACCCAAGAGTTAAAAGCCTGAACTATTTGAATAATGTCATGGCCAAGATGCAGGCCAATGCCGCCGGTATGGATGAGGCGATTATGTTGAATGTCGCGGGTAATGTTGCCGAAGGCTCAGCGGATAATGTCTTTGTGGTCAAAGACGGCATCTTATATACGCCGGATGTGAGTTGCGGTGCGCTCGAAGGTATTACACGAAATATTGTGATCGATATAGCAAAGGATAGTGGTATCGCGGTTATTGAATCGCGATTAACGTCGTATGATATGTATAACGCCGATGAATGTTTTCTGACGGGGACGGGAGTTGAGTTGCTGCCGGTAGCAGAGGTCGATGGACGTAAAATGAAAACCTGCCCGGGTGAAATGTTTGCGTTAATTGAAAAGGGTTTTCATAAAGTCATTCAGGAAGAGACGCAATGAAAGTGAGCTGGTTTTATAACCCCCTCACCCCAGCCTTTATGCCCTGTTCGGGTACTCTCCCTCAAGGGGAGAAGGGGTAAATCAAAAAGTATTTCTTCTCCCTCCGGGAGACGGCTACATGGACGTAGCCGTTAGAGTGACGCAGGATGCTAAAACCGAAGGTGAGAGCCTGCCCCGCACTTGATGCGGGGATGAGTGGATGAGGGGATCAAATTAATAATGTTTAAACATTGTTATACATACTCTCACTAAGGGTGAGTGGGCATACTGAAAGGAGGCAAATAATATGTCAGTACATTTTCATAAAGGTGAATTGGAAGCACAGCAACAGTTTGGTGATGGTTCTGATCCAGATGCGCGTGCAGAGACACTTGCGCAAAGACTTTTTAAATCAGCCATTGATGATGAGACCGCCTATTTTATCGAAGGCCAGTCATTCTTTTTTATTGCCAGTGCAGATGCGCAGGGAAATTGTGATTGCAGTTTTAAAGGCATCGGTGAGCAGGGCAGCCCATGTCTTCAGGTGTTGGATAGCAAGACGGTAGTGTTCCCAGACTATAGCGGTAACGGCCTGTTTAATACGCTGGGAAATATTCTCGTCAATCCTAATGTCGGTTTATTGTTTGTCGATTTTAGCAATGCACTACGGATTAGATTAAATGGCAGGGCGGAAGTCATTGAGGATATGTCTGAACATCAAACGACATGGCCAAAGGCAAAGCGACTGATAAAGATCAAAGTCGCCACAATTTATCCAAACTGTAGTCGGAATATTCCTAAGCTGGAAAAATCAATCGCCACGAACAAGGGAGGCGAACAATGGTGACCTGTTATCTGCGATATGTAATTGACCCATTCAAGGTAAAAGAGTTTGAGCATTATGCAAAGCTATGGATTCCATTGGTGAATAAGTTTGGTGGCAATCATCATGGTTACTTTCTGCCGCATGAAGGCGCGAACAATTTCGCCGTGGCCTTATTCTCGTTTCCGAGTCTGGCGGAGTATGAGCTCTATCGGGCCAAAGCGGCGGAGGATGTGGAGTGTCAGACGGCGATGCGGTTTCAGGCAGAGAATCGGTGTTTTTTGAGTTATGAGAGATCGTTTATGCGCGGGGTGTTCTGACTCTAATATTGATTCTGAGTCTTGTCAGTGGATGGTCCATGGAGGTGAATCAACACCGTCCTTCTTGTTAAAGGGTTGTACCTGTTCCAACATTTCTTGCCAGAAGTTACGGAAGACCTCAACCGGCCTGAAGTAGTCTTTGTCACCTTTGCGCTTGCGTAGCAATTCGTTCATTTTTATACCAAAGCCGAAGGCATCTTCAGGTGATTCGGGCAGGTAGCCAATCTCATTGGCCATCGATTTTAAATGCCATGCGACATCATTGATATGGGCCTGCACGCTACGATCAGCCCCTGTTTGATAGTACTGTGTATCAGTTGTGATCTTGACTAAGGTGGCTAATTTTACAGATTGTTCGTCATCTAATTGACAGAGGGAAATAGCTTCACGCCAGAGGCGGTCAGCAAATGTCTCAGGAAAGCGTTTAAATTCAGATTTGGTGAGACCGCAAAAGACCATGCAGTAGCGACTTTTCAACTCCATGGCGATGATGCACTTACGGTGCAGGACGTTAACACGATGGGCATACCATTGCATGGCACCACCGCTAACAGGTTGCGCTTCTCCGAGGTGTGAAGATAGATCCTTGCTCAGGGATTTTGAGAGATGGAATTGCAGCATAAATATATAGTAGTGATATGAAGATGTTTTTTATTATCACATATTTGGCGCTACGGTGTTGAGTCCAGGTTGCCGAGGTCGGACAACAGCAGATTCATAGTGTCAGGCGGCGATGCAGTTTCAGGCAGAGCATCGGTGTTTTTTGAGTTTTGAGAGGTCGTTAATGCGGGGAGTTTTCTGATGCTAACCTGTTATTGCATGAGTCCGGCTTGGTTTTATTAGCGATTCAGCCGGTATGCCTAGACCTTCATGAAGTTTCCAGATCATTTTCAGTGTCAACGAACGTTTGTGATTGAGAATTTCATACACACGATTACTTTTACCAATCATAGGCTCAAGGTCTTTGACGGTCAGACCCTTTTGTTCCATCTCAAATTTGATGGCTTCAACCGGATCAGGTAAGTCGAGTGGAAAATGTTTGCTCTCATAGGCTTCCACTAAAGTAACCAAAACATCCAGTTTTTCACCTTCGGGTGTATCAGGCCCAGCCGTCATGAGAGTTTCAATCTCTTTCAATACCGCACGATAGTCGGCATCAGTTTTAATGGGTTTGATATTCATCGTTTTCTCCTTCGACGTTAAATTGTCTGTACGTCGATTTTGTCATACTGGGTATGGGTGCCGATAAAGCGGATATACACCACTCGATAGTCATAATTAATCCATACCACTAACCGATATTTATTTCCGGCAATATTAAATACCACTCTGCCATCCTTGAGGATGCTGGCATTCCTGAAGTCCTGCTTGACCTCGGCGGGCGAGGCCCAGTCTGCTTTTAACGTATGTCGATACCAGGCCAGAGTCGGCTCAATGGCATCCGTGTAAGCCGGGTTTCCTTCCCAAAAAGCCTTCAGTGTTGAAAGGGCAATTATCCGCATCGTTTGAATTATAGTCCCATATTGGGACTATGGCAATTTGCTTCTTGTGGTGTCTGAGAGCACTGGTAATCATCGCGTGATTTACAACAGGTATATGCCATTGACATATACCTGTTCATGGCATATACATTAGGTATATACCAGATGTAGAGAGGCGGGAAATGACCAAAGCGACGATATTTAGTAACAACCGCAGCCAGGCAGTTCGTCTGCCCAAAGACGTTGCGCTGCCGGAAGGTGTCAAAAGGGTCAATATTATCAAGCAGGGCAAGTCCCGCTTGATTATCCCTGAAGGCTCCGATTGGGACAGCTTTTTCGATGGTCCCACGGTGACAGATGATTTTATGACAGAACGCAATCAACCTACCATGCAGGAAAGAGAGGAGTTATAAATGTTACGTTATATGCTGGATACGGATATCTGCATTTATGTTTTAAAGAACCACCCACCACAAGTAAAGACTCGCTTCGATGAACATGTCGGACATCTTTGCATCTCATCGGTCACTCTGGCTGAACTGACATACGGCGCTGAAAAGTCAGCCAAGCCTGCACATAATCTCAGTATTGTTGAAAGTTTTATCGCACGTCTGGAAGTATTGCCGTTTAATGAAAAAGCGGCAGCGCACTATGGCCAGATTCGTGCGACTTTAGAAAAGGCAGGTACACTTATCGGCCCCTATGATCTGATGATTGCTGCGCATGCGCGAAGTGAGGGGTTTTGTATCATTACCAATAATGGCCGCGAGTTTGAGCGAGTGGAAGGGTTGCGTGTGGAGAATTGGGTAGACTAAATTTTACTGTCGCTAGTTGACTAAAAGGAATTGGTATGTATTCAAACAAAATGGCGTTACTCCTGGATATGAATAGTACCTTCATGTTTGGCGAGGATAACTTCGGCAGCTCTGAGGATTTTTCAAAGTATTATCACGAAATAGATGGCGTGCTTTCGGGCAAGGATATCAATGCCATTATTCGTTCGGTGTATTCCTGTTTAGAAGAACGCTACCCAGATAAAAAGTATCGTCACAACTTCCCCACGCTGGCAGACACGATAAAAAATACAGTCGATCAAAACTTTCCTACAAGTGAGATACAAAAAATAATCCGTACCTTTGCGCATCATGAAATGGGATATATCCCGGATGATTATATTAAGGCATTGGATAGATTGAGCGAGAAATATCAATTAGCCGTGGTGATTGATATATGGGCACCCAAATCCACATGGGTAAATTTATTTGCGGAAGTGGGTATTGATAAATTGTTTTCGGCCTCATCCTTTTCTTCCGACCATGGCATGGTCAAGCCAAGCCCAAAGCCATTCGAATTGGTCCTAGATCAACTTGGTGTCCAAAAAGATCAAGGTTTAGTGATAGGGGATTCTATTCGGCGAGATCTGGGCGGTGCACGGGCGGCGGGAGTTGATTGTGTCTTGGTTGGAGGTGAGGAACATCCTGATGCGTTGGGGTGTTATGAGAACTTATTGGTATTAAGTCAGGCATTATGCTGAGACTGTGTGGAGAGTTATTACTCTGAACTTAAATACAAAAATTATACCTTCTCCCTCCGGGAGAAGGCGAGGATGAGGGGATCAAATGATGAATAAGCTTGCCGCATGAAGGCGCGAACAATATCGCCGTGGCTTTATTCTCATTTACCAGTTTGAAGGAATATGAGGGCTAACGGGCGAAAGCGGAGGAGGATGATAACTGTCAGGCGGCGATGCAGTTTCAGGCAGAGCATCGGTGTTTTTTGAGTTTTGAGAGATCGTTTATGCGGGGGGTGTTATAATGTGTATGAATTGATGATTGAATAGGATTCAATGAGTCTGTTGCATGAAGTCGTTATTACCTAGTTTTGAATATTCTGATCCCTTGATTTCAAAAAAGGCAGGCCAAAATAATGAAAATAGCTAAGCATTGCAAAGTAGAGGTTAAAAAAGACCACTTAAACAAAGTAGCGTCAGGTTCAGCTAAAACTGGTCTGGCTGAATTGATTTGGAATGCACTTGATGCTGATGCAAATAACATAAGTGTAAATTTTATTGAAGGGGAGTTCGGTACTGAGCGTGTAGTAATTCAGGATGATGGTACTGGCATTTCCTATAGTCATGCTGAGGAGTTGTTTGTGTCACTTGGCGGTTCATGGAAGTCAGGAAAACAAAGGACTGCAAGTGGTAGATTTTTACATGGGAAAGAAGGAGAAGGTAGATTTAAGGCGTTTTCTCTAGGGAGAGTGGTTGATTGGAATGTTACTTATAAGGAAGACGATAAATATTATGGTTATACAATTGAGGGGCGGGCTGATTCTCTTGATGAGTTTTTATTGAGTGATGTTGAGGAAGTAGATAAAAAACACACGGGCGTAAAAGTTGAAGTTGATGAGTTGGATAAGAGATTTCATGTTATTCAGCCTGAAATGGCGTTGGATATACTAGCTCCAATTTTTGCTTTGTATTTGAGCAACTACAAACCTGTAACACTTCGTGTTAATGGTGAGAAGATTGATCCTAAGAAATTAATAAAAAATAGAAAAACATATAAGTTAACGCCGGTGCAACACGAAAATAAAGAGATCCCCGCTGAGTTAGAGATCGTTGAGTGGAACGGGTTAACAGAGAAAGATCTGTGGTTTTGTGACTTGCAAGGATTTCCTCTGGAGCAATTTACAAAACAAATTCGAGGCGTAAGTGAGTTCGGGTTTACTGCATATCTGAAATCGGAGCATTTTAGGAAACTTCATAATGATGGTTTATTGTCGCTTAGAGAATTAGAGACTTCAATTAATTCTTTGTGTGATGAGGCGGTTTTAAAAATAAAAGATTATTTTTTTCATAGGTCATTAGAGGAAGCGAAAGACCAGCTGGATGAGTGGAAAGTGGAGGAAATTTATCCGTTTAAAGGTGAGCCAGCCACAGCAGTAGAAGAAGCTGAGCGAAAAGTTTTTGATATTGTAGCAATTAATGTAAGTCAAAACCTTCCTGACTTTAAGGTGTCGGGAAAGAAAACTAAGCAGTTTCAATTAAGTATGTTGAAGCATGCGATTGAAAAAAGCCCGCAAGATCTACAGAAAATACTTACCGAAGTAATTAATCTTCCTAAAGGCGCTAGGGAAAATTTGGCAGAATTGTTAGAGGATACATCATTAAATTCAATTATTAATGCATCTAAAATTGTTTCAGATAGAATCCATTTTGTGACAGGTTTAGAGCATTTGCTGTTTAATTATAAAGAGCACCTTAAAGAAAGAAGCCAGCTTCACAGGTTGCTAGCAAAAAACACATGGATGTTCGGAGATGCTTTTGCTCTGTCTGTGGATGACAAGTCTCTTACGGAAGTTTTAAGGCAGCATGTAAAG
>Ga0316204_10008327_pt1 | contig 14499 bp, 14 predicted proteins | sample 6monrhotite_MG_2_FD_205661 | JGI IMG/M metagenome (GOLD analysis project Ga0316204, IMG submission 205661) | Microbial mat bacterial communities from mineral coupon in-situ incubated in ocean water Damariscotta River, Maine, United States -... | ecosystem: Environmental > Aquatic > Marine >...
GCATATCCAGTTCTTCTAATTGCTGCTGCAGCTCTTTTATTTCCTGTTCACGTGCCAGTACACCAGACTTTTCATCTTTATCACGCGCGACACGCAACCATGAAGCACCTAACCAGATACCATCTTTGGTAATAACAGATTCATTCGCGGCCAATGAGCTGCGCATTGCCAGGGCCTGATTAATATCTTCCGCGGCTTTAACGCCGTTTAAGACACCACTCAGTGAAACAGATGATTTAATTTTGCTGCTCAGGCTATCCGCGCTATCGGCAGATGCCTGTGAAGCAGCAGTATCAAATAAATTAACCGTACCGGTTTCCAGGTCACCCAATACCTGAGCAATACTGTCCATACCTTCGACACACACAGCTTCCAGATGAGAACCCAAAACCGTTTCCGCGGCTTTTTCCCAGCCCGCTTCTACTTCAATATTTTCAGCAAGACGCGCATTATTAGAAAGCCCGTGCTTTTCTAGCCAGCCTGATACCGCATTTCCACTTTTACCTAAAGCCGCTTGCTGTAAAGCCTCTAATGAAGCCAGTTTACCGCGCGTAGCATGCAGCTGACGACGCAACTCATCTTCATCACGATTTAACTGCGTAGACTGTTCACGTTGATTACGAACCTGCTCGATAACTTCTGCAACTTTATCTTCCAGCTCTGATTTTTTCATTTCAGAGGTTTCGCTTTGTTCGCGAAGTTGTTCCAGCTGAATCTCTAAATCGTCACCAACTAGCTTACGCTTTTCTTCTTCAATTTTATCCAGGCGCTGGCGCAAATGAAGAACATTTTTTTCCAGTTGTTCCATGCGGGTTTTTTCAACCTGCGCCGTTTGTGATGGCTCTGCAGCGCGCTCGTTATGATGATCCCAGGCAGTTTGCCACTCCTGCATAGCCTGCTCAGCTTCATGCAACTGATCATTCACGGCCTGCTGCGATTCACGCTGCATTTCCAGCTGTGGCTCTGCTTCACCCAGAACCATATCAATTTCTTCTAACTGCTCACGATCCGCCTGCAGAGACTGTTCAATTTCCTGCAGCGCCTTTTGCAAATCATCCAGATCATGCTGCTGACGACCGAGCATTTCTTTTTCATGTTGAATCGTTTGCTCAATGCGTGAAATTTCAGAACCCAGACTATAAAAACGGGCCTGCACCGCATTTAAGGATTCATTTGATTCAACGCGCTGCTCGCGCAATGTCTCTAATTCAGATTCAACAGCACGCTGCTCCGCAATGACTTCCTGCAGACGCGTTTCCTGTTCTTCAATCACCTGCTCACGGTTTTCCATTTCCGCATGTAACTCGCGCCAGCGTAATGCCAGATGTTCAGCCTTATAACGACGCTCTTCTATTTTTAATTCTGTATATTTTTCAGCAGTACGTGACTGACGTTGCAAATGTGCCAGCTGCTTATCAATTTCTTCACGTAAATCATCCAGACGCTCAAGATTTTCACGGGTATGGCGAATACGGTTTTCAGTTTCACGGCGACGTTCTTTATATTTAGAGATACCCGCGGCTTCTTCCAAAAACACACGCAGCTCTTCCGGCTTCGCATCTATCAGGCGGGAAATCATACCCTGCTCAATAATCGCGTAACTACGTGGGCCCAGCCCTGTACCCAGAAACAGGTCGGCAATATCACGACGACGACACTTGGTACCATTTAGAAAATACTTGGATTGACCATCACGAGTAACTAATCGCTTAGCGGAAATTTCTGCGTAATTCGCATACGGGCCTTCTAACTTGCCTGCACTATTGTCAAATATCAGCTCAACAGACGCCTGACTTACAGGCTTACGCGACGATGAGCCACTGAAAATAACATCGGCCATTGAGGCACCACGTAGGTGCTTGGCGGATGACTCACCCATAACCCAACGCACCGCGTCGATCGTGTTGGATTTACCACAACCATTAGGCCCCACAATACCGTTAAGATTAGATGGAAACTCTATTGTGGTGGGGTCTACGAATGATTTAAAGCCCGCTAGTTTGATTTTGCTAAGACGCATTTATTTACAAAGCCCTGTATGGAAACCTATCGGTTACCTGTGTTATTCGGCACTGAATACCCGTGCTCTTTATGTTTGTTCTGACGTTTAGAGGGGTTATACCCAATATCTATACAAAAAACACCCCTCATCAAGCCGCCTAGTATATCAATTTCGCGTTATAATGCCGCCGAATTTTGCAGAATGATTTGAATATTCTGTATTGACTGAAAAATCCACGAGGTTCCAATGAGTACTCAGCCATCAAAAACCCTTGAAACATTTGATAATCCGCGCCCGGAACGCGATTATGTTATCAAAATTCATACACCTGAATTCACCTGCATCTGTCCAAAAACGGGGCAACCCGACTTTGCGACGATCCATCTGGATTATATTGCCGATAAAAAGTGTGTTGAACTGAAGTCTTTCAAGCTTTATATGTGGTCTTTTCGTGAACAGGGAGCCTTCCACGAAGACATTACCAATCAAATATTAACGGATCTGGTAGACGCAACCGACCCTCGTTTTATGCGTATCACGGCGGTATTTAACGTTCGTGGTGGCGTATATACAACCGTTGTTGCCGAGCACCGCCAAGATGGCTGGATTCCACCTGTTCCAGTATCTTTACCGTAAGTTAACAACATTTGTAGACACTTTCTAAATAGTTAATGACGGATCACGCTCTATTTATTGGCATAGACCTTGGCACTTCTGGTGTCAGGGCCTGCGCTATTGACCAGAACGAGAAACTCCTCCATCTTTGCTCTACTTCACTGCCCAGCCCAGTAAAAAGCAATCAGTCGATCACTCAGGATCCAACCCTGTGGTGGCAAGCAAGCAATCAGGTTCTCAGGCAACTATTTGTACAAATTGATCCATCTGAAGTAGCCGCCATATCCGTGAATGGTACCTCTGGAACCATTTTATTATGTGATGATAACGGCCTGCCCGTTGCCGATGCGCTGATGTACAACGATGCCTCGTGCTCAGAACAAGCCGAACGCATAAAAGCTATCGCACCTATAACCAGTGGTGCACATGGCAGTAGCTCGGGGCTTGCCAAGTTACTGTATCTACAGGATAAATACCCCGAGGCAACGCATGCCTTACATCAGGCAGACTGGATCACAGGGCAACTTTGTGGGCGCTTTGATATTACGGATGAGAATAACGCCCTGAAAACGGGCTACGACCCACAAACTAATAAATGGCCCAACTGGTTACAACAACTCAATATTAATACTGATTTACTACCCAGCGTTGTGCCCCCCGGTACTGCAGTAGGCACACTTAAGTCGGGGCTGTTTACGGGGCATGAACTTAACCCGAACTGTTTACTGGTCAGCGGCACCACCGACAGTATTGCCGCCTTTCTGGCAACGGGTGCAAAAAAGCCCGGCGATGCAGTAACCTCTCTTGGTAGCACCCTGGTGCTTAAAGTGGTTTCAAGGCAGCCTGTATCCGATCCTGAACTCGGTATTTATAGCCACAAACTGGGGAATTACTGGCTAGCCGGTGGCGCATCCAATAGTGGCGGCGCGGTACTTCGGCACTATTTCAGCCAACAACAGTTAGATACGCTAACACCATTACTCCAGCCTGAAAAACTCACGGAACTGAATTATTACCCACTACTGCAGGCCGGTGAGCGTTTTCCAGTGAATAATCCTGCACTGAAGCCTCGACTGGAACCAAAAGCTGAAAACGACGTCGAATTCTTTCAGGCCATACTCGAGGGCATCGGCCAGATAGAACAGGATGGTTATAACAAGCTACAACAGCTAGGCGCACCCTACCCAACTCAGGTAGAGACCGCCGGTGGTGGGAGCAAAAATGCTAGCTGGAAGCAGATTCGTCAACAGCTATTAGGTGTGCCCGTACACTCAGCACAATTTAGTGAAGCGTGCTATGGTAGCGCGCTATTAGCAAAACGTGGATTTAAAGACTCTTTATGATTAGCAACTTCCTAGTGGGCTTCGCTCATATTCTAAAAGGCCTGAAATTAATAAGCCAACCGGGGCTTCGCCGTTTTGTACTTATCCCCTTAAGTATTAATGTCATCACTCTGGGTGGTGCGACGTATTATCTATTTATGAAATTTGATGAATGGATGAATCAGTTAATGCCCGATTTCCCCGACTGGTTGAGCTGGTTAGAAACTGCCATTAGCTGGATAATGTGGCCATTATTTTCAACGATGATTTTACTGGTAATTTTTTACAGTTTCACCTTTGTCGCCAATTTAATCGCTGCACCGTTTAATAGCCTACTCGCTGAAAAGGTAGAAAAACTGGTTACCGGTAAACCCTTAAGTGATGGCCCGAGCTATCCAACACTAGAACAGATTAAACGCAGTCTGGGTTCTGAAATAAGTAAACTCATTTATTTTTTAAAATGGTGGATTGTCTTATTAATCCTCACTCTAATTCCTGGCATTAATTTAGCAGCACCCTTTATCTGGATAATATTCGGTGCATGGATGCTGTCTCTAGAATACTTAGATTACCCCATGTCGAACCACAATAAGTTTTTTAAAGACATTAACAAACAGGCCATGTCAAAACGTAGCCTGTCATTTGGTTTTGGCGGCGGTGTCTTATTAATTACCAGCATCCCTTTTATTAATTTAATTGCGATGCCTGCTGGCGTGGCGGGTTCAACCGCATTATGGGTTAAACACCGAGATGATTTATCATGAGTGTCAATTCAAAACATGAGCAGCTAGAAGAAAAGCTTATCGACCTTGAAATAAGACTGACCCATCAGGAAGATCATATTCAGTCTCTGGATAAAATTATCTATGAACAGGATCAGCTGCTTGGTGCGCTAACTGAAAAAATAAAACAGCTGGATTTTAAACTCAAATCTGTGGGAGATGAAAACATTTTATCCGCCGCAGATGATAAGCCACCACCACATTATTAAAACAGCAAAAGTTAATGCGCTGTGGGGTAGCCATGCTTACCATAAAGACCTTTACAGTTCGCAAAAAATTAACTAAAGATATATAGACTTACGCCCATCATCAGAGAAAGAAAATGAAAAACAACATTCTTATATTACTTATGCCCCTTCTGTTTGCATTTGGCTGTGACTCACAGCAAGGCTCAGCGCCCACCGAACAAACTGAAGCCGTATCATCAGAGTCAATGCAAAAAGAAACTGTAGATACGAAGGCCCCGACAGTAACAACTGCTACAGCACCAGCACCAGCAACACTCAGCGAAACAAAAACTGCAGATCAAGCAGCGGTTACTCCAGCAGCAACTGAAATTAAAACAGCCATGAGTGGTGAACAGGTCTATACAAAGCACTGCATGAACTGCCACAAATCAGGTGTCGCAAACGCACCTAAGCTAGGTGATGCCAACGACTGGAGCTCTCGTTTAGCAAAAGGTAAGGACACTTTGTATCAATCAGCAAAATCAGGTATCCCGGGTACCGCTATGATGGCAAAAGGAACCTGTAGCTCATGTAGCGACAAAGAATTAGAGGCTGCAGTTGATTTTATGATTCCCAAATCATAATAAACTATCTCTGGCAGTCTTTTAAGGCTGCCAGTGCAGCCAGCCTGGCCTACTTTCTAAAAGCGATCATATTTACTATTGTCCATAACCGGACGATCACCAACATATCAAAACTAAATTTCTTATCTCATAGTTAAAATATAATTTGAATTAATTTACATTAAGTCAAATTGCACGATATTTGATAAAGCGCTTTCATTTCCATTTATATCGTATGTAGAAAAGGAGAGAAAATAACGGCCTGGTAGCAGTTCATTAATCCAGTATATACGATCTGTACCTTCAGTAAGGTTGTATGCCGCACTAAGCGCATCGCTAGATGTCCCTAAATATACTCGATAGCCGGCTATTTCGGTATTTGGTAGCACAATTTTATTGCCGTCAGCATCACGTGCAACAATAGAATAATAATATGTATCAGAGACGGGGAAGGTATTTTGGGCCTGCACCTGAGAACCGGTACCGATGTCAATCAGGGTATCAAGATTATCATTTGAAGTTCCTACGTAAACAGAGTAACCAGATATTTCACTTAACAAAGGGCTCTCAATGCCTGAAATTTGAACATCAGTAACATTGATACTTATTCCACTTAAAGAGCTTGTAGCATTACCATCTGAAACAGTGATCACTATATTTTCGTGCAAACCCACATCCTTATGCATAGGTACACCCAGAATCGTACCTGTAGCCACATCAAATTGTGCCCATGCTGGGAGATTTTCAACCGAGAACAACAAATTATCATTGTCTGCATCATTGCTGGTTGGCGTGAATATGTAAAAAGCACCTTCTGCAATAGAACTGTTTGCGGTTCCACTAATAGCAGGTGGAGTATTTACAGGCTCCATGGTTGCCGTTAATTCAAGACTGTACTGAAATATTGCTGCATTAAGGTCATCGATACTTGCACAGTCACCTGCTGATCTCATAACTAATTTAACGTCCGTAAGTGTCAGGCTGGAATCAATGCTCTGCAGCTCAATCAGCGAGGACTTTGCCACCTGGTTGAATTGTTTTTTGCTCAAGCAATTGTTGCTATCACTAGCAGTATTGCGTTTTGCCAGCGCATTCGTCGATAAGGTACAGACCAACAAAAGTGAAAAAAACGGAGAAATTGAACGTAACATCTTATGAAAAAACATGGATGCATAACCTCTTAATGCTAAATGCATAACTAAATAATGAAGTACCTGTTATTTGATTCATATAATACCGAACGGCATTTCATTTATTCATTTAAGAAGGTATTTTTTAAGCGTATTATCAGGAATATAATAAAAAATTACTGTGCCCTTGTTCAAGCATTTGTCATTTGTTTGATATTTAAAATTACATGAATTTCAATACATATTAGAGATAGATTTACAGCCTGCCAATTACATAAATGGTATTATTTTCAGATCATCCAAATATTATTTATCTATATAAACATGCAAACTATGAAGACATATGCATCCTCCAGGTAAAATAGAACCGTAAATTCTATCTCAACCGACTATGGTTTCTTACTCTGCAGTATGACCCCCCCCATTTTGATCGAAGCCGTATTTAAATATTACAGCTCTATTAATATTTACCCATAAATAAAGAATCGGCAGTCTCAAATAGGGTAAAATACGGACCTACTACAGCTACTAGCAACAAGTCCTCTACATCATGTCTCAAGATACCGCGCAAAACAGTAAAAAAGTTGGCTTTATCAGCCTTGGCTGCCCTAAAGCCCTCGTTGATTCAGAGGTGATAATCACCAAATTACGCTCTGAAGGCTATGCCATCAGCCCTTCCTATGAAGGCTCTGATATTGTTGTAGTGAACACCTGTGGCTTTATTGATGATGCGGTTGAAGAGTCATTAGATGCAATTGGTGAGGCCTTAAATGAAAATGGTAAGGTTATAGTTACCGGCTGTTTAGGCGCCAAGGGTGATATTGTGTCTAATAACTACCCACAGGTACTCGCGGTTAGTGGTCCGCATGCGGCTGATGAAGTACTGGAAGCCGTGCACCAGCACTTACCCCCCGAGCATGACCCTTATACCAGCCTGATCCCACCCGCTGGTATTAAACTCACGCCTAAGCATTATGCCTATTTGAAAATATCGGAAGGCTGTAATCACCGTTGCACCTTCTGTATTATCCCCTCATTACGCGGTGATTTAGTGAGCCGACCTATTGGCGAGGTAATGACTGAAGCGGAAAATTTGGCCAACAGTGGTGTCAAAGAATTATTAGTGATATCACAGGACACCAGCGCCTATGGTGTAGACATGAAATACCAGACGGATTTCTGGAATGGCCGCCCGATTAAAACCAAGTTTGAAGATTTAGCACAAAATCTGAGTGAACTCGATATGTGGATACGCATGCACTATGTTTACCCCTACCCGCATGTTGATAAGGTAATTCCATTAATGGCAGAGGGTAAAATTTTGCCTTACCTGGATATCCCGTTTCAGCACAGTAGCCCGAGTATTTTACGTGCGATGAAACGCCCAGCCAGCTCAGAAAATGTATTAAAGCGCATAAAGCTGTGGCGTGAGATTTGCCCTGAGATTACTTTACGCAGTACCTTTATTGCCGGATTCCCTGGCGAGACTGATGACGACTTTAATCACCTGCTCGACTTCCTGGTAGAGGCTGATTTAGATCGCGTAGGTTGTTTCGCCTACTCGCCCGTTGAAGGTGCTACGGCTAACCAGATTGCCCAGCAAGTACCGGAAGATGTTAAGGAGGAACGCCTTGCACGCTTTATGGCCTTACAGGCCGAAATCAGCGCCAACAAACTCAGCAAGAAAGTTGGCCAGACTATTCAGGTAATGGTGGATGAGGTAGATAACGAAGGCGTAATTGCACGCAGTAAAGCAGATGCCCCGGAAATTGATGGCCTGGTATTTGTGGACTCACAAAAGCAATACGAACCCGGCACATTGATTGATGTGAAGATCACCGACTCCAGTGAGCACGATTTATATGCCACTGAAGTTAAATAGTGCTTCTTGATAAATAATGCACACCTCTTTTTAACTCTTTAATTAGAGGCAGATCAAACCAGGCTCCAGCAAAACTGGTAATAATTAGCCCCACTAATAAAGCAACTTTAAAGAACATCATGAGTACACTTGCCGATACACGTCGCGAATATGACTGCACGAGCCTGAACAGGTCTCAACTAGACTTAAACCCATTTAGACAGATGGGTGCATGGCTAGAAGATGCCAAACAGGCAGAGCTAAAAGATGCGACCGCCATGACATTGGCTACGGCAGGTAACGACGGCGTGCCCGATGCGCGCATTGTATTACTCAAACAATTCGATGAGGCCGGTTTTTGCTGGTACACCAGTTATAACAGCCCTAAAGGCCTGCAACTCGAAGAAAATGGACAGGCCTGCCTGCTATTTTACTGGCGTGAATTTGATCGTCAGGTACGTATTCAAGGTAAAATTGAAAAGCTCTCCGCTGCTGAAGCAGATGAATATTTCCATTCGCGCCCATTAGAAAGCCAGTTTAGTGCAGCTGCTTCAGAGCAAAGCCAGGCAATTGATTCTCGGGCCACCTTAGAGGCAAAAGTTGAGGCATTACAAAATATCAATGCTGAATCAGTTGAGAGACCGGAAGACTGGGGTGGCTATCGATTAATTCCTAGCACTTTTGAGTTCTGGCAAGGGCGAGAGAACCGCCTGCATGATCGATTCCACTACGCCTTACACAATACAACTAACTGGTTAATTACAAGACTGCAACCTTAACAAGCGATTAAGGTATAATTCACCACTACTATTAAACACTCCCCTGAGACCTATACATGAGCAATAAAATTCTAATAACCATTGGTAAAACAAAAATTGAAGCACAGTTATTGGATACACCAACGGCCAGAAATATTAAAGACACCCTGCCTTTTGCCAGCAAAGCCCAGCTTTGGGGAAATGAAGTTTTTTTTGAAACACCCACAATGGCAGAATTAGAAGATGATGCCAGAGATGTCGTAGAGGCCGGTGAACTTGCCTTCTGGACCGAAGGTGATGGTATTGCAATCGCCTTTGGAAAAACCCCTGCATCACAGGGTGACGAAATTCGCCTGGCAACAAAAGCCAATATCTGGGCTCATGCAATCACCGATGTCACCTTACTGAAAAGCTGTAAAGAAGATGACTTTGTATTTATTGAATCGCTTCTATAAAAATCATTTTTACAATTCTCAGTGAGTAGGCATTCGCTCATTTGCCTACTCACTCATACCAACGCCCTGCCATCTTCCGATACATACTCTGTCAACTTAACACCGCTAATTTGCGAGACACCTCACAAAAAAACCTGTTAAAAATACATAAACGGCATTTTTATGCAGACAAGAGGCAGATGAATCACCTATTCAGGGCATGGACATCGTCTGTCCGCTATAAGATTATAATCCACCTACGCTGAATTCCATTTATTAATTAAATAGAATTATTGTATGACTTTACAAATGACAATCGAATGAAATGCTTGAAGAGCCGCTTCAATTTCCTTTTGGGAAATGGTTACTTCAGCGAATAATAAAAACAAGTTTAAGTATAACTTAAACAAATGTTCGAGAGATATTTGATAAATGGAGTTTCAGCAAATGCAAAAAGATAGCATGGAAATAAATCAGTCACCGGGGAAAACCGGGACGAAATGCAAACTAAATTTACTTTTTAACAAGGTTATTTTTAGTGGCCTTAATGAAACACATGAAAATGACATTGATGCACAGCGCCTGGTCCTGGTCATTAATTTATATTGTATTGTTGGCTCCCTGTACCTCCTCCCATTTTCAATTCAATCCTTTGTAAGCAATCAATATGAACTCACAACCACATTAGCTTTATGTACATTTTTTGCCATCAGTAACAGCCTGTACCTCCATCATACTGGTAACTACAAACGTGCGGGCGACATTGTGGTTGTAATGACCATTATTCTATTTTTACATCTCATTCGTACCGGTGGAATAGATAATACAGGCCCACTATGGAGCTATATTTTACCTCCATTAGTCTTATTTATTTATGGTTTAAGCAAAGGTAGCCTGGCTCTTTCAGGTTTTATTCTGACCAGCATGTTTTTAATGTTTATTCCTGATAATGGCATTCTTAGCGCCAACTATTCCTATAATTTCAAAATCCGCTATTTTTCAACATTCCTCGGCGTATGCCTAATATCATCAATTTGTGAATACTCTCGCTTCCATTCAAATAATCTTTTAAAGAAATTACAAAAATCTATTCAGCTAGAGGCGCATACAGATGTTTTAACGGGCCTTTATAACCGTCGATATATGCATCAAAAAATAGACAAACTTATGCATCAATCACAATTACATACAAAGGCATACAGCATACTACTTTGCGACCTGGATCATTTTAAGTCGATCAATGACAATTACGGGCACCCCTGTGGCGATCAGGTTTTAATTGAAACAGCATCTCGTATGAAAAGCTGTTTGCGTAGCAACGATATCGCCGCACGTTGGGGTGGTGAAGAATTTATGATAATTCTGCCAGAGACCGATCAAGATGCGGCCTATTCAGTCGCTGAAAAGTTACGCACACGATTATCTGAGCAGGATATTTGCTGCAGCAATAATAGTTTGCCGGTAAGTATGAGCATTGGTATGTTACAGATAAGCTCTGACTATAGCTTAGAAGATGTTTTAAATAACGTAGATGATGCTTTATATGCTGCGAAAAGAAACGGTAGAAATTGCACTCAAATATTTAATCACTAAAAATTTTAGGCGTTATAGACTAACGCCTAAAAACTGAACTAAATAGTTTTGGAACTTAATTAGTTTCTCTGTAGTACTTTAAGAAACGATCCATTTTCTCAATCACCTGTTCCATATCTTCGCGCCGGGATAAAAATACTAATCTCATGTGATTAGTGTCAGGCCAGTTAAATGCTGTTCCCTGAACTAATAGTACCTTTTCATGCTGTAGCAATTGCAGAACAAACTTTTCATCGTTTTCTATTTTATAAATTTCTGGATCAAGCTTGGCAAACAAATATAATGCACCTTTCGGCCTTACACAGCTTACGCCCTCTAACTGATTAAGCATTTTCCAGCTGTAATCCATTTGTTCATATAAACGCCCACCCGGTGCCACCAGATCATTAATACTCTGGTAGCCACCTAATGAAGTTTGAATTGCATGCTGCCCCGGCACATTTGCACACAGGCGCATTGATGCCAGCAGCTCCATACCTTCAATATAATCTTTTGCATGATTTTTGGCACCGCTAATAACCATCCAGCCCGCACGAAAGCCCGCCACACGATATGATTTAGACAATCCATTAAAGCTAATAATTAAAATATCATCAGCCAACGATGCCATCGCAATATGCTTTGCTTCGTCATAGATAATTTTATCGTAGATTTCATCCGCAAAAATAATTAGCTTATGCTTTCTTGCAACTTCAATTAACTTTAGCAAGGTCTCTTTACTGTAGACGGCACCGGTTGGATTATTAGGATTAATAACAATCATGCCACGAGTCTTAGGCGTAATTTTGCTTTCTATATCCTCAATACTGGGTTCCCAGTCATTATCTTCATCACATAAGTAATGTATGGGCGTGCCGCCTGACAAGCTAACTGCGGCTGTCCATAATGGGTAATCCGGTGCAGGGACAAGCATTTCATCGCCATTATTGAGCAATGCCTGCATCGACATAACAATAAGCTCACTGACGCCGTTGCCAAGAAAAATATCATCGACATCTACATCAGGAAAACTCTTTTCCTGGCAATATTGCATTACGGCTTTACGCGCGTAGTACACACCTTTTGAATCTGAATAACCCTGACAATTTGCCAGATTACGCATTACATCTTGAATAATTTCATCCGGCGCATTTAAACCAAAGGCCGCAGGATTACCAATATTAAGCTTGGTAATTGAATGGCCTTCCTCTTCCATTCGCTTCGCTTCGTACAATACAGGGCCACGGATGTCGTAACAAACCTGAGCTAATTTGTCTGATTTTAATATGCTAGTCATAAATTAATTTGCTATTCAAAGAATTCAGTAATATGGCATGATACCGTCAGGTTTAGGGGATTAACAGCAGTAAGCTGAGTAATCATTAAAAATAATAACAATATGTGAATTTAAATGAATATAGTAATGCTAGATAGCGGTCAACTTGCTGGTGAAGTTGATTTCCCTGAAGTCGAATTAGATAAGTTTGGCTGGCAACAGTTTGTATCTTTAGATGAAACCGAAGTTGAAGAGCGTTGCTGGCGAGCTGATATTATTATCAGTACGAACACACCGATAACAGCCAAAGTGATTGATGAAGCCTATAAATTGAGGCTCATTATTGCTGCAGGAGATAAAACTGATCATATTGATCATGCAGCTGCAGAAGCCCGTAACATTGAAATCATGAATGTATCTGGATTAACTGGTGATGAACCGAAAAATACCGAAGCTATTTGCAATCGAGTGGTGGAACAAATTAATCATTGGCTGAAAAATCAACAGGCCTAAACCCAAAGGGAAGTCAGGTAGCGGAAAGTAAGCTAGCTTGACGAAACAAGACAAATGAGTATAATTCTCATTTAGAAAAAACAACAGGGACTGGTATGACCGACTTACTTAACACGCTACTCGATTGCCCAAACCTTAGTTTGCGCTTACTAGATACAAAAACAGGTCGTTCTATAAAGACCATCAACCACGATCAATTGCAAAAAATGCTCACAGATCAGCAATCATGCAGTGTGAAGGATTGCGGTAATATGAGCTGCCAAAATCGCTCATTTGAAGATTAAGAAAGCTAACTAAGCCCTTCTTCTGGCCCTTACCGCCTCTGCCAAATCGCGCAATAAAGTCTCTGTCTCTTCCCACGCAATACAGGCATCGGTAATACTTTTACCGTATTCAAGATTATCTTTATCTAGTACATCCTGACGACCAGGCTGTAAATGACTCTCTATCATTACACCCATAATATTATTGTTGCCGGCTTTAAGCTGGTCAGCCACATCCTGGCAGACATTAATCTGGCGATTATGATCTTTCTGACTATTTGCATGGGAACAGTCAATCATCAAGCGGGGGTTTTGCCCACTTTGCTCTAATTGATCCGTTGCCTGCTTTACGCTGGCAGCATCATAGTTAGGCTGCTTACCACCGCGTAGGATGATATGGCAATCATCATTGCCCGTAGTGGAGAAAATCGCCGAATGTCCCTGCTTGGTCAACGACATAAATACATGGGGACGAGACGCAGCCTGAATTGCATCTACAGCGACTTTTAGTCCGCCATCTGTACCATTTTTAAAACCAACCGGACAGGACAAACCTGAGGCAAGCTCACGATGACCCTGACTCTCAGTGGTGCGAGCGCCAATGGCTCCCCAGCTAACCAGATCAGAGATATATTGAGGGCTAATTAGATCCAGGTATTCAGTACCCGCCGCTACACCCATATCGGCAACATCTAACAGAAAGCTACGCGCCAGACGTAAACCATGATTGATATTGAAGCTGTCATCTAAATGAGGGTCGTTGATTAAACCCTTCCAGCCTACCGTAGTACGTGGCTTTTCAAAATACACGCGCATCACAATGCAAAGATCATCTGCCAGCTCATCAATTAAGGGCTTTAGCTTAGCCGCATAGTCACGACCAGCTTTTGTATCATGGATAGAGCACGGGCCGACTATCACCATAAGGCGATCGCTTTTACCATGTAAAATATCATGAATTGCCTGACGGGTAGTATATACGGTATCCGATGCCTGATCGGATATAGGATATTCGCGGTGTAACTCTTCAGGAGCCAGGACTTCTTGTAGGCCAGATATACGTAGGTCGTCAGTTTTATACTTCATGAATCAACAGAGCTCGAGGCTGTTTAAGGTTTAAGAACGGGGCATTATATATTAAAAATAGACCGGGTGTCTTACTCTGCACTTAGCTTTTCTTT
>Ga0316204_10008328_pt1 | contig 14499 bp, 10 predicted proteins | sample 6monrhotite_MG_2_FD_205661 | JGI IMG/M metagenome (GOLD analysis project Ga0316204, IMG submission 205661) | Microbial mat bacterial communities from mineral coupon in-situ incubated in ocean water Damariscotta River, Maine, United States -... | ecosystem: Environmental > Aquatic > Marine >...
TACCAGTGGGCCAGGCAATATCAAAGCTTCATCGGAAAGTGAAATTTGTATCTTTTGTCACACACCGCACAATGCAAAACCAAATAGTCCTCTCTGGAATCGTTCTCAGTCGGGACAGTCTTATACGCCATATTCCAGTTCAACAATACAGGCATCACCGGGACAACCAACAGGTGCTTCAATACTTTGTTTAAGTTGTCATGATGGTACGATTGCATTAGGTAAGGTATTAAGTCGTCAAACGGACATTAGTATGCAAGGTGGTGTTACGGTTATGCCATCGGGAACAGGGCGTTTAGGTACAGATTTATCTGATGATCATCCTATTTCATTTAATTATTCTTCTGCCTTACAGGGCAATGGTGAGTTAGTTAATCCCGGGGCATTAACCGGCGCAGTAAAGCTGGATGCAAATGGTGATGTACAATGTACTTCCTGTCATAACGCACACGATAATACCAATGGTAAATTTTTAGTACTTTCTAATATAGGCGGACAACTTTGTGAAACCTGCCATACCAAGTATGGCTGGAATCAGTCTCCTCATAACCTTTCATCAAGCACATGGAATGGACAGTCACCCGATCCATGGCCGGACTCTACGTTAAACACGGTTGCAGCTAATGCCTGTCAGAATTGTCATAAACCACATTCAGCGGGATCCAGTGAACGCATTTTAAAATCCAATGTTGAAGAGGATAATTGCCTGGCTTGTCACAATGGTCATGTCGCAAACGAGAATGTGATGGCTGAATTTAATAAAAGTTCTTATCATCCGATTGATTATCGTACTGGCACACATGACCCAAATGAATCCGCTGTTATTTCAGCACGACATGTTGAGTGTGTTGATTGTCATAATCCACATGCTGCTAAAGCTTCCGGAACACCTGCAGGGCCTCTAACCGGGGTTCGTGGTGTAAATCGAAATAACTCTGAAGTTAATCCGATTGCCTATGAATATGAACTTTGTTTCCGTTGTCATGGTGATAGTACAGGTAAACCACCTGCACCAACGAGCCGTGTATTTACAAATACCAACGTACGTCAGGAATTTAATACCTCAAGCGCATCTTATCATCCTGTAGTTGGTGTAGGACGAAACAGTAATGTCCCTAGTCTGATTAATTCGTTGTCAACGAGCAGTATTATTAAGTGCACAGATTGCCATAGCAATGACAATGGTCCTGCTGCAGGAGGGAATGGGCCCAAAGGACCTCATGGCTCAAATTATCCACATTTACTTGAACGACAATATCTTACTCAGGATCCAACTAGTGAAAGTCCGTCAGCTTATGCTCTGTGTTACAAGTGTCATAATCGCAGTAGTATTTTAGGAAATCAAAGTTTTTCCCGGCATAATTTTCACATAACAGGCGCTGGTGGGATGATGGGCGGTGGCGGTATGGGCGGTAATCTCAGTACACCTTGTAATGTTTGTCATGATCCTCATGCCAGTAATTTTGAAAAACTTATTAATTTTGACAGGTCAGTTGTGTCTACTAGTTCGTCTGGTCGACTCGAATATAACTCAACCGGGACTTTTGCGGGTGAATGTTATTTAAGTTGCCATGGTATGAATCATAACCCTTGTACATATGGAAGTGGCAGCGGCGGCGGTATGGGTATGGGTTGTATGGGTGGTATGGGCGGCGGCGGTGGTGGCGGTGGCGGTGGCGGTGGTATGTGAATGAAGTGATATATCAATGTTTTTTGAGCTAGATCAATTTAAATAGTTAAAAATGTGCCAGACTAATACGAGGTTGATTTTAGTTGAGGGTAGAAATTAAATTAAAGATTAAAAGGTTATCGATATAAAATGAAATCAACCTTATACCTTTTACCTTTTAGATATGGATACTTGCTTGGCATTGTAATGATATTTGTTATAACGCCATTAACAACTATATATGCAAAAGAGAGCGTAAACGTGTTACCTGATGATCAGCAACATAAAACGCAAAATACAGGGAATCAGTTCAAAAATCCTCACTGGCAGAAAGATGCCTGTTTGGCATGCCATAAAGAAAAACCAAAAAAGACTAATTTAAAGAAGAGCAATCTTAAATTACATACAGCCGATATTAATAAACTTTGTAATAGTTGTCATACTACTATATCTAAACATGATTATATTCATCCTTTTGGCATGATACCGTCGAAGAAAATTAAAAAAAATATGCCCGGTACATTTTATAAAGCGGTAAAAAGAGGTGGAGGAAAATTGACCTGTATAACCTGCCATGATTTATCGTTGACCTGTTTACCTGAAAAGAAATCAAAGCAAGGTCTAAACCCATTATTCTTTCGTGAAGGTCCGTATAAAACACGCACTGAATTATGTTATCGTTGCCATGATAAAACTAAATATAAGAGACTTAATCCACATGATCAAATAAGTGAAACGGGTGTATTAAATGAAAAAATATGTACTGTATGTCATGTTTCAATAGAAAAATTAAAAACAGCTAAAAGTATTAAAGATGTTGATTTTAACTACGAGGGCAATCTTTCTGCTATGTGTGCCGGTTGTCATCCGGTTAAACGACACCCAGGTGGTTCATTTAGTTTTTTTTCAGACAAGAAAGGCCCTAATCATCTTGTAAAGCCACCAGAAGATATTTTAGAACACATGTTAAAGATGGAGAAAAAGAATAATATCATTTTCCCATTAGAACCCGGTAGCGGTAAAGTGTTTTGCGGTACATGCCACAATCCACACGAGAAAGGCGTTATAAAAGTAGAAGCTGCTGCTAAAGGTGCAGATGAAGATAAGCGTTTACGAATGAAAAAACTTTGTACAAATTGCCATAATAAATAGACTGTAATTATTTAATATAAGAAAATTAAAAATGATAAATAAACTTACAATAATAGCGCTGTTTATAAATGTTGTGTTGTACAGCAATATGGCTACAGCATCTTTTGATGATGATGAAGCTTGTCTGATGTGTCATAAGTATCCCAACATGGCACGTATTACCGATGATGGAGCGCGTCGTTCTTATTATGTAATGCCTGAAATATTTGCTAACACGGTACACAGGAATGTTCCCTGCAGAGACTGCCATACTTATATAAATGAATTGCCGCATAAAAAAGTCGATACAGGTGTAACCTGTAATACAGAATGTCATTCCATTAAGAATCCTGCAACGGGTAAACCGTTTAGCCACAAAATTATTTACGATGCATATAGTAAAAGTGTTCATGGCAGGAAAAAAATTGAAACCAGTCTGGAAAATGATAAGCCCTACTGTATAACCTGTCACACAAATCCTCTTTATAATCCGAAAGAGGAAGCACCGCCCAAGCATATTATTGATCGCTGTGTGTTATGTCATGAAGATGAGAAGTTTGCAAAGCAATGGTATAAACATACCAGCCGTCGTATTAACGAAGTAAAAAGATCTTCAATTGAGATTGTTGCGCTTTGTTCTTCCTGCCATGAAGATCAAAAACTGATCGATCGGCACGTTAAACAGGCTAAAATTGATGAGCGTGCTCTTGGAAAGAAATTTCCTGTAGCAGTAGAATCTTATAAGCATAGTTTTCATGGTAAGTTAACCAAGTATGGTTTTACAAAAACCGCTAACTGCCTTGATTGCCATGCCGAAAAAGATAATTATTATAAGAGTGTGCATGAAATCCTTCCTTCGCGTCACGAGGATTCACCGGTAAGTAAAACTAATCGTGTTGAGACGTGTAAACGCTGTCATATTTATGCAGATGAAAGTTATGCGAATCTTGACCCTCATCCGACAAGTTATCAGGAAGATAATGTTTTCCGTTATTATACTGAAATCATATATAGTCTTGTTGGTGATTTTGCACTTGCAGCTCTAATCGGCTTATCAATTCTTGAAACAATTGGACGTCGTCGCGACGGTGTTGCATGGCGATTACTACATGGCAGTTCATGGCGACGTAAGAGTAAACGTGGACGTGATAGAAAAATATAAAAGCAATAATAATTTTTAGAGCAGGAGATACAGGTTAATGCAACTCTCGAATCATGCAAGCAGTGTTTTAGAAACATCAATGCAGCAAAATAAAATAGATGATGCTGAGAAAAAAGAAATTGAGGATCTAATTTCTGCTTTGCCACAAGATCGGGTGGTGATATATAAAAATGTTGTTTCCAATCCAATTGGCGATATTTATCGATACAATATTCATATTCGTATCCAGCATATGCTGACTTTTGTGACATTTTTAACTTTGGCATTTACCGGTTTACCTATTTATTTCTTTGACGCAATTTGGGCTGAGCCTTTTAATTCTTTAATGGGGGGGGTTAATGTTTCCAGAATTATTCATAGAACCATTGCTGCAGTGATGATTTTCTCTATGATTTACCATATCGTTACGATAACCCTGGGGCCACTTGCACGTATTAAACTGGGCATCTTTGACATACGACGAACCATTATTCCTTTATTTAAAGATATCCGTGATTTTAAGGATGATATTTTATACTTTTCTGGCAATCGTAAAGAACGTCCTGAAATGGATAAATTTAACTATAAACAAAAAATACATTATTTTGCAGCAGCATTTGGTAATTTGGTTATGGTGATATCCGGCTCGTCTTTTTTGTTTCCCGCATTCTGGGCCAGTATTTTACCCGATAGCATGGTGGCACATTTTCAGGAATTGATGCGTATATCACATCCGCATGAAGCGTTATTAGCTTTACTCGTTATTGCATTTTGGCATTGGTATAACGTGCATTTGGCACCAGGCAGATTTCCAATGCAGTGGACGTTTTTAACCGGAAAAATAACACGAGAACATCAAATCGAAGAACACTTTCTCGAATACCTGCGTAACCTGGTTGAAGACCCTGAAGAACGTGAACATTTACGTGACATGATGGAAAGCAGAGAGTTACTGAATGATGATGATACTGAGCAGAAAATGGATGCTGGAGATTCATCATCATGATGACGCCTCTAAAAAAATGGCAAAAAGTTATTGCTTATAGTTCGCTTGCAGTTGTTTTGGCATGGACAGCTTGGGGCATTTTTGCAATCTGGATCATATTAACGAGCTAGTTAAAAATAAATGGTAATTAATTATGCATGATGTAGCACAGGTAGCTCCCACAATTATTATTGTAATAGCTGTTTTGTTATTCTTTGGGCTGGGTGTGGCCATTTTGATTCTTATGGATCATAAATCAAAATTGCCTGGTGGATACCGACATGATCTCTTTAGTATTTCCGGAAAACGTCGTGATCATCCAGTAGAAGCATTTCTTACAACCACTATTTTAATGGGCATCATTGCATCATTGCTTTTTTCATTATTTGCAGTATTAGGCGAAAAATTGGGCTTCGCTAAAATTAAAGAAGAACCTGCTTTACTGGTAAAATTACGTGAAGAACGCAACACGGAAAGGTTGCGTCATTTTCATAATGTACCGTTAGTAAATAAAGTATTGTTAGGAAAAAAAAGTGTTTGTTTTTCCTGTCATGGAGATTATCCACATTCAAAAGAACCAATGATCCGCACATTGATGAATATGCATACTCAGTTTGCCGGTTGTATGACTTGTCATAGCGATCCACGTAAAATCAAGGAATCAACTTTATCATTTGAATGGTTGAACTATTCAGGAATTGAAGTAAAGGGTAAACCATTTGGTATCAGTAAGGATGAGAAAACTGGTTATTTATCGGCCACAGATGATTATTATTCAAAGATAGTTGTTTATACAAATCAGGATAATGAGAAGAAGTTATTGGAGATCACAGAAGATACTAAAGAGGCAAAAGAATTTCTTGCTATTCGTGACAAGCTAACAGATATCGACAAAGAAGCTATTAAGAAAGGCTTTCATAAAATTGTCATGCCGAAAGGCCGGTTTTGCAGCCGTTGTCACACAGAGGAAAAGAAAAGTTATCTTCCGTTCCGTAAACTGGGCTTCTCTGATAGGCGCATAAGTGATGTTACAAACCTGAATATTATTGGCTTAGTTGAGAAATATAAAGCATTCTATATGCCAAACTTGTTAAAAGCTAAGAAGTCTTTACCATCTATTAAGGAAATGATCGGTTCAGATACCAAACAAAAAGCGACCAGCGACAAAATGCGTCAGGATCCAAGAGCCTGGTGGAAAGAACAATATGATAAAAAGAATTAACTTTTTATTGAGGAAAGAATACAAACTTTTTATTCCTGCAATCTTATTTATTATCATAGCGACTCCGCAGTTTGTTATAGCGGATACGTCCATACCTGTTAAACAAATAAAACATTTATTTACTATAAAAGGTGATAAAGCCAATCCATTATCTTTGCCCAGTGATGTTTCTGTTGATAATAATGGAAATATTTATATTGTTGATAGTGGAAATCATCGTGTAGCTGTTTTTGATGATACAGGGGATTTTATTTCAAACATATCCAATAAAGGTCAGAAGCAAGATGAGCTAACCAATCCTGTGGGCATCGATATAGATGAAAATAATATTTATATTGCTGATAAAGATAATCATCGAATTCAGATTTTCGATAAAGATGGAAAAGTTAAAAAAACTATAACTCTTAAGCAGGGGGGTAAACTGATTCGTCCAGTCGATGTTGCGGTTAATGAAAAATTAAAACTATTTTATATTACTGGCAATAATAACCATAAGGTCATGGTTTATGATTACTCTGGGAAGTTATTGCATCAATGGGGCGGACAAGGCACAAATAGAGGTGAATTTCGTTATCCGGCTACGATTTCGTTATTCGATAATAATGTTTATGTCGTTGACGTGTTAAACAGCCGAGTGCAGATATTTAATGCAAAAGGAGAGTTACAGGCAATAAGCGGAGAGTGGGGAGTGTTACCTGGCCAATTATTTCGCCCCAAAGGCGTTGCACTCGATAACAAAGGTAATATTTACGTGAGTGATAGTTATCTTGAAATGATCCAGGTATTTTCAAATGATACTCGCTTTCGTTATGTATTGGCGGATAATGGAAAACCCTATAAATTTACATCAGCCGCAGGAATAACGATTGATAAACATAACCGTTTATATGTTTGCGAAATGCTGGAAAATAAAGTTTCAGTATTTTTACTGGAGCCGTAAACGATGTTGGGTTTGTTAAACAGAAATACTCTTTATTCAACTTATAACCTGCAAATTGGAATTGGTTTTTTATTTGTTATTTCTACTTTGTTTACCAGTGTAGAGGCATCGCGTGAGGTTTCTGGTAAACGTGAATGCTCAACGTGTCACATTATGTGGTTGAAGGATTTTAATCGTAAAGATGTCACAACACTGATTCCATACGAACCTAAACCTGTTGTTGCTACAGGTAAACAAGACGTATCCAGTACTAACAAAATGTGTTTTTCCTGTCATGATGGCTTTGTATTAGATTCACGTTCAGTTTGGAAATCAGATAAACATACTCATCCTGTTGGAGTTAAACCTTCTGATAAAATAACTATCCCAACGTCTAAAGGTAAGACTATATTTCCACTTAATGATGATGGTAAGGTTTATTGTGGTACATGCCATACCGCACACGGTGTTGACTGGAACCAAAGTGATTCACCGGTTTTTATGCGGATTAAAAACGTAGAGTCAAGTATGTGCATGGCCTGTCATTTGGAAAAAGGTACTGGCCCAAAAGAAGGTAATCATCCTGTTTTTAAACAACCTCCTAATAAACCACATGAATTAATACAAGCGGGTTCAAAATTTACAAAAGATGGCCGGATTATATGCCAAAGTTGTCACATGCCACATGCTGCCAGTAATAAAAAAATCCTCATTCTAGAAAACCAAGGCTCTAAGCTATGTTTAACATGCCATAAAGATAAAAAAGATATTCAATTAACCAAACATAACCTTGAGAGAACAGCACCTGAAGCTTTAAACAAACAGGGCCAAACAGTTACTGAATCAGGGATATGTGCGTCATGTCATCTTCCACATGGTGCGAATGGTCCAGCACTGTGGGCAAGAAACATAATTAAAACAAAAGATAAATCTGCTGCACGTTGCATGGGTTGTCATCGTGAAAATGGGCTGGCTAAAGATAAAACAACAGGGATACATTCTCACCCAACCATGGTGTCTGTTAAAAAGCTGGGGATTGAGATCAAAAAGGGTAAATGGAAAAGTAAACAATTTTCGTTATCGAAGGATAGTCATATAGATTTGCCTTTATATAATAGTAAGGGACATAAAGTACTCAATGGCGATAAGGTGAGTTGTGGATCGTGCCATGACCCTCATGTTTGGAGTAAGAGTGGGAAGAAAAGTCAGACAGAAGATGGCGAATTCATTGAAGGGAATGAGTTAACCAGTTTCTTACGAATTGAGCAGGATAGGGATAGTGCTTTATGCTTTAACTGTCATTTAAAGAAAAAATCAATTTTAGCAACAAAACATAATATTTTTAATAATAAAGACTTACTGGAAAAAGATACACTTAAAGGTGGAGTGTGTGGGCAATGCCATACTCCGCATAATGGCAAAGATACCTATTTACGTGCACGAGAACACGATGTTAAAAATGGCAACTTCGCACGTTTGTGTAAATCTTGTCATAAAAAAGATGGTATTGCTGCAAAAAAATTAGTTGATGGACACTCTCATCCTGTTGGTGTTGATTTGAAAAAAATTAAGGGATATACCACCAAACTTCCTTTATATGATGAAGATGGAAATAAAGTCAGTCAGAATGGCCTGGTTGATTGTGTAACTTGTCATGATGCCCATACCTGGGCTCCTGATGTGACTACGGTTAAAGAACAGCTGAAAGAAGGCGATGCATCTAATAGTTTTTTACGCATTAGTGCTTCACATAATTCAAAATTATGTATTGAATGCCATAAAAAGAAAAAAAGTGTTCTGGGGACAGATCATGATATGTCTGTCACTAATCCAAAAGCGGTTAATCAGCATGGAGCAGATGTGAAACATTCCGGTGTCTGTGGTCAGTGCCACTCGGTTCATAATGCGAAAATGGATATAAATTTATGGGCACGAGAACCTGCTAAAGTTGCTTCTAATGTAGAAAAAATGTGTTTAAGTTGTCACGCAAAAGGGCAGGCTGCAGAAAATAAGGTACCACCAAAACTGCAACATCCTGATCATATATTAGTCTGGTCAAACAAAGTTCGTGAGAAACGGATTGCGGGCAATCATTTACCCAACGTCCCTGTTTTTGATAAAGATGGAAAACGCGCGCATATTGGTTTAATCAGTTGTTTGAGTTGCCATGATCCACATCAATGGCAGCCTGAGCGCAATAAACTAGGTGATGGTAAAAAGAAAGAAGGCGATGCCATGGATAGTTTTTTACGTAATAAGAATACTGAGTTAATTATTTGTGCTGACTGCCATGGTGCAGATGCTATATTTCGTTATAAATATTTTCATGGTGAGACGTCTCGAAAAAAACACCCTCTCTATCAATAAAGTTTAACATTAAAATGATATAGAGTTGGTTAATGATGTAGAAATATTTACAAACTAAAGTTATATAGGAAAGTATGAAAAATCATTCTTTATTTGTCAGGTTGTTATATCTCTATAGGAAGATTTCTATAGTTATGGTGAGAATTCGTATGCGTTCTTATCGCCCATTCATTGAATCAAACAATACCTTTGATATTACCCCCTTGCTACACCAACAAATCAAGACTCTGTTAACGCCCAACTCTAATAAAGGTTATGAACTCCTACCAAAGGCTCATAAAGAAGCACAAGATTCTAAAATTAGCACTCCCAAAGTCGATAATAAAAAACATCAGGATAGTGAAATAGAAAATGGGTTTGCTGAATATTTGCACCAAAAAAAATCATATTCAATTAATCATCCTCTTATGGGAGATAAATTAAAAACAAGCGCATGGGAACACATACATTTTACGATTCGATATGCAAGACAGGGTAATATGGCTATGGCTAAATTACATGCAGATATTGCCGGTCATGCATTAGATGAAGTAGCACATTTTATGAAAGATGAAGAATATTCTGAATTGGTTTTTGAGGTAGAAGAATGTTTTGAGAAATCAAAAATAGAAATAGGGCAGGAGGTGTAAAATGCTGATTTTATTAAAATTTATTATAATTATTGTAATAGTTGTTTTTACCAGCTTTGCTGCACAGGCTAAAGATGTAAATATTACTAGTATAATTTCTAGTATCGAAAAAAAACAATCAAATCCAGCGCTTAGAAAACAAGCAATTAGATTGGGTAAAGACCGAGCGCTTTTATGTAACCAATGTCATGGTGAAGATGGAAATAGTACCAAGCCTGGTGTTCCAAATCTGGCAGCACAAAATCCGGTGTACTTGCTTAATCAAATAGAAAAATTTTCTGATGGGCGACGTAAAAACTTTGTTATGAATGCATTATCAAAAAACTTTTCACGTGATGACAAGGAAAATTTGGCTATTTTCTATGCCAGTATGAAAGTAAATCCTGAAAAAACAAATGAGAAGCTTGCAATAAAAGGACAATCTTTATATATAAAGCAGTGCAGTTCCTGCCATGGCAATCAAGGTGCGGGAAAATCAAATTATGCCCGTCTTGCAGGTCAGAAAACTCACTATGTTGAAATGACTTTACGAAGCTTTCGAGATAACCAGAAAAATAGTGGAATGCAGGCAAATCGAAATAGCAATCTTATGGAGTTGATTGCAAAAGAGCTCTCTAATGATGATATCAAAGCACTTGCAGCCTATGTTGCACAACTAAAATAAAATATTTCAAAAATTATGTTTTGAACTTAGACACTAATACCTGTAATTCTTGAGAAAGCTCTGTTAATTGCGTGCAAGAATTCGATGTATGGGAACTTGCTTCTGTTGTTTGTTCTGCTAGTTGCGATATCGCTACAATATTTTTATTAATTTCTTCAGTAACAGCACTTTGTTCTTCTGCTGCACTGGCAATCAGAGTGTTCATTTCCATAATATTATTCGTTGATGCCGTAATTGTTTGTAGTGATTCACCAGCCTTAGATGCTTGTAATACATTAGCTTCGGTCATTTCCTGACTTTCACTCATAACTTCAACAGCTTCTTTGGTATCATTTTGTAATGTGGTTATCATTGTTTCTATTTCGATAGTAGAATTTTGTGTCCGTGCAGCAAGTGTACGAACTTCATCTGCTACCACGGCAAATCCGCGGCCTTGCTCCCCGGCTCGAGCAGCTTCAATAGCAGCATTAAGTGCTAATAAATTAGTTTGTTCGGCAATACTTTTAATAACATCGAGTACTGAACCTATATTTTCACTTTCATTACTTAATCTGTGAATCACGCCGGTTGCAGATTGAATTTTTTCTGAAAGTTGATTAATGGCTTTAATGTTATCTTGTACTATATTATTTCCCGTAACGGCATGATCGTTAGCTTCAGCAGCAGATTTTGCTGCTTCTTCAGCATTACGTGTAACTTCTTGTACGGTTGCAGACATTTCATTTATTGCAGTTGCAACCTGATCTACTTCATTAAATTGTTTTGTAACGCCATCACGGGTTTTATAAGTGTTTTCTGTCATTTGATTAGATGCAGATGAGACCAGATCAGTAGCAGTAGAAACTTGAGCGATACTCTCCTGAAAAACAGCCAACAAATGATTAAATGATGATGACATTTGTCCTATTTCATCATTTCCTTTAACTTCGACGCGTTGTGTAAGATCGTTATTTTTATCAATCTCATGAACAATGGTTTTTAACCGCACAATGGGTTTTGTTAGAGTGATTGAAAATATTCCTCCTGCAGTTGATGCAAGTGCGACCATAATAAGTGTAACGATAATAGCTGTTATAATTAATTTTGTTGATAGTGCTTCTGTTGCCTCAAATGCTTCTTTTGTCAATATTTCACTAATAATTGCCCAACGCATATTCAAAGCGGTAAATGGTGTGTAAGCGGTAAGAACTTCGCGACCAAGATAGTTCTTTGAAATTTTTATGCCTGATTTTCCATTTAACACTTCATCAATATAATTTCCTGATAATGGTAATAGTCCCATGGTAGTATTTTTTTTTGCTATGCTATCGGATGAAATATTATGGTTGTTTAATGTCTTAATATATGATGATTCTTTTTGTTCAACTAGCTCCCTGCTAATACTGCGCATTATTTTATCTGTACCAACTAAATAACTTTCGCCGCTCATTCCAAGACCAATGTTTTCCCATTTATTGTGCCCGGTCATAATATTGTTAATATGATTGCTTGGTATTTTAAAAATTAGTGTGCCTAAAATCTCAAACGCATCTTCTTCCAGCAAGTCCTGGATAGGGGATAAAATAAATGCAGTACTATTATTATATGAAGGTATATATGCATGTATGTCGGTGAGCTCAACATACTCACTATCCTGTTTTTTCATAGCTGATTTATAAGCTTTTCCTAACGGAGTATTTTTTAATGGCCCGCTGTTTAAGGATGTAGCAAAATCTATGTTCTTCATTGCGCTATAGATTATATTTCCTTTTGCATCAGCAATTAAAATATCTTCAAGTTCCAGTTTTTTGAGCATTTGTAGAATCGTTGTATGGTAACTACTGTGTACTTCGGCATAACGTGATTCATCATCGGGATCTATCGTATCTTGTTTACTTCCAATTGGGCTTTCAGTTAAGGATAAAAATTGAAATTGTAAAGCAATAGCGGTATTACTTAATTCGTTGAAATATTTGTCTGTCGAAATAATTTTTGTATTTTGTTTTAAAAATTCTGTTTTGAAGTCATTAGTGTAAAATCCTTTTAATACCCCACGTCTGTCTGCTGTATCTCCAGCGGGGTGGGCTTTAAATGCACTTGTAAATTCCTGGGCCAGACTAACAAAATAGGGATCGGTGGAAAAATTTTTAATTTGTTTACTTCTAAATTGAAGGTATTGTTCTAACTCAGATTTTTTAATCTCTCGCATTGCGAGCAGCCGTGCTTTTACCTGGTCTTCAATGGCGTGTTGTGACGAGCGATTGGCAGTATTAAGCAATATAATGCTGGTAACAATTATGGAAACTGTGGCGACTAGACTAAATGCTGCTAGAATTTTTATTTTAAGGTTTAAGTTCAACTTAAGGTTCAAAATTATATCCTTGTGATATACAGGGTTTATACTTAGTATTTGTTTGTATTAATATCGTCTCAAATATTTATACCTTTAGTTTTTTATATATAATTTTAATAACGATGGTATTTTTACACTCTTAAAATACCTATTATAATCAAATGGTTATGAGGGCAGGTGTTACCGGTGCTATTTATTATATGAACAACAAAACAATACATAGAAAACGAAATAAAGACCTGGGCGTACCTGAACTCATTGCGATTGCTTTAGGTGGAATGGTCGGTGGAGGCATTTTTACTGTCCTCGGTATTTCTGTTTCAATGATTGGAGTATTTACTCCATTGGCGATTATCATTGGTGGATTAATTGCAGCCATGGCCGCTTATTCATACATAAAATTAGGTGTGTATTATAAAGATGAGGGGGCAACTTACTCTTTCTATAAAAAAACCTTTCCACAGTCTCATTTTGCGGCATCAATGATTGGGTGGTTTGTCATTTTTGGATATATAAGTACGCTTGCACTTTATGCATATACTTTTGCTTCTTATGCTATTAGTGGGTTTGATTTTGCAAATAATGACTTGGCTCGAAAAATTGTTGCGGGTTCAATTATTGCGGTATTTACACTAATCAATCTTTGGAGTGTGAAAGGCATGGGAAAGATTGAAGATATCATGGTTTATACCAAGCTAGTGATTTTAGTCATCATTTCATTTGTTCTTATTAATAACAGTAATACAAGTATCCCCGTATTAATACAAAATGATGGTGATACCACGGTCTTAAGTATTCTTATTGTTGCATCCATCACCTTTGTTGCATATGAAGGTTTTCAACTGGTTATTAATGCGGTTAATGAAATGAATGAACCTGAAAAAAATATTCCAAAAGCAATTTATTCTTCAATTTTTCTTGCCGTTCTGATTTATGTTGTTATCTCCTTGGGCGCAATATTAACGATACCCTTTGAAGATATAATTCAGAATAAGGAATACGCCTTAGCTTCAGGTGCCGATAAAGTTTTAGGACACTGGGGAACGGATTTAGTTGTGGCGGGTGCGTTACTTGCAACGAGTAGTGCTATTAGTGGAACGGTATTTGGTGCTTCAAGACAAGTTGCCGTTATTGCTAAAGATGGTTATTTTCCACCTGTTCTTGCCATACGTAAAAACCATATTCCTGTCTATGCGATTACTGTAATGTCTGGTTTGGCTTTTTGTATGATTCTTGCGGGTTCTCTTGAGATTATACTGGAATTTGGCAGTATTACTTTTTTACTTGTTTCATTATTAATGGCATATGCAAATTTTAAAATACGGCATTTAACGGGCTCATCTGCACTAATAACTATTATTTCTTTAGTTGGTTTACTAACTGGTACAGTATTGATTTTTTATTATGAGTTTAGCAACCATGTAGAGCAAATGTTATTTA
>Ga0316204_10008329_pt1 | contig 14496 bp, 14 predicted proteins | sample 6monrhotite_MG_2_FD_205661 | JGI IMG/M metagenome (GOLD analysis project Ga0316204, IMG submission 205661) | Microbial mat bacterial communities from mineral coupon in-situ incubated in ocean water Damariscotta River, Maine, United States -... | ecosystem: Environmental > Aquatic > Marine >...
TGATTTTGCTGAGGTGCTGGTGCAAGGCCGCGATTTCTTTGCGTTCCCCAGGGGTCATGCGCAAGGCAGCCAAGCGCCCGCACGATGCTTCCAGTTCGGCCATTGCTTCAAACATTATGCGCAGACGGTCTTCCGATATTTCGGCGACGACGACACCACGATGCGGACGCCTTTCGGCAAGCTCGCCCGTGACCAATCGCTGCAAGGCTTCGCGAACCGGCGTGCGAGACACCTGAAAGCGGTCAGCCAACGCCAATTCCTCCAAATGCGTCCCCGGCAGCAAGCGCCCCGTGACAATGTCGTCTTCCAAAGCACGGCTCAGGCGGTGTGCGGTATTTTCTTTCGCTGGTAAGTGCTTGGTCTTAGTCACAATTAATCCTCAAATAATGCCGCTAGTTTACGCAGGGCACCCCCAAAACAAAAGGGCTGAATCAGCCTCATGTATACATATAAATTAAATATTTTATGATTAAAATCAATTAGTTATATATAGTTTCGTTGGTTAATCACATATTTTGCATAAATATTAGGCATAATATATTTGATGCATACATAATAGGCAATTTTCTAAATCCAGATTAGCTAATTACTTGTTTATAAATGCATATTTAGTTGGCACGGAGGTTGCTAATGATAACTCGTGCTGAAAGCATGCACACACAGTAAATGTTGGAAAACGAGGAACCCTCCCCAATGAAACGTCGTGAATTTCTGAAAGCTTCTGTGAAAGCCTCCGTACTTGGTGCCGCCGCAACTGGTGCCCTGGCCGCTCCGTCTATTGCACGCGCGGGCGAAACCTTCAATTGGAAAATGACCAATATGTACCCAGCCGGATCGCCGTTTTACACGGTCGGACCCGGCAGCCCCTCTGATTTCTGCGAACGCGTCAAAGTCATGTCGGGTGGTCGCTTGAACATTCATCACTTTGCTGCCGGTGAATTGATTCCGCCAAAAGAAGGGTTTGATGCAGTCCGTTCTGGCACCATCGAAATGAATGCGGGCAATGCCTACTACTGGGCCGGTAAAATTTTTGCAGCACAATATTTCACCACCGTTCCGTTCGGCCTTAACTTCCAGGGCGTGAACGCATGGATGTACCACGCCGGTGGCTTGGAGTTGTGGAACGAAATTTATGCTGATTACGGCCTGATGGCGATGCCCATGGGCAATACCGGCGTGCAGATGACCGGTTGGTTCAAAAAACCCATCAATTCTCTTGAAGATTTCAACGGCTTGAAAATGCGCATCCCCGGCCTTGCTGGCAAGGTTTACGAAAAGCTGGGTGTGAACGTGAAGTTGCTGCCGGGTGGTGAAATCTTCCCTGCCCTGGAACGTGGCGTCATCGATGCTGCGGAATTTGTCGGCCCGTATCAAGACCGCCGCATGGGTCTGCACAAAGCTGCTAAATACTACTACACCACCGGTTGGCATGAGCCGTCCAACGTGACCGAATTGATGATCAACAAAAAGGCCTGGGAAACCCTGCCTAAGGATCTTCAGGCCATCGTCACATCGTGCGCCCAGGCTTGTAACTTAGATAGCCATTCGTGGAGCGAAGCCAACAACGCCGACGCGTTGACCGACCTGGTTCAGAACGAAGGCGTGATCGCACAGACGCTTCCAGATGACGTGGTCTTGGCGCTCAAAAAATTGACGGATGAAGTTCTGGCTGAAAAATCTTCCGCCGATCCGCTGACCAAAAAGGTGCACGACCACTTCATGGCGTTCCGTGACAAGCATCGTTCGTGGGCCGCCGTATCTGAAAAGCCCTATCACGGCTTAATCTCCTCTTAAGAGAAGGAACCGTTAAAGATGGTCACACGTCACTTGCATACTCTTGAGCGCCTAGAAACCATCCTCGGCCTGCCCATTGAATGGGCTGGCCGGTTGGCGGCCTGGTGTGGACTGGCCATGGTGTTTGTCGTGGCGGGCAACGTTTTCGCCCGTTACCTCTTCAATGCCGGATCCGTAGGGATTCAGGAATTGGAGTGGCACTTGGTTTCACCCATTGCTTTGATTGGCATGTCATATGCCATGCGCAAGGGTGAGCATGTACGTGTCGACTTTCTATACGATCGCATGAGCGAGAGCGGGAAGCAGATCATTGATCTGTTCTCCGCTCTCCTCTTGGCGAGCGTGTCGGTGATCATTGTCGTTTTGTCGATGACGTATATCGAGCAATCCTTCAGCCTCTCCGAAGGTTCCCCCGACCCGGGTGGGCTGCCTTACCGCTGGTTACTTAAAGCTTTCATACCCTTGGGCTTTGGCCTGCTTGCGCTGCAATCCCTATCGCAAGCCCTGAGCGTAGTTTTGCACTTTGGCCATGCCGCCGTAAGCGCCCGCGAAGCGCGCCGCCAACACATCGAACACAGCACACACGTGCCCGGTTAAGACCGGCAGGATTCATAAAATGACGGAAATGGAATTACTGGCTATCGGCATGATCGGCGGCTTTTTTACGCTACTCGTGCTCGGCGTGCCTGTCGCAATATCCCTTGCGGTGTCGGGCCTAACCTTTGGGTACTTCGGTTTTGGGACCTCCTTGTTTGGCCTATTGCCCGGACGCATTCACGGTGTTGTAACGAACTACACATTGTTGGCGTTACCCCTGTTTATTTTTATGGGGGTCATGCTGGAAAAGTCTCGGATGGCCGAAGACCTCATAGATGTCATCGGCCATGCCATGGGACGGGTGCGTGGCGGCATGGGTTTGGCGATCATTATCGTTGGCGTTTTGATGGGCGCATCTTCGGGTATCGTGGGCGCAACCGTGGTCACGGTTGGCCTGCTGGCCTTGGGACCACTGGTGCGCCGTGGGTATGATAAGGGGCTGGCGTGCGGAACCATCTGTGCATCGGGTACCTTGGGGCAAATCATCCCGCCCAGTCTGGTGTTGATTTTGCTCGCCGATATCATGGGCCTTTCGGTGGGCACTTTGTTCGCAGCCGCGATGGTGCCGGGTTTGATGCTGTCGGGTATTTTAGCTCTCTACCTTTTGGGCATCGGTTACTTTTTCCCCCACATGGCTCCCGCAATTCCCCAGGAAGAACGCGATGCTCTACCCAGAAGAGAACTGATCATCAAGTTGTTCAAAGTGGTTTTTCCACCGTTAATTTTGATTTTCGCAGTTCTTGGCTCCATCATCGGTGGCGTCGCTGCGCCAACGGAAGCCGCCTCCATGGGCGCATTTGGTTCCATCATTCTGGCGTTGCTTGGGCGGCGTTTGAACTGGAGTATCCTGATGGAAGTCAGCAGGTCAACGTTGCTGACATCGGCTATGGTATTTTTCATCTTGATTTGCGCCCAACCGTTTGGCCTTGCCTTTCGCGGCCTTGGCGGGGAAGGCTTGGTCCAACATATGTTCGACATGATTCCTGGCGGCCAAATGGCGGACCTGTTGTTTATGATGGCGGTGATTTTCGTACTTGGGTTCTTTCTCGAATGGATTGAAATTTCCTACATTGCGTTACCCATGTTTCTACCCGTGTTCGCCGGGACCGACATCAACATGGTGTGGGTCGCAATTTTGGTGGCGATGAATTTACAGACCTCGTTTTTAACCCCGCCGTTCGGATGGGCGCTATTCTTCCTGAAAGGCGTCGCCCCGCCGGGCATCACCACAGGCGATATTTACCGTGGTGTTATACCGTTTATCGGGTTGCAGATGTTGGGGCTGACAGCATTGTTCATGTTCCCCGAAATCGCGACTTGGTTGCCCGAAGCCATCGGCTGGTAGGCCAATAGCATGTTTGAAATTATGAGTGCAGACCCGCTTTTTTACGCGATGTTCGCGACCGCATTGTTAGCAACTGGTGCCATTGCCGGAGTGCTGGCGGGGCTGTTGGGCGTTGGCGGCGGAATCGTTATCGTGCCGGTTTTATTTTTATTGTTCCCCCTGTTGGGGGTCCATGACAGCGTCCTTATGCACTTGGCGGTTGGCACGTCGTTGGCGACGATCATTCCCACTTCAATCATGTCGGCGCGTGCGCATCACAAGCGCGGCGGAGTGGATTTCGCGCTGCTTAAGTCGTGGGGGCCCGCAATCTTTGTCGGTGTGATCGGCGGGGCCTATTTTGGTTCCACTGTAAAGGGCGAGACTTTAACCTTAATCTTTGCCGTCGTCGCTATTTTGGTTGCCATCAACATGGCCTTTCGCAAGGAAGGCATGGTGCTGTCCGACGCCTTACCAACAGGCATCGCCCGTCACGCCCTGGCATTGGTCGTGGGGATGTTTTCGGTGGTGATGGGGATTGGCGGCGGAACTTTAAGCGTGCCCATCCTGACCGCGTTTAACTATCCGATCCGCCGAGCGGTAGGCACGGCGTCGGCCATCGGCCTGATCATTGCGCTGCCCGGTTCCGTCTCGTTCATCTTGAGTGGCCTCGGGAATTCAAACCTTCCCCCCGCGAGTTTAGGCTATGCCAACTTGGCTGGTTTCATCTTGATCGTTCCCGCAACCATGTTGATGGCACCCGTTGGGGTTAGGTTGGCGCACACCATCAATCCAAAAAACCTGCGCAAGGCATTCGCGTTATTTTTGCTGCTGACCTCGCTCCGCATGTTTTACAGTGTCTTTATCGGATAACGGAGTCTCCCCATGTTGCATACCAAACACGGTCGAAATGGCATGATATCTGCCCCGCACCACTTAGCGGCAGAGGCTGGTGCCAACGTCTTGCGTGCAGGCGGCAACGCGGTCGAAGCGATGGTCGCCGCAGCCGCAACCATCGCCGTCGTTTACCCGCACATGAATTCCATCGGTGGTGATGGCTTTTGGATTATTTCCGAACCGGGAAAGGAGCCGATTGCTATCGACGCCTGTGGCCCCGCCGTAGCGCTGGCCACGCGCGAAGCATATAAAGATGCCGGATATGATGCCATCCCCGCGCGCGGTCCACTGGCGGCCCTCACAGTTGCAGGCACCGTAGGGGGCTGGGCTGCTGCGCTGGATGCCGTAAAGGGCTGGGGAAAGGCCATGCCACTGAGTGACATCTTGGGTGATGCCGTGGCCCATGCCCGTGACGGCGTATCGGTCACCTTGGGGCAAGAGCAGCTCACGCGCGAAAAACTTGCTGAACTCCACGCGGTTCCGGGCTTCGCTGACACCTATCTAACCCCTGACGGTGATGTCCCCCCCGAAGGCGCGGCGCTAAAGCAAGCGGCCCTGGCAGCCACCCTCGAACGCCTGGGCGAGGCTGGCCTGGATGATTTCTATCGCGGCGACGTTGCCCGCAGCCTAACGGACGGGCTAAAAAATGCCGGCAGTTTCGTGCGCCGAGAGGACTTGGAGACATATCGCGCCTTACGCACATCATCGCTCTCGGTCGGTTTGAAATGCGGACAGGTCTATAATATGCCGCCGCCGACCCAAGGGGTCTCATCGTTGATGATCCTGGGACTGTTTGAACGCTTGGGCGTTAAGAGTGTTGAAAGTTTTGATCATATTCACGGCCTCGTGGAAGCCACCAAGCAAGCCTTTATCTTGCGCAACGCCCACGTGACCGATCCGGCCCATATGAGCGTCGATGCCGCGTCCTGGCTGCAACCGGATTTCTTAGATGCTCGCGCTTATGACATCGACATGGCCCGTGCTTTAGCGTGGCCGCACATCCCGAAGCCCGGAGACACCATCTGGATGGGGGCTGCCGATAGCAGCGGACGTGTCGTTAGCTTCATTCAAAGCACGTACTGGGAATATGGTTCCGGCGTGGTTGCACCAGGCACGGGTGTGGTGTGGCAAAACCGCGGCATGAGCTTCTCGCTCGATCCCGCACACCCCAATACATTGGACCCCGGCAAGCGCCCCTTCCACACCCTCAACCCCGCGTTGGCGCGCCTAGATGATGGCCGCACCCTAGCCTATGGCAACATGGGCGGTGAAGGCCAGCCGCAAACTCAAGCCGCCGTCTTTACGCGCCACGTCATGTTCGGCACACCCTTACAAGAAGCCATCACCGCGCCGCGATGGTTGCTGGGGCGCACCTGGGGGGAAGATACCACCAGCCTGAAACTGGAAAGCCGTTTTGATGACGCACTGGTTGAAAAATTGATTGCGGCAGGCCACGACGTCGAGATCATGGCCCCCTTCACCAGCACCATGGGGCACGCGGGTGCGGTGAGCGTGAGCCAATCCGGCGCTTTTGAAGGTGCCAGTGACCCACGCAGTGACGGCGCTGCGGTGGCGCTGTGAGATAAAGCACGTGTTTGTATAGGACATATAAAACATCTTCTTCTGGCTGACAGCCTTCATCCAAGACATTGTATAGGTACGCACGATTTGTGACGCAAAGCAGACTTTCTGACAGCTTGGGTGATATGAGTGAAGTTCAGCCCGAGCGGAACAAACCTACTATCGTTGGCGCAGCCAGTATGGTGGGATGAAAACAGATCAAGCCCGTAAGATGAAGTTGCTTGAGCAGGAAAATGTCCGGCTTAAGAAGGCTGTTGCTGAACTTACTCTGGACAAGCTGATCTTGAAGGAAGCCGCTGAGGGAAACTTCAAAGCCCCGCTCGTCATGGACGATGCGTTGTTCAGGTCATGAGCAAGCTTGGATCGACCACGACAACAATGAACGCACTCATCAGGGGAAAGTCCGTGAAGGCAGTACGCCGATGCAGACCCTGGAGGACGGCAAAGCCATCTGAAAGGAAAAGTTCGTAGGCTGAATTTGACCTGACAGACACCGCGTCAAAATCGGTAACTGTCAGATCAGGTCTGAATTTCTACATCTGAGGTAGTTACCTAGGACAGCCCCTATTTTTATAAAATAGCTTTCTTATAATACCTACTTTACTCGCCTCGTCTCATTCTCTCATAAAAGAAATTGGTGGCAGCGACGAAGCCGTCAATGTTGCCGCAATCAAAGCGCTGTCCAGAAAAGCGATAGGCTATCACATTCCCCTGCTGGGCCTGTGTCTGTAGGGCGTCGGTTATTTGCACCTCCCCTCCCGCTCCAGGATGGGTGTTACGCAAAATGTCAAAAATATCCGGAGTGAGAATATAGCGCCCGATGATGGCCAAGTTCGATGGTGCCTGATCCGGGTCAGGCTTTTCTACCATGGTCTCGACCCGGGTGTGTCGCCCATCCAATTTCCGTCCACTGATAATGCCATATTTGCTAACATCTTCTCTAGGCACCTCTTCCACGGCGACTACGCTACATTTATATTGTTCGTAGACCTTGAGCATTTGCGACATAATTCCCTTATCCTCGACGCAGAGGTCGTCCGCCAAAATGACGCCGAAGGGCTCTTGGCCGATAATCGTGTGAGCCGTGAGGATCGCATCGCCCAGTCCGCGCATATGAATTTGCCGGGTGTAAGTGTAGGTGCATTCATTGATAAGGCCGCGGATACACTCCAAGCGTTCCTCGCGGCTGGTGCCTCTAATCTGGTCTTCCAGTTCATAGGTGATGTCAAAGTGATCCTCAATGGCGCGCTTGTTACGACCAGTAACAAAAACGATATCCTTTAAGCCCGCTTCTGCCGCTTCCTCTACACCATATTGAATCAAAGGTTTGGTCAGTACCGGGAGCATCTCTTTGGGCTGAGCTTTGGTCACTGGCAAAAAACGGGTGCCATAACCGGCAACGGGAAAAAGACATTTTTTCATCATATCAACGACTCCATTTTTTTCTTATTCGGTGAGCCAATAAAACCCGAAAGCCGGAATTACCAGCTGATTATTGAAAATCGGCGGACTTTCCCCTGTGCTGATATCTCTCATGCCATTGACCGTGAAAAAACCCGTTTGATTCAGGAGATGCAGGTCCAGATGTTGGGGCACGTCGTCGAAATTTCCGACCACCAAGACCCTTGACGATGCGTGCTGAGGGTCAAAACGGGAAAATGCCAGGAGATGCGGATTTCCGACGTCCAAGAGTTCGCGGTTGTTGAAATCGGCGAAGGCCGGGATCTCCTTGCGCACGGCAATCATCTTTTTCAGCACCGTGTATATTCGATATTGAACGGTGCCGGGCTGGCTTCTCAGTTCAGCTTTTTCCCAATCAATCTGAGGCCGATGAATCCAGCGACTGTCTAATTGTTTACTTTCGTTTTGCTGATAGCTGTAGTCGTTGAGCGTGCCAATTTCGTCGCCGTAATACAGCAGCGGGATGCCGCCAAACGACAGGATTACGCCGTGCAACAACAAAATGATGTTGACCGCCGTGTCGATGGCATACTCATCGCCGGATTCCAGCGCCCTCTCCAGGCCGACCAGGGAAGCCAGCGTGCCGGAAATGCGGGCATCACCGGTTTTCTCATTTTGAGCAAAAGGCTGTCCGCGCGCCGCTGAGTCTTCGAAGTTACCGGTAAAATAATCGATGAGAAATCGGCGGTGTGCGACCGGCTCATATCCGTTGAGGCGGATATCCATATCATCAAAGCCCAAGCCAATATCATCGTGGCAGCGAATGTAATTCAGCCACGTTGCGCGCTCTAATTTATCAGGAAGGCTCTGGATGCCCTTGTAAAGCAGATCGGCCTTTTTCGTGGCGACGGCATCCCAAAGCAGCGCCATCAAAGTGGCGTTGTAGGCGATCTCGCATTCCTTAGCGTTGATCGCGTCTTCGCCAAAATATTTCGTGATTTCAAGCGGGGCGACAATGGCCTCAGCGATAAACAGAACGCCCGGCGCAGAGGCTTGGCAACAATCCTTGAGCAGTTGCAAGATAAGGTGGGCTTCGCGTTCGTTTTGGCAGGTGCTGCCGATTTTTTTCCACAAAAAGGCGACTGCATCTAGGCGTAAAATATCCGCTCCACGATTGGCCCAAAAAAGAATGATGTCCAGCATTTCAATGAATACGGATGGGTTGCTGTAATTCAGGTCCCACTGGTAACTGTTGAAAGAGGTCATCACCCACTTGCCCATTTTTTCACTCCAGGTGAAGTTCCCGGGTGAAGTCTCCGGAAAAATTTCCACCATCGTTTCTTCAAACATGTCGGGCATTTCCCGACCATCAAAGACGTAAAAATAATTCTGATAGTCTTGTTCACCGTTGCGGGCGCGTTGAGCCCATTCGTGCTCGTCGGAGGTATGATTGAGAACGACGTCGAGCGTCAGCAGCATGTCGCGTTTCTGCATGTCCCTGGAAAGCGCCTCGATGTCTTTCAGGTTACCGATCCGTTCGTCGATACGGCGGAAGTCGCGAACAGCGTAACCGCCGTCGCTTTTGCCCGAAGGGCAATCTAGCACCGGCATCACATGCACCATGTTAACGCCTAATTCCTGCAAATAATGGAGCCTGGATTTAAGGCCTTTCAGATTATCGGCGAAGCCGTCGCTATAAAGCGCCATACCCACCCACTGCTGGCTCAAAAACCAATTGTGGTCTCCTTCACGCGCCAAGTCCGTTTGTTTCAGGCGATCAGGACGGGCGATGTATTGCTTGGCCAGGGTTTCCACCAGCTTTAGCATTTGCTCTTTAAAGTCTGGACGCTCCCCATAGAGCCTGTGGAACAGGGAGTGAATGGCATAAAAATTTGCCCCCAGGCGCGTATAGAAATAACGCATCTGAGTTTGCTTAACGATTTTCGGATCCAGGTTGATCAGAATTTCGTTGAGTAGTGCGTGCGATACTTGTTCGTACATCTCTTGGCTAAACCTTCATGCCCCAGTCACGGATAAAACGACGATAGAATCCCCGGTCTTCGGTGGTGGCGCCCCGAATGCCGACAATAGCGCTGGCAAACGCTTGTGCTCTTTGCATGGAAACATGCAGCGGCCAACCAAGCAAGCGGCCCGCCACTAATACGCTACAAAAGGCATCGCCTGCACCCACCGTATCGGTCACAGCTAATGCTGATTCGGGCGAGACTGAAACGCGACTTCTATTTGTGGTCGAGATCGCAATTGCGCCGCGTTCGCCGCCGGTTAACACGATTTGTTCGGTGACCCGCCTTGAAAGCATCTCGATCCGCTGCGGATCACCACTAACCTCAGGATAGATTTCAGTCAACTCAGCTCCATTGAGTTTTATCCAACCCGCGCTATTGACGAGGTCCAAGACATGTTCTTTTCGCCACCAAGGTGAGCGCAAGTTGATGTCGACAAAGAGGCTGCTTGCGTATGCGTTTTTGAGTTTGCCCAGCGCCGCCGCCGAGCACTCATGGCGTAGCGCCAATGAGCCGTGGTAAAGCAGCCAGGGGCCATCGTTCAGCCGGGGCAATTGCGACGCATCGATGAAATCGTAAGCCACCTTGTCCACGATATCATAGGACGGCTCACCATCTTTGAAGCTTACCTCTACCGTACCGGTGGGGTGTGCTAAGTCCTTTTGCAGCCCGGCGCAATCCATGCCCCAGCTCTGCATGGCCCCATCCACCTTATGTCCCAATTCGTCGGCGCCGATGCGCGTGATCATCAGCGGCTTCAGGCCAAACGCATGCAGATGCCACGCCACATTGAAGGGCGCCCCGCCCAGCACGGAGGTGCCGTCGGGAAAGTGGTCGAACAAGACCTCTCCGAAAATCAAGGGGCGCATCGTCGTCTGTTCCATCACTGCAAACCTTCGATCACGGGAATGAATTCTGGACGATAATGGGCGGTTCCTTCAAAGACTCCGGCACTGTAACAACCGTTCATGTTCAAGAAATTTTCACCGGCCAAATAGAGGTTTTCCGGCGAGGCATGCGCGCCGCCGTCGCGCATGCCTTCGTCCGCCTTGGCGACTAGGACCGAGCGAATGGGGCTGAGCAACACATCGATATCATTACCGCTGTCGCCAGCAAAGATGGTTTGCGTGTAGTCGAAGCCGATAGTCTGCATCAGAACAGTAATGGCGTGCAATTTGTTGGCGCTGGCGGGTAGGATGTCCAACAACCCGATGTTTTGAATTTCGTCCACGCCCCAAATCAGGTTGGCACGGATGTTCCGGGCTTCCAACCGCACCTTGATGTCGGCAATGACAGTCCGGTGATCGTGTTCGAGAGGCAGATAATAGCTGAGCTTGTGGATGTTCTGTTTCTCCAGTTCTTGCGGCACTAAGGCTGAGATGCCCTTCAGCAGGGCATGCAGATCATCCGTGGAGATGCCGCCCCTGTCCGTCGTCATATAAATTGGAGCAATCAGCGGCCTGATTTAAGAGAGGCTCTGGCTCATCTGGTTCAAGATATTAAGCGGCGTATTTGCGGTATTGCAAGCGCCGGGTTTTCATCGTTTTCAGTTTGATCCTTTCGCGTTGTTTTAAAATGGCTTGGCCGCGCCCGAAGTAGACATCTGCGGGTGCGAGGTTGTTGATGCTTTCGTGGTAACGATGATGGTTATAGTGATCGACGAACGATCCGATCTGAGCTTCCAGGTCTGCCGGGAAGAAGTAGTTCTCCAGCAGGATGCGGTTTTTCAAGGTCTGGTGCCATCGCTCGATCTTGCCCTGTGTTTGCGGGTGATATGGTGCACCCCTGACATGGCCCATTTTCTTATCCCCCAGCCATTCAGCCAACTCACCAGAGACGTAGCTGGATCCATTATCCGATAACAGTCTCGGTTTGTGCACAACGTGAGCCTGATCACAGCCTGACGCCTGTAGGGCAAGATCCAGCGTCTCCGTAAATCACTTGTCTTCATGGTCGTGCATAGCTTCCAGGCAATGATGTAGCGCGAGTAATCATTGAGGATCGTTGATAGGTAACCCCCAACCATTGCATCGAAAGCAATAAATACCAGAAGATGAAAATTTATCGTTTTTTCAGCAATGTGGTGCGGCACAATGGTGAGCACACTAAGAGCCGATACCGTTACCGCTATGGCGATAACATCAACGGCAGGATAACGCCGGATCAATAGATAGACAGCGACAAACTCACCAATGCCCACGGAAATCCAGAACGTGACGATCCCCCCAATCGCTCCGATGAAAGCGAGCGCAGCCATATCACCAACCTGCAGTGTCGCGCATGCGTCCTTATCCTGTCCAAACAACAGGAACATCGCCAAGACGGTCCCAATCAGGATCGAGATCACGCGAAACAGGCTATGAACCTCGACCACGGGGGGAAGTTCCAAATAGCGGCACAAAACGATCACCATGGCGGAGGGCATATAAATCCACAGCACGATGCTCCAAAACTCAGCAGAAGGCACATAACTTGCGCAGTCGCGATTTCGATGGCGATTCAACTGATAGGACAGCGCCCCCATGGTCATACCGAAACATTGGATGGCGATACTTGTGGCGATGCTTTCGGCACTACTGAGTTGGAGTGCGCTGAAGGCGGGAATGAACACCACACCGCCCCCGACGCCGGTGGTATTGGCAACAATCGCGCCCAACAATCCCAACAGAACGTAAGGAAGATAGGCGGGAACGCCGCTAACGGCCAATCCTGAATGGTGAATGACGAAGATCCAAGAGATCACCACCACCCCACCAACCCCAACAAAGATTAGGGGCGCTACAGCAGTTTTTGCAAAGCGTAAGGGAGGTGGAGTGATCAGCAAAGACATGGGCACTTCATCATCATGACAGAATAATATTGAACCGGAAGAAACCGCCCTACCAGCTATGCGCCAGAATAGCTAACTTGCTTCGGGCATTTTCCATGGATGTATTCTGTGTTTCCTCATCCGCCCATTGGTTCGGCGCGCTGACGCTTGTAAAATCTGTAATGCCCATAAAGCTGAATACAGTTTGAACGTAAGGCAACAGAAAGTTGAAGGCGGAGAATGGCGAATCTTTTTCGTACGTACCAGCAGATGCACTGATCATTAGCATTTTTTTCTGTGTATCAAGCAGGGGAGAAAATCCTGCATCCGGCGAAAAGCTGAAGGTCCGATCTTTGCGAACGATGTTGTCAATGTAAGTTTTGAGCGTCCACGGCGTACCAAAATTGTACATAGGTGAAGCCAAGACAATCCGATCGGCTTCGCGCAACTCTTGCACCAAATCTTCAGAAGTCGCCAGCTTCGCCAAATCAGTCTCGGTTCGATCAGACTCCAATTTTGCATTGGCCGTGGTCCAGTCCGCATCGGGTCCGTCAACCGGTTCAGCACCTAAGTCCCGTGTCTGAATTTTAGCGTCCGGGTTTTGTTTCGCCCAGTCTTCTAAAAAATCAGCCGTGAGGGAACGCGTAACGGACCCGGAGTTTCGAACACTTGCATAGAGTACAAGTAAGGTTGACATCTTTTATCTTTCCTTTCGTGCAAGGTAGGTATGAGAGCCGTGTCGAGCCTCTGTCGCCGTTTCACAATCAATGGAAAGGCCCTGGTCAAGATACTGTAGAATGCTCAATGCCTCTTTAAGGCGCACAGAGGGAATGGTTCCGAAGAGATCGCAAATCCATGTGTTGTGAAGGGCCGACACTTCTTGCGCCACGGATTTTCCAGCCTTTAAAAGGCGGACGTACACTTCACGATTGTCATGAGCCGATCGCTCCCGCACAACAAGTCCGTCTCGCTCCAAGCGTTTGACAAGAGATGTTACGGACGGAACCTTAACGTCAAGCACCTTTGCCAAATCGCTTATCCGGTTCTGTTTTTCGTTGTTAAGCAGACTGAACAGAATCAACAACCGGTTTTCCGATAAACCGAATGCCGATAGCTCGGCATCGCAAGAAGCATCAATTTTTTTGGCCAGCTTCAGAATGGAAAAAACCACATCCATTCGTTCGCGACCTATGCGGTCCTTCTGGGCGGCCAAAAGTAATTGATACTTATCAGTCGATTTACCAAGGCTGATTTTAGGCATGAATTATACAATCCTGTGATCGGTGTCTATTGGAATTTCAGCGGTTTTCCGCAGAACTTGCGGCACGGCATGCGACTGCCATTAATTGAAATTCAATATTTTAATAACTTTTTAATTGCATCGTATACGGCCAAATGATATTGAAGAGAAACAAAGGTGTCAATATATTAGATATCTAATTATTAAACACTCAAGGGTTTATGATGCCGCAATCCGCAAAAGCGACCGACTCTCCCTCCGATGACATGCAGGCGTTAAACAACGGACAAATGGAATGCCGCGTTTTATCCGATTGCTTGGCGATAGATTTTGCTCAACTTGCAAAAACCGTGGACGGTCTTGAGAGTGACGATTTTGCGCAAATTTCTTCGTGGTCAAACCTTGGCATCACGCGACGAATGGCGTTGATGGCGAACTTGCTATGTCAGCGTTTGGGCAGAAGTGCCGCAATAGAATTGGCTCAACATCGTTCCGACATGGTCCGCGGTTGGGCGGCTTATATGATTGGCGGCTGTGACAAAGCCCCCTTGTTGAACAAACTCGAAGCAATCCTGCCCTTCGCCGATGACCATCATTTTGGCGTAAGGGAATGGGCTTGGCTGGCTGTGCGCCCGTATATCGCTGAAAACTTGGATGATGCCCTTTCCATTTTGCCAAAATGGACAGCCTCATCATCGGAATATATGAGGTGCCCCTAGATTTGTAGACACCTTCTTGACTAAATTTGAGGCAAGGAGGCCACCATGGGCAAAGCCAATTTCAGCGACGATTTCAAACGCGACGCCGTACGTCAGATCACCGAGCGGAGTTA
>Ga0316204_10008330_pt1 | contig 14493 bp, 14 predicted proteins | sample 6monrhotite_MG_2_FD_205661 | JGI IMG/M metagenome (GOLD analysis project Ga0316204, IMG submission 205661) | Microbial mat bacterial communities from mineral coupon in-situ incubated in ocean water Damariscotta River, Maine, United States -... | ecosystem: Environmental > Aquatic > Marine >...
AATAAAGATAAAAACTAGGCCTATAAATCTCTTCAAAGCTTTCTCTTTTCTAAAAGCATAAAAGTAATAAACTTTTGGTTGTAAACCCATAAGGAGCTTGTTGTCTTTTAATTAATGTTATTTATTTTTTTCTAGTTTTAAATAAGTTCTTGTTATTTCGCTTTTTTCCGCCACCTAATTTTGTTCTACTTCCCGAACTTTTTAAACGTCTTCTAGATATAGTTCGTTTCATACCAAAACTCTTGCCAGGTTTTTCTCCCTTCCTGTATGAGCCTCTCTGCTTGTGTTTCCGCTTGTATAATTTAAATTTTTTGCGCTTACTTTGATTTAACTTTGCCTTTGCAGCTCCTTGAAAAGGATTAACCCGCATTAGCATCGTTGGGTTTCTATATTTTCCTGTTGGACTAGAATTTTTAGCCGTATATTTTGTCCTACTCAAAACACTCTTGTTGTCAACACAACTAGAAAAACAAAGTAAAACAATAAGAAAATAGAGAAATTTTGTTCTCAAAAAGAGGCTAATTTTTAGGGTCACAAAATTAATGAAAAGCTTTATTGTACCTGCTCATCCATTACAAATAATGGGATCTTTGTTCGGAAAGAAAGTTTATTGGTGATTGAACGAGTGAATAAACGCTCAAACAGGCTATGTTTCCTAGAAAGCATGGCCAGCATATCTGGCTTAGTTCCAAGGATATATTCACTCAAGCCATCAATAATGTCCTCATTACTAACAAAATGGATAGAAGTTTTAATGTCTCCAGCCAATCCCTGTAGAATCTCAACTTGCCTTGAAACTTCATCTTCACTCAATTTATTTTGCACAACGTGAACAAATTCGATTGATGCACGACAAATTTTTGCCATTTCAAATAAAGGAAGTAACTGCTTGAGCTCTTTAACCTTTTTTAAATCTGTGGCCATAGCAATTCTATCAACCTTAGTGTTTTCAGCCTTTTCAGGAATTACTAAGACAGGGCAATGAGTAACATGAATTACCTCAAGTGTGTTACTGCCAATAACCATTTCTTTAAGGCCATCAGCCCCTTTTGTGCCCATTACTATACCATCAAACATACTGGAGCGAACTACCTTATCTATTTCCGTTACAAAGCCACCGCAGCGAGTATCAATGCTAATGTCTATGTTTTTATACTTGGGATCGCTTAATGCTTTGGTTTTTAATGCTTGTAATTCATCCTCAGAGTCCTTTTTCATTCGATCTTTAATCGATACGATAAGGTTTGCCTTGGAATATGGCAGTTGATAGGTATTAAAAAGGGTAAGCTTTGCATTTAAAAGAAGAGCAACATCTAAAGCATAAGGGTAAGCCTGTAATGAATTATCAGAGAAATCAGTTGGATAGAGGATGTTCTTCATATTGTAGTTTATACAATCAAATATAATTCAAACCAATCAAAGATCAGTCAACTAATAATTTAAATCCTTTTCCGTGGCTGTTAATAATCTGAATTCCTTCATCATCTTTGAATATTTTCCTCAACTTAGTAATGTAAACATCCATGCTCCTAGAATTAAAATAATTGTTGTCTCCCCATACCATGTTAAGCGCATCATCTCTATCTACTAAATCACCCATGTACATACAGAGCAAACGAAGCAGTTCATTTTCTTTAGAGGTTAATTTCTTTTGCTCTCCGCCTTTTTCAATGATTCGTTTTTCTGGGAAGAAGTTGAATTCTTTGATTTTAAATTCCCTTTTCATTAACAGTTCATCTTTTACAGACTCAACTCTTCTCATTATGGCTTCTATTCTCATTAAAAGAACTTCCATGCTAAATGGCTTAGTAATGTAATCATCAGCTCCAGACATAAATCCTTCCTTTATATCCTCCTCCATAGATTTGGCACTCAAAAAGATAATTGGAACATTGGATTTTAATCCTCTAATTTCTTTTGCTACAGTAAACCCATCTTTTTTTGGCATCATTACATCTAGTAAGCACAAATTTGGTTCTTGTTCAATAAAAGCTTTTAAACCTTCTTCTCCATCTCTTTTTAATCGAACTTCAAATCCTTTTACTTTGAGGTAATCTGAGAGCATCTTACCAAGATTTTCATCATCTTCAACTACGAGTATTTTAATCTCTTTATTTTCCATATCTATTCATTTTAATAATTATAGTAGTTCCTTTTCCTTTGCTGCTTTGTAGAGAAATCTCCCCACTGTGTAATTCAATAATTCGTTTTACATAGTTTAAACCTAAACCAAACCCTTTTACATTGTGAATATTGCCCGTTGATACACGAAAAAATTTGTCAAAAATTTTCTTTTGGTTCTCTTTCGAGATTCCAATGCCTTTATCACTGATGCTAAAAATAAGAAGGTTATCTTCAACAAAGCTTCTAATCTCGATCTCGGGTTTCTCAGGGCTATACTTATTGGCATTATCCAATAAGTTGTAGATCACATTTGAAATATGAACACCATCAGCGATAACTTCATCATTTATTGCTTCTAAGTTTAGAGTTAAGTTGCCAGATCTGTCTTTTATTTGGAGTTGAAAGCTATTGGCCACCTTCTCTATAATTGAGTGCAAGTTTTCTCTTTTCATATTAAGTTCCAACTCAGTAGAATCCCAAGCGGCACTTTTTAAAACATTATCTACTAATACAGAAAGGCGTTTATTTTCGTCTTTTACCATTCCTACATATGTATTTCTTCGATCTAGGTCTAAAGCGAGAGTTTCATCTCCTAGTGCTTCGCAGGCTAGTGAAATTGTAGAAATGGGGGTTTTTAATTCATGGGTCATGTTATTGATAAAATCATTTTTTACTTGAGAGAGTTTTTTCTGACGGTAGATGGTAGAAATTGAAGAATAAAACAATGCAACTAAAATGCAGACCAGTAAAAAAGAAATCAATAGAATTTTCCAACTGTGTTTTACAATATAATCTTCTTGGTTTGGAAAATAGAGTAACAAATAATCACTTTCGATGTAAAGATCGTTTGGGAATAAATCAATTCTAAAGGGAGTATCAAAAAGTTCACTTGATTCAGTAGGGTTTTCTGAGAAAGTAAGACTATTGGATTGAGCATCAAGAATATCAAAAACATAATCGGTTTTAATACCATGGAGCGCCAATTCTGTTAGAAACAGAGAATCGATTCTTGGATAGGAAATTCCTTCATTCACGCCTTTACTCACACTAACCAATGCCAATTCATTAATAACTCCATTTGTAAGGGTAGCCCTCTTTGTGGATTGGTTTCCTAATTGTGGATCGGCTTCTGAGGGGCTATAGTCTTCTATAGAAGAGCTCAGCACTCTTTTCTGAGAAGATCGGATGATAAAAAAAGAAGAATCTTCAAGAGGTGGAGGAGTAAATTTTATTTTTAATTGATCGGCTTTAGTTCTTGTTATTGAGGGAGATAAATTTTTTTTTGGAAAAATTTCTTTTTGAAACGAAGAGGATAGGTCATTTTTATCAATTAGTACCGTCGAGTCTTTCAAAAAAGAGGCATTTAACTCATCACCTTTAAAAAGTGTACTGGTAACTTTAGTGATAGCTTCTTCTCTTTCTAATTTTTGAACAACATTCCTCATGGCATCCATCACAGCCTGACTGAACTGTTGTTGCTGAGTTTCAACAGAAACTTTAATCCAATAAAGTTGGATCCCAACTAAAGAAAGAATACTAATGGCAGCGAATACAATTAAAAAAGAAAGTCTTTTTTGATTCATAGAAGTGAAAGATAAGTGAACAAATGACTTGCTTCAATATGGTTAACACAAATTAACGTAGTTTAAAAATGCAAAGAATTACACTATTTTGCTAAGCCCTTTTGAGGTTTTAAATTTAATAGCAATTCGATACATTTAAAAAATATAAGAGAAATATGGAAAAGATTTTAAATTATATTGATGGTGAGTTAGTTGAGCCAGTTAGTGGGGAATATATAGATAATTTCGAACCAGCTACTGGATCTGTTTATTGTGGAATTCCAGATTCAACAGCATCTGATGTAGAAAAGGCTGTTACTGCAGCAAAAAATGCTTTCCTGAAATGGTCAAACACATCTAAAGATGAGCGTTCAAAAATTTTATATAAAATATCTGAGTTAATAGAAGAAGAGTTAGAAAGCCTAGCACAAGCGGAGTCTAAAGACAATGGAAAACCAGTTTCCTTGGCTAGAAAAGTAGACATTCCAAGAGCAGCGCACAATTTTCGATTCTTTGCTACCGCAATATTACATTTTGCCTCTGAAGCCCATCACATGGAAGTGGGGGCTATTAATTATACACTTCGAAAACCAGTTGGAGTTGCAGGCTGTATTTCTCCATGGAACTTACCACTGTATTTATTTAGCTGGAAAATAGCACCTGCATTAGCTGCTGGGAATTGTGTTGTAGCAAAACCATCAGAAGTAACTCCTTATACAGCCTATTTATTGTCACAGATATGCATTAAGGCTGGCTTGCCAAAAGGAGTGCTAAATATTGTTCATGGCTTGGGGCAAAAAGTAGGGGCTGCTATTACTGAACATCCCAATATACCTCTTATCTCATTTACTGGAGGAACAATAACAGGGCAACAAATCGCTAGGGTTGCTGCACCAATGTTTAAAAAATTATCATTAGAGTTAGGAGGGAAGAACCCCAATCTCATTTTTGCCGATTGTGATTATGATAAAATGCTCAAAACAACTGTGCGATCTTCTTTTGCAAATCAAGGACAGATTTGTTTGTGTGGTTCTCGAGTATTTGTTCAACAAGAGATTTATGAAAAATTTAAAAAGGATTTTGTAGAAGAAGTAAAGAAGTTGAAAGTAGGAAACCCCAAAGATGATTCTATCAATCAAGGAGCTTTAGTTTCGAAGGGGCATATGGAAAAGGTGTTATCATATATTGAATTGGCAAAAGAAGAGGGAGGAACAATACTTTGCGGAGGGAAGCAACTGGACTTTTCAAATCAAGGCTTAAATGGTTGGTTTATAGAGCCTACCGTTATAGAAGGGTTAGCACATGATTGTAGAGTAAACCAAGAAGAAATTTTTGGGCCAGTGGTTACCATAATGCCGTTTGAAACAGAAGAAGAAGTATTGAAGTATGCAAACTCAACTGTTTATGGTTTAGCATCTACAGTATGGACTGAAAATATAAGTAAGGCCAACAGAATAGCTGACCAATTACATGCAGGAATTGTTTGGGTGAATTGTTGGTTATTAAGAGATTTAAGAACTCCATTTGGAGGTGTAAAACAAAGTGGTGTAGGGAGAGAGGGAGGTTTTGAAGCCTTGAGGTTTTTTACTGAACCAAAGAATGTGTGTGTTAAATACTGATGTTAAATCTTCCTAAGAAGATCTTAATAAATAGTAATTAATTTCTCTTTCTGTTTTATAGGGGGCAATATTGCATCATATTTAATGAAGAAACTGATATCTATACTTCTACTTAGCATTCTCATGAGCTTATGTGTGCAAACAAAAGCTCAACGAATTTTGGCGTTTGATAAAAGAGGGAAAGTGAAAAGGGTTAAGTATTATGAAGGAAATTTAATAAAGTTGAAATTACTTTCTGGAGAAATACTGCAAGGGGACCTTACGCAAATTGCAGATTCTAGTTTCAAGCTTGGAATTAGAAACGTTAAACTAGATTCAGTTAAAATTGTTTACAATACTCAAAAGTTATTAGGCTTTAAATTAGCTGGGAAGATTTTTATGACTGCAGGGACTGCATATTTTGCTGTGGCTTCATTTAACCGCACGATTAATAATGATAGCCCCGTGTTTAGTGAATCATCTGTAAAAACAAGTGGCTTATTATTAGGAGCAGGGATCATTTGTAAATTAATAGCCAAGAGGCCTTATCGGATTTCTAAGAAAAGGCCACTAAAGATTTTGGATTTAACCATTTAGTGGTTTTCACAAAGGAACTGTTGATACTATTTCAATAAACTACACTACAGCGCTATTCATACAAATACTTTTGTTAGGATGTGGCTGCGTAGATTCTTATTAATATTGATAATTTTCCTAGCTTGTTATGAAGGACTGTCTTCCAATCCCTTGGAGTCTGACTTTCAAATTAACTTTAATATTGCCAAACGACATTTATCTCAAAAAGAAGTGCTAAAAGCACTTCCTTACTTGCAGTATTTACTCGAAAATAACCCTAACAATTCCAATTTAAAATACCTTATAGGTCTTTGTTATGTTGAGGCAGAAATTACCAACCCTGAAGCTTTAGCTCTTTTAGAAGAAGTTTCTTCTAATCCAGTAATAGATTATAACCCTAACCTTATTAAGGAGGAGAGAGTTCCCGTGTACGCATTATATTATCTGAGTGTAGCATATGCACAGAATAAGAGATGTGAGGAAGCGAAAAAAGTTAGAGAAGAATTTATTAAGGTTTACCCATATCAAGATCAATACTATAATAAAGAATCGTTGAAATGGATACAGAGATGTGAAAAAATGTTGGATAAGCCCATTCTTCAAGAGTTGCCAAAATTTCCTGACTTCAAACCTTATGTAAGTGGTCAAGATTTTAAAGGTAGAGTAGTGTTAAAACCTAAGGTAAACAATGAGATCAAAACAGGAGGCGCTACTAAAAATGTGGAGAATATTTTAACAAAACGGATTGAGTATAGTGCAAAAAGTCCAATTTATGGGGTGCAATTAGGAGCGTTTCATGAGGTGATTCCAGTGAGTAGATTCGAGCAATTAAAAAATGTAGATGCATTTGTTGATAGACAAGGACTGATTCGTTATGTTATTGGGAAATTTTCAATACACTCTCAGGCGATGTCTTTATTAGATGTTGTGAAGGCAAAAGGGTATGAAGATGCATTCGTGGTTAATATAAACGACAATCGAAAGTTTGAAGATGAGGTGGTTAGTGTAGACAATATGAACATTAATGCAAAGATTCACTTTCGAGTTCAAATTGGAGCTTTCAGAGAAAAAATACCACTTCATACGGCAACCATTTACTTCAAAATTGAAGGTATTAAGGTGCACAACGACGATGCATTTACTTATCTTTCCGTTGGGAAATTTGATGATTATGAGAGGGCAAAATCCTATGAGAAAGAGCTGAAAAAGAGAGGAATAGAGGATGCTTTTGTAATTGCCATTGCAAATGGCAAGAAAATTTCATTAGAGAAGACTAAGAATTCTAAAAAATAACAATGAAACGATTTCTAATTTTTGTAATTCCATATTTAATAATTGCACAGTTAAATGCTCAAGATAGTTTAGAGTATGCTTTTGATCAGGCTAGGGCTCATCTGGCAAAAAGAGAGGTTAATGAAGCAATTAAAGCTTTAAGAAAAGTTTATGTGGCAAAACCAGATAATTGTAACATTAACTTTTTGATGGGGGCTGCTTATACTGAATTACCAGGGAATCAATCTGAGGCTATTTTTCATTTAAAAAAGGGGTTAAAAAAAGTTAAAGAAGACTACATTGTAGGATCTTTTCAAGAAACGGCTGCTCCTATACATATATACTATTATATGTCGATTGCATTAGTGGAAGAGGATAAATGTGCTGAGGCTAATCTTGCTTTTCAGAAGTTTAAGGAATATGGGAAAAAAGTAAACTCCTATTTTATAGATGAAGTGGATAGGCATATGCAGAAATGTCCATTTGATGAGAAAGAAACTGTATTAGCTTTGGAGAAGGAAACTCCAGCTCCAGAGGGATATGATCCTACTTTTATTGAAGTAGAGGAAATAGTTGAGTTAGATTCTGCAGCTACTGCAGAAAGAGGATTGGTTACTCAAAAAATAGAGTATACTACAAACACACCGCTATATGGCGTTCAAGTAGGGAGTAATTTAAATCCCAGCCCTACAAGCAGTTACAGTAAGATTAAAAATGTGGATGTATTTATTGATAATGAGGGGATTATACGTTATGTTGTTGGGCATTTTTCGTTCCGAAAGCAGGCAGAAAGTTTGCTGGCAAGTATCAAAGAAAAAGGCTATGAGGATGCATTTGTGGTAAATGTGAACAATGAAAGGAAATATTCTAATGAAGTAATTAGTTATAAAAATGTGAATTTAAGAGCTGGTTTAAAAGGCAATGTAGAATATTATGTACAATTGGGGGCATTTAATGATACGGTTCCCAAAGAAATGGCTGAGCTATATTTTGAAATAGATGGAATTCATGAATTAAAAAGAGATAGCATGACCGTACTGGTTGTTGGTTCTTACGATAAATACCAAATGGCATTGAATCAAAAGGATGAATTAACCTTAAATGGGATAAAGGATGCTTTTATTGTAGCATACAATAAAGGAAAAAGAATTTCGCTAGAAGAAGCAATAAACTACACGGATTAAATTTCGTATATCTTTATAAACTAACTTAAATTGTCTGATCTCCTCGGTAAGATATTTCGAAATCGCAGTACCAGAATTTTGGTGCTACTATTTGCCTCACTATTAATTCTAATTGGGTATTTTTTAACACATAGTTACTTTACTCAACTCAACATACACAAAAGCAAAATATTGGGACGTTTAGAAGCAGTTGCTAAAACGGCTGCTTTGCAACTTGATGGAAACCAATTAGAGTATGTATTGGAAACCTATCAAAAAAAGGATGCCATCAAGACCAATGGACAAGATAAAGTGTATCAATTTTTACATCGAAAATTGGTAGAGATTAAGGTTTCTAATGAGCTCAGTAGTCCACTTTATACACTCACTTACGATTCAACAAATGGAGCTTTCTTTTTTGGGGTTAGTTCCTCTTCAGAACCTTTCTTTAGGCATGTATACGATCATTTTCCAGAGGAATTGATGGGGAGGTATAAGATGGGAGGAAGAATAAACGTTTATGAAGATAAAAATGGGTATTGGTTATCAGCATTTGCTCCAATTCGAAATAGTGCTGGAAAAACCATTGCTGTAGTACAAGCAGATCAGCGTTTCGATGAATTTCTCAAATCAGCGAGAAAGGAAATATTTTTTAACATTGGAATTTCGCTTGTTTTTACAATTATCTTAATCTTTTTTCTAACTCGATCAATGCAAACTATTTTGGCTAATGAAGATCGACTAACTGCAAACTTGATGCAATCAAAGCTCGAAATAGAGCAAAAGAACCAAGAGACTTTGGATAGCATTATGTATGCGAAAAAAATTCAAGAAGCAATACTTCCTATGATATCTGAAGTGCATCAAGCATTTGAAGATTCTTTTATCTTTTACCTACCGAGAGATATTGTAAGTGGAGATTTTTATTGGTTCAAGGAAATAGGAGATAAGAAGTATATAGCTGCAGTTGACTGTACAGGTCATGGTGTTCCTGGGGCTTTTATGTCTATGATTGGAAGTGTTTTATTGGATGATATTGTCAGTAAAAAAGGCATAGAAGAGCCACATCAAATTTTAAATCAATTGAATGAGGGGGTAATAAAAGCACTCAAGCAAAACAACCTTGAGTCAGGATCTAGAGATGGGATGGATATTGCATTATGCGTACTAGACGAAACAAAGAACAAACTATACTTTGCTGGTGCACTTCGGCCTTTAATTCACATTAGAGATGGAGTGATAGAACGAATTAAATCAGACTCTTTCCCTATTGGAGGCTCAAATAACCCTGATGAAGGATATGGCTTTCATGAAATTAATATCGAAAAGGGAGATGTTTTTTACCTTTATTCTGATGGATACCCAGATCAATTTGGAGGAGAGAAAGATAAAAAATACATGACCAAAAGCTTTAGAGATTATCTAGTGAGAATTTCTAAACAGCCAATGAGTGAACAAAAGGAATTGTTAGAAACTGAATTTCACCGTTGGAGGGGAGATTTTGAACAGGTAGATGACGTATTGGTTATTGGATTTAGAGTATAAAATAGTAGAAAGCCTTATTTCATTGACTTTCGAATTAGTTTTATTGCCCAGTCGTAATGACTAGAAGTATTTGATATTAAATATGCTCCAAGGGATGTTGTTCCTGTCCATTTATATCGTTTTTTTTCAAATAATTCCTTGTCAGAATGAGCTTTAATAATTTCTTGCACCTTTCGGAATGAACCTTCCAATTCTTTTCTAATTTTATTGAGATCAACATTAGAATATTGCTCCCAAACCTTTTGATTAAAGTCAGGCAAAGTTTTCCAAGTATACCCTTTTGCAGGCATTTCCGGTTTTCCCCCCTTCATTCCAATAGTATACCAGTCTAACATCAATAAATGCCAATGGTGAAGGTGGGCAAGAACATCACGAATATTTCGATTCAAAGTTCCTGGGGGGAATTCTTTTTTGAGTTCCTCTTTAGAGTATGAGCTAACCAATTCATCTAACTTACCATAGTTGGATTGGCTTAATTGAAGTAGCTCATCTTTTGACTTTGGTCTAGGCATTTTTTGTGATTCAATTTTCTAAATAGCAAACAATATCATTTCATCTATACCAGATTAACAATATATTGAAAAGAAATCAGAAGCAAAAAGCCTCTTGTAAAACCATACAAGAGGCTTTTTAGAATTTTCTCTCCTTCATAAAAATTTCAGAGAATCTGTGGAGAATATCGGAGTCGAACCGATGACCTCTACACTGCCAGTGTAGCGCTCTAGCCAGCTGAGCTAATCCCCCAAATTTTGTTGAAACAAATGTATTGATTTCATCAGGATAAATTTCAATTCCCTTTTTACTTTTGCAAGGCTTATGCTAACAATAACTTTATTACATGCTATTGCAACTAATCTAAGCTCATTGGAGGGCAAACAGATTGAGATTGAGAAAATTGTTGCTGTTCATGGAGGCTCTATCAATAAAGCTTATTGTTTGGTTACACCAGGGAAAAAGTATTTTGTTAAGGTGAATTCATTGAGTCGTTTCCCCGCTATGTTTGAGCAAGAAAAGGGTGCTCTATCACTGCTTCAATCTTTGTCGAAATTGAGAATTCCTGAGCCCTTATTTAATGGGTCATTTGAAGATGAAGCATCTTTAGTAATGGAATACATAGAAGGAACCAAGGCTCAGGCTAATTTTTGGGAAGAATTTGGAAGAGGGTTGGCTGAAATTCATCAGATTTCATCTGTTAATGGGTTTGGATTAGAGCAAGATAACTATATAGGTTCTTTGCATCAACGGAATGGGTGGAAAACGAATTGGATTGATTTTTTTATAAAGAACCGACTGCAGGCTCAGGAAAAGATGGCAATAGATGCTGGACTAATTGATCTTTCATTGACTAATTCGATGGATAAACTATATGGAAAACTCAAGGGGATTTTTCCAGTAGAGAATTCATCCTTATTGCATGGAGATTTGTGGTCGGGAAATTTTATGGTTGGCTCAAATGGTGAAGCAGTAATTATGGATCCAGCAGTTTATTATGGAAACAGAGAAATGGATATAGCAATGACTCATCTTTTTGGAGGATTTAATGCAAAGTTCTATGGAGCATATCAAGAACATTTTCATTTAAAAGAAAATTGGGAGGAAAGAATTGAGATTTGTAACCTATATCCCTTGCTGGTTCATGTTAATTTATTTGGAGAGTCATATGCCCAAAGACTAAAGACAATTGTAAATCGATTTGTTTAAGATTATCAGTAAATTCATTTTTTAAAAAGATTATTTATGAAGCAAAAAATAGGCTTGGGAATTATTTTATTATTTGCAGTACTACAACTGTTTAATCCAGAGAAAACGCAATACGAAAAACCTACTAAAAATGATTTTTTTGAATATGAAACAGGAAATGAAGAAGCTATGCTTTTGGTTCAGAAGATCTGTTATGATTGCCACTCTAAGCAAGTAAAGTATCCTTGGTACGCTTCTATATCACCGGTTTCATTGTGGATTCAAGATCACATTGAACATGGTAGTGAACATCTAAACTTTTCTAAATGGGGAGAATATTCAACTGAGAAAAGAGCCCATAAAGCTGAAGAAGCAGTAGAGGAGTTAGAAGAAGGGGAAATGCCATTAGAGTCCTACACATTTATTCATAGAGAGGCTAACTTAAGTGATGAAGAAAAAGAAAGTCTGATTAGCTTTTTTGCAGCTATAGAGAATAAATATACGGAGTAGTTATTTATGGTCTTTAAAGACTTCAAAGAAAGTAAGAGCTACAATTTTTAAGTCAAAAAATAAGGTCCAGTTGTTTACATAAAAGCGATCTAGCCTGATTCTATTTTGTAGTAAGACAATGTCATCAATTTCGCCTCGAAAGCCTTTGATTTGAGCTAAACCAGTTATACCTGGCTTCACAGCATGTCGATTCATGAAATTTCCAATTAGTTGACTGTAATCTTCGGTATGTTTCAACATATGAGGCCTTGGCCCTACGATACTCATTTCCCCTCGAATTACATTGATGAATTGGGGGAGTTCATCTAAACTACTTCTTCTAAGAAAAGCGCCAATTTTAGTAATTCGAACATCATTTTTTGTGGCCTGTATAGTATCTGCATCTTTGTTAGGTCGCATACTCCTGAACTTATAACAGTCAAAACCTTTGTTGTTAATTCCAGACCTGCTTTGTCTAAAGAAAACAGGCCCTTTAGATGTTAATTTTATCAATAATGCTATAATGGGGAACAACCAACTAAACACAAATAGGAAAAGTAAGATAGAGAAGGATAGGTCGAAAGTTCTTTTCAATAAAGAATTATAAGGATCGTCTAAAGGACTTAATGCAACTTTGAAGATGGTAGTTTGGTTAACTTTAGTTGCACTCATTTTTCTAGCTCCAACTTTTTTCCAATCAAAGACAATACGAAGTCGAATAAAGTAATTGTCGCAAAAATTGGAAATCTCTTCCACTTCATCTTCATTAAACTTTGATAAAGGGATATAAACCTCAGAAATAAAGTTGTTTTCTTTGATGTTTTTTAGCTCTTGGAGTATTTGATTTTTATCCGAGATAATTTTAATTTCTTGCTGATGAGTTGTAAGGTTTTGGTGAAAGAAGTCAAGAATTTCTGTTAAGGCAGATTTTTCTCCAAAAAGAATGATGACATTTTGTTTCAGCTTGCTTTTTAAGTAAGAATTATAAATTTTTTGGGTAATCCATCTCCCCAATAATAATAGAAAAGTGAAGCTGATGTAGGTATAAAACAAAAAGATTCTGGAATAGAATGTTTTTATCAATCCATTGAAGGCAATGCTGATTATGAGTTGAAGTGTAATGGCACCAACTACAGCAAACCAAAATCTGTTTTTTGAACTAAAATGTTGGGCGTTATAAATCTTTTGTGAGGAAGAAATAAACAGCCAAGAAAGATTAATGATTTCCAATAAAAGAAAAGCTTTCTTCATCAGCAAATCTTAGAAATACACCTATGAAAAAGGCGATATTTAGGGCAATAAGATCGGCTATTCTGTAATATAGAGATAAGAAGTAATCGTGATTCTTATAACTCAATTTAGTTTTTGTTTTGAGCTAATTTAAGGAATAAGTCCTCATAACTATTGATGATTTTTTTCCATGAAAACTGCTCTCGTATTTTACCTAGGTTATTGCTAATCATTTCATCCCTTCTATCTTTTGCTTTTTCGGAAGAAAGCAATTGAGAAACATCTTCACTATTAGCAAAATAATGTGCGTCCTCTTCAAGAATGGAGGCATTAAATAAATTTTGATGAGCAGCAATTTGAGCTGAGGCAGCCATGGCTTCTAGCAAAGAGGGATTAGTCCCCCCCACAGAATGACCATGGAAATACAATGATGAAAAGTAGCGGAGGTTGTTTAGTTCATCAAAATTGTATACTCCTCCAATGAAACGGATTGTTGAGTGTGATTGAAACTTTTCCGTTAAATATTTCCCAAAGGCATTATCTACCTTACCAATTACGATAAAAGGCTGTTTGTTGTTAGATTTTACATAACCATCTAAAATCATTTCTATATTATTTTCTGGCTCCATCCGAGCAATGAGCAAGAAATAAGAATGCGGGTTTAATTGGTATGAACCGAGAATGTTATTATTAGCGGAGCTAAAGATATCCGAACCATAGGCGATATAAGCAGACTCTTTCTTAAACCTTGTTTGGAGGTGTTTTTGAATTCCTATTGAATCAGCTACAAGATAATCAGAGCTATCAACCGCCCACCTTTCGGCTACTTTTAAGAACAATTGAGTCAGCTTGTTGTATTTGCTTCTTTTCCATTCTAGGCCGTCCATATTGGTTACGATCAGTGAATTTTTAGGCAAGAATTTATTCCAAATAGAACTACTAGTATATCCTAACTGAAGAATAAGATCGAAATCCCTTTTTCTAGAATCTAAGATGCAATTCAAATCATATACAAATTGGCCAGCCGAACCTAAAGTATCTTCTCTGTCTTTGCAGTGAATTAAGCCTACTCCTTTATACTCTTTTTTTTGATATGGGTGTAAAGAGGAGTTGTATACAATAACTTCATGCCCTTTTTGAACTAGATCTGTTGATAGGTATTGAGCAAATTGCTCAAACCCTCCATAATGGTTTGGAATACCTCTAGTTCCTAATATTCCTATTTTCATGAGGCTGATTTAATAAGAGAAGTAA
>Ga0316204_10008331_pt1 | contig 14493 bp, 16 predicted proteins | sample 6monrhotite_MG_2_FD_205661 | JGI IMG/M metagenome (GOLD analysis project Ga0316204, IMG submission 205661) | Microbial mat bacterial communities from mineral coupon in-situ incubated in ocean water Damariscotta River, Maine, United States -... | ecosystem: Environmental > Aquatic > Marine >...
GGACGGGACATCGGATCCGGGTATGGACTGGGCAGTCTGTAAAACTGACGCTGCGGTCTTTGACATGATCTACTCGCCGCTACACCGCCCCTTTGAAACCGGTGCCCGAAACGCTGATCTCAAATATATCGACGGGCTTTCAATGTTGATCGGGCAGGCAAGACCCGCTTTTGAATCCCTGTTTGGCGTCAAGGTTCCGACCCAGGTGGATGCGGATGCGCTTCTCAGAAGGTGCTTGAATCATGCCACCGTATAAACTTGGCCTGACAGGATCGATTGGCATGGGCAAGTCCACCACCGCATCCATGTTTGCCGCTGCGGGAATTCCTGTTTTTGATTCAGACGCAATTGTTCATGATCTTTACGCAAAAGGCGGTGCGGCCGTTAAGCCTGTGAGCGAGGCATTTCCGGAAATTCTGGATAACGGGTCCATTTCGCGGTCATCATTGTCAAGATCGCTGACGGATAATCCGGCTGGATTTGAGAAACTGAATCGCATCGTTCATCCGCTCGTTGCTGAAGAACGCAGCCGTTTTCTCGATGCTGCCCACGCAGATGGCGCTGAACTGGTCGTGTTTGACATACCGCTTTTATTTGAAACGGGTGGTCATGACCTTGTGGATGGTGTGCTGGTTGTTACGGCGCCCGCCGCCATTCAGCGAGAGCGTGTTCTGGGACGCACTGGCATGACAGAAGAAAAATTTGCCAGCATTCTTGCCCGGCAAGTCCCGGATGCTGAGAAACGCGCACGTGCGGATTTCATTATTGATACGTCCGAGGGGCTGGAATCAGCTCGCAAAGCTGTGGACGATCTGATCTTGCATTTGAAGGCCCAGACAAATCACGACACAAAATAGATATGCGCGAAATTGTCTTTGATACGGAAACGACGGGACTTGATCCCAGAACAGGTGACCGGATCACCGAAATGGGCTGCGTCGAGGTGGAAGATTTCATTCCCACCGGCCGGACATGGCACGCCTATGTGAACCCACAGCGGAGCATTCCCGAGAAAGTCACAGAAATAACCGGCCTTACCGCCGAATTTCTTGCTGACAAACCGCTGTTTTCGGCGGTGGCAGATGAGTTTCTCGAGTTTATCGGGGATGCGCGCGTGGTTGCGCATAATGCGCCTTTTGACCGCAGCTTCATAAATATGGAGCTCGAGAAACTCGGAAAACCGGTAATCGAGAATGATCGCTGGATCGATACAGTTGTGATGGCACGCAAGAAATTTCCAGGCGCACATGCTTCGCTTGATGCGCTTTGCAAGCGGTTCGGGATTTCACTCGAAACTCGCGACAAGCACGGCGCAATCATTGATGCGCTTTTGCTGGCAGATGTTTATCTGGAGCTCAATGGTGGCCGCGAACGTGCGCTGGATCTGACAGGGGATAATCGCGATACGGACGGGGTGGTCACATTTCCGCCGCGCGCTGCCCGACCTGTCATGCTATCTGCCCGGCTGACCGCCGAGGATCGCGAAGCGCATGACCGGTTTGTCGAGACGCTGGGTGAGCGCCCGGTCTGGAAAAAGACCGGGCTACTCTAGATCCCATTATTGAACAGGCGTTTCACCGTTCGGATTCTGCGCGGCAGCTTGTTGTTTCTCAAGCTGCTGTCGATAGAGACCTGCAAAATCAATCGGCTCGAGCATCAATGGAGGGAAACCGCCATCGCGGGTTGCGTCGGCAAAAACACGGCGCGCATACGGGAAAATCAGACGCGGACATTCGACCAGCAGCATGGGTTGGCGCGATGCGTCGTCAAAATTCACCAGATCGAACAAACCACAATAGGTCAGTTCACAAATAAAGGTTGTTTCCTCGCCACGCTGAGCGCGCGCCGACATGATGATCGCAACTTCGAAGGAATTGCCTTCCAGCGGCTTTGCCTGGACATCGATATTCAAATCGATATTCGGCTGCGCCTGATTGGCACGCAAAGTTGCCGGCGCGCCAGGATTCTCGAAAGACAGGTCTTTGATATATTGAGCCAATATACGCATTTGCGGTATATTTTGTTGATTGTCTTGAGGCGGGTTCGCGCCCGATTCCGGCGTATCAGCCATTTCTTTCTCCAGCCCGTATTCGATAATCCGGCTCAAACCGGACAAGTTCAGGAAGGCGCGCGGGTAACATGTGCGAGAGAATGGAGCAAGACGCAGGCTGCGGGCTGACTCATTGCGCGCGCCAACCTATGTTAGGGTCTGAAATGAAATTATCTAATCCGGGTGAAGTTTATGGAGTTTATTACTCTCCTTATTGCCGCAGGCGCCGCCGTCTTCTTTGGCTATCGTCTATTTACAGTGCTGGGCCGGAAAACCGGTCACACGCCGGACGTCGGCACGGATAACTCACCGACTGACGACACACAGCCGGCTGCGACCCTTGCGGCAGGAATTGGTGAGGCCGACGCTCGCGTGAACTGGGTCATCGATATGGATCCGGCCCTGTTCATGGATGGCGCCCGTAAAGCCTATGCGCTTATCGTCGAGGGTTTTGCAAAAGGTGATCGTAAATCGCTAGCGCCATTGCTGACCGAAAAAGTCTTCGCGCGTTATGAAAATGCGATTTCTGACCGGGATAGTCGCAATGAAACGACGACCACAGAGATTGATCGTATAGCGGAGACTGAAATTCTGGATAGTGAGCAGGATGGTCCAAAAATGCGGGTCAAGGTCAGGTTCAAGGCTGACATCTCAACGGAAACGAAAGACAAAGATGGTCAACGTGTATCCGGAGACCTGACACGATTGAACACGGTTGAAGAAATCTGGACCTTTGAGAAAAATGCCACCGATCGCAATTCGAACTGGAAGCTGGCGGCCGTCAAGGCGGCTTAACATACTATTTTTGTGTTTTTTTCTGGTTGCCTGCGGGCGCGAAATTACACCGCAGCCAGAGCCTGAACCGCCTATACCAAACCCGGACAATTCGTCGTCGCTACAATTTGAAATTCTGAACTGGTCTGATGTTCCCGACTGGGGGAATGTCGCCCTTGAGCCCGGTTTTGCGGCCTTCTCGCGCTCCTGCGTTGCGTTAGGTCAATTGCCTGGCGCAATGCCGATGTCTGTTCATCACAGTTTTTCGGGCCTTGTCGGCGACTGGCAAACAGCCTGCCGTACGCGTGGCGATCTGCCGCCGCGGCCTTATTTTGAGTCGGCCTTTGTGCCCGTTCGGGTGCGCCTTGGAGACGTGGGAACCGGGCTTCTGACGGGATATTACGAACCGGAACTGGATGTGCGGCGTGTTCCTCGAGACGGGTTTACCCAACCCATTCGGTCACGCCCGAACGAGCTTTTAAGTGCCGACCTTGGCGCTTTTTCCAGCGAGTTGGCAGGACAACGCCTTATGGGGCGCGTGGAGGGCAACCGGTTTATTCCATATCGTGACCGGGCGGAGATCGAGACTGTAAATGCGGGCGAACCATTGGCCTATGGTCGCCCCATTGATGTGTTCTTCCTGCAAATTCAAGGCTCCGGGCGACTGGTCTTCGAAGATGGCGAGACGCGACGCGCGGCTTTTGCTGCGCATAATGGCCAACCCTATGTTTCGATCGGGCGCGAGCTGGTATCGCGTGGCGAGCTGGAATTGCACGAGGCTTCCAAATCCGGAATTGAAGCCTGGCTGAATGAAAACGGGCCCGATGCCATCCGTGATCTGTTTTCGGTCAATCCGCGATATATATTTTTTGGTCTTGAACCCCTGCCTGATCCGGATCTTGGACCGAGAGGCGCTGCGGGGTTGCCGTTGACGCCGATGGCGTCTGTCGCGGTCGATCCTGCTTTTCTGCCTTATGGTGTGCCCGTCATGCTTGGCGCCGACCTGCCTGGCGAAGAGGATTGGCATGGGCTTGTCATCACCCAGGATACGGGTGGTGCAATACGCGGACCCATGCGAGGCGACCTGTTTTATGGCTGGGGACAGACAGCGGAACAGCGCGCCGGCTCAACCCGTTCTGATTCCAGCTGGATCATCTTTCTACCCCACACCGTCGCTCACCGGCTCGTTCCACCATCATGAACGGTCGAAAACTGGATCCCGATGAAACACAAATCTGGCACGTTGTGACCAGAACCGTCACTCCGCTGCATCCAGAGCGAACAGATTTTGAGCGGGAATTGAATCCTGGTTTCGAACTTGAATCTGTCGATCGAAAAATAAAAAAAACGTCGAGATCAAAATCATCACCGGCTTATGATAAACGAAAACCCGCTCCCGCCGATAGATCAACCGAACGTCGATTACGACGGGGCCGGGTCGAGATTGATGGCAGAATTGATCTTCACGGGATGACGCAGGTGGCGGCCCGGGCTGCGCTGGGACGCTTTCTCCATTCGGCCCGCACGCGCGGATTTCTTGCCGTACTGGTTATAACCGGGAAGGGTAAGGCGGACGCGCGAGACAGAGGCCCCGGCGAAGCCGCGCCGGGCATCATCCGACGGCGGTTTCCGGAATGGCTCGCCGAGCCCGAGCTCAGACATCTTGTGTCAGGCTATTCCAGTGCTCACAGACGGCATGGCGGTGATGGCGCCTATTATGTGATGATCCGCAATCTCTAGAGAATAAACTTTGACAAGTCGGCATCGCCAGCCAGTTCGCCCACGGTTTTTCGAACATAATCGCCATCAATGGCGATAGTTTCGCCCGCCCGGTCAGATGCTGTAAACGAAATTTCCTCGACCAGCTTTTCCATGACGGTCTGTAATCGCCGCGCGCCTATATTTTCGACACTTTCATTTACACTTGCTGCCAGACCGGCCAGTTCGTCGATCGCTTCATCGCTGAATTCTAGCGTGACGTCTTCCGTACCCATAAGTGCGGTGTATTGCTTGATGAGGCTGGCTTCCGGTTCGGTCAGGATTCGTTTGAAATCTTCTTTTGTCAGCGCCCGAAGCTCGACTCGGATGGGTAGCCGCCCCTGTAACTCCGGCAACATGTCGGAAGGCTTGGCCACATGAAAGGCGCCAGATGCGATAAACAGGATGTGGTCGGTTTTGACCGGGCCATGTTTCGTCGTCACGGTTGTGCCCTCGATCAGGGGCAAGAGGTCACGCTGAACGCCTTCGCGGCTGACATCCGCGCCGCGCGCATCAGAGCGGGCCGTAATTTTGTCAATCTCGTCCAGAAAAACGATGCCGTCATTCTCTGTCAGATGAATAGCTTCCGCCGCGATGGCGCTTTCATCGATCAACTTGTCCGCCTCTTCGGCGATCAGGGGCTCGTAGGCCTCCTTGACGGTGGTGCGAATGCGTTTGGACTTACCGCCCATGCCCTTGCCGAACATGTCGGAGAGATTCAGGACGCCGGCACCGCCCGGCATTCCGGGAATATCGAGTTGTTGAAATGGTGAGGTTGTGTCGGCCAGATCGACTTCAATTTCCTTATCGTCGAGATCGCCATTCCGCAGTCTTTTAAGGAAACTTTCTTTCGTGGCCTCGCTCGCGTCTTTCCCGACAAGCGCCTTCAACACGCGCGCTTCAGCTGCCGCATGTGCCCGGGCCTTTACGGTTTCACGTTTTTCTTCGCGCAACATGGAAATCGCTATTTCCACCAGATCGCGGGCAATCTGATCCACATCGCGGCCTACATAACCCACCTCTGTGAATTTGGTGGCTTCCACTTTCAAAAATGGAGCTTTCGCCAGTTTGGCCAGGCGGCGCGATATTTCGGTTTTCCCGACGCCCGTTGGCCCGATCATGAGAATATTCTTCGGTGTGACTTCCTCGCGTAAGCCGGGCTCCAACCGACGTCGTCGCCAGCGATTTCGCAATGCAATCGCGACGGCGCGTTTGGCATCTTTTTGTCCGATAATGAATCGGTCGAGCTCTGAAACGATCTCGCGGGGTGAAAAATCAGTCATGGCCAGTCCGGGTGTTGCGAATTATCTTCTCCCGACATGTAGTCTGCGCTGCCCGTATCCACAAACCAATGCACTGAGAAAACCATGAGCGATTTATACCGCCCCCGCTTTCATCTCGCCTTTCCGGTTCATGATCTTGAGGCGGCGCGCGGTTTTTACGCGACATTGCTAGGGTGTAGCCAAGGTCGTGAAGCGCCGGGCCAATGGATTGATTTCAATTTTTTTGGCCACCAGATTGTGGCGCATATGGCGCCTGAGGAATGTGGCGGTGCAATCACCAATGAGGTCGATGGCAAAAAGGTCCCCGTCCGGCATTTCGGCTTGTTGATGGACTGGTCGGATTGGGAAGCCCTGGCACGCCGGCTTGAAGTCGGCGGCGCAGATTTTCTGATTGAGCCTTATGTGCGGTTTGAAGGACAGGCGGGCGAACAGGGGACGTTCTTCGTTATCGACCCCAGCGGGAATGCGCTCGAATTCAAGACGTTTCGCAATGAGGGCCAGATTTTTGCCCGCTAACCGTCCATGACCTCGATCGTCAACTGATCATTTGTGTAGACGCATATGCGGGCGGCAATCGCCATGGCCTTGCGGGCGAGCACTTCAGCGTCATCTTCGTATTCCATGAGGGCGCGCGCGGCGGACAAGGCATAGTTTCCGCCAGACCCGACAGCCACCACACCATCTTCGGGCTCCAATACATCTCCGGCCCCGGTGATGAGGAAGGTCGCCTCTTTGTCGCCGACAATCAACATGGCGTCGAGGCGACGCAAATAACGGTCTGTCCGCCAGTCCTTGGCCAATTCGACACATGCGCGCGCCAATTGGCCGGAATGTTGTTCGAGCTTGGCTTCCAGTCGCTCAAACAGGGCAAATGCATCAGCCGTTGCGCCGGCAAAGCCGGCAATAACCTTGCCACTGGCCAGTCGGCGGACTTTCTTGGCATTGCCTTTCATGACCGTTGGCCCGACAGAGACCTGACCATCGCCTGCCAGAACAAACTTACCGCTCTTGCGAACGCCGAGAATTGTCGTTCCACGCCAGCCAGGTGTCTCTGTTTTTATGGTCATAAGGCTCTCCGCTCGATGTGATGCGGAGAGTTGCGTTGCCCTTGTTTCGCGTCAAGCCCCGAGCGTCAGGCGCTGGCAACTCGCTCTTCATCTTCGAGGATGGCGCGAGCATAGGCTTCAAAATCAGCCGCCGGCACGGGTTTCGAGAAGAGATAGCCTTGAGCAAGGGTTGCGCCCTCTTCTCTCAACGCTGTCAATTGTTCAGTAGTTTCAACCCCTTCGGCAACGGTTTTCAGCTTGAGCGCCTTGGCCAATGCGAGAATGGTTTCAACAACTGCTCGCGAGTGCGGGTCTTCGGCCATGGACCGGACAAAGCTCTGGTCAATCTTGAAGACATCGAATGGCATACGCGTCAGGTAGGACAGGGAAGAGTGACCTGTGCCAAAATCATCAATGGCAAATTTCACGCCGCGATCCCGGAGCGGTTGAACCTGGTCTATGACGCGCTGTGGGTCCCGCATCGCAATGGATTCGGTCAATTCGATCTCGAGTAATTCTGGGGCGAGACCCGTATGCTCAAGAATCTCAAGCACGCTGTCGGCAAAGCCAGGGCTTTCGAACTGCATGGCTGAAACATTTACAGCCACCGGTAATGTCAGGCCGTGACTGGCCCACTCTGCTGCCTGGGCACAGGCATTGCGCATCACCCAGTCGCCGATCTCCCCGATCAGGCCGGATTCTTCTGCAGCATCAATGAAGTGGCCGGGGCTCAAAAGTCCCGAAGTCGGGTGATTCCATCGGACCAGCGCTTCTGAGCCCGCAACAATGCCGTCCGTCATGCGTACTTTTGGCTGATAATAGACCACCAGCTGGTTGTCCTTGACGGAATCGCGCAGCTCGTTCTCGAGCACAAGGCGTTCGAAGGCCGACTGGTTCATGCTCGGCTCGAAGAAATGAGCGGCGTTTCCGCCCGATTCCTTCGCGTGTGCCATGGCGAGGTCTGCATGCCGAAGCAGGCTCTCCGGCTCCGCGCCGTCCTGAGGGAAGACTGCGATACCGATACTGGCGCCGAGGAAAACCTGGTGTCCGGAGACGTCGAAAGGCCGCGCAAGCGCCGAAATTATCATTTGGGCATAGCGGGCTATATCTGCGGAATCCTCAATCCCCGGCACGAGCAATGTAAATTCATCACCGCCAAGACGGGCGACCATGGACGGTTCTCCCGCGCTTCCCATGGCAAGATCGTGGCCGCGGGCGGCTTCGCGCAATCGGCGTGCGACCATTTCCAGCAGGCGGTCACCCTCTTCAATGCCCAGAGAATCATTGACGCGTTTGAAACGGTCGAGATCGAGGAATAATACGGCACCGGTCGTTTCTTCCTCGACGGCTTTTTGCGTCACGCGCTCGACTTCCTTGCGGAAGCGTTCGCGATTGGGCAACTCCGTCACCATGTCGACATAGGCCAGGCGGTGAATGCGTTTCAGGTTGGAGTCGATCCGCGACAGCATCCGATTGAACGCGTTTGCGAGCACTTCCAGTTCATCGCCGGTTTTAACGTTAATGCGTACATCCAGGGTTTTGGATGATGCCGTCCGGGCCGCATCGGTCAGCCGCGCAATCGGGCGCAATGACCAGAATATCAGACCGGCAGCAATTGGCAGGAAAATCAACATGGCAATGACTGCGGTCAACATGTGGCGGCGCATGGCGATGCCCGCCGCTGCCCGCAACTCATCCATGGGCGATTCTGTATAGACCACACCGACCAGACGATTGGCCGCGCTATAAACCGGCGCGGCAACGCGGACGGTATTGTTCATGATTTCGGAACGGGTCTCACCTGAACCCAGTGCCATAACGACAAGCGGGTCGGCGGCCAGACCTGATTCCACCAATCCGACGGGATCGCTGTGAACGAGCATACGTCGACGCGCATCTGCAATGAAAGCTTGTGTGACGTCAGCGCGCTCAACCAGGCTGGAAACCCTGGACTGCAGGCGTGATGTATCATCGGCCAGAATATCGTCTGAAATATTCAGAGCGAGAATTTGTGCCTTCAAACCGGCGCGCTCGACCAGCGTTGCCTCGTTTTCTCGCTGGTCGAACCGGTTCTCGATCACCATCAGAAATGTAGCTGTTGCAATCATGAGGACGGCGGTCATGAAAGTGAATTTCATCACCAGAGAACGCATGAAGCGTGAGATCAGACTGTGAAGCGGTGCCATGGAGCGCCCTTAATTCAGCTTCCCCGAGCTGGCGCAACCACATGGCATTCAGACAAAGAATTCTCTTGTCCACCCATGTAAATCATTTACCGCCACCCGAAGTTTTTCTTCTCTTTCAAGTGCAAGATGCCAGAAAGGGTTTGAAACACGGTTAAAATGGCAATCAGGTTTCGTTAATGGACGCGACCTGTATTTGATGGGCTGAATTAAGAATTATGAAAGACCCTCGCCGGGCCTTATTCACCCAGTTCAATACCTTTGGAGCGCGCGAGGACGCCGAGCTCCACATTGGGGCGAGCCCCGATATGGGAAATAATTTCGGCCGCGGCGATCGCCCCCAGCTGTCCCGATGACGTCAAATCAAGCCCCTTTGAAAGCCCCGCCAGAACGCCTGAAGCAAAAAGATCGCCGGCGCCTGTCGTGTCGACTATTTTTTCAACCGGTTCTGCAGGGATGGCTGTGGCCTCGCCGCCCTCGATGAGAACCGCACCCTTTTCAGACCGCGTGACCGCCGCAATGCGTGTTTCCTGCCGGACCTGGTCAATCGCGTCGTCAAAACCAGAGGCTTCATAGAGCGAGACGATTTCATCCTCATTGGCAAACAGGATGTCGACATGATTGCGGACAAGTTGTCTGAAGGCGGCGCGATGTCGGTCAACACAAAAGCTGTCTGAAAGCGTGAGCGATGTCAGGCGTCCGGCTGATTTTGCAATTTCGGCCGCTTTTACAAAGGCCGCCTTGGCTTCATCGCGGTCAAAGAGATAGCCTTCCAGATAGGTGATGCGGGCTGACGCTATTTTTTCGACATCAATGTCATCTTCCGAAAAATGGACCGAGGCTCCCAGAAAGGTCGACATTGATCGCTGTGCATCTGGCGTGACGTTTATCAGGCAACGCGCCGTCAAGGGCCCGCCTTCGAGCGGCGGTGTTGTGTAGTCGACGCCGGCCGCATTCAGATCGTGGCGAAAAATCTTGCCAAGGTCATCATTCGCCACCTTGCCGATATAGGCGCCTTTTCCACCGATTGAGGCGATGCCGGCCAGCGTATTGGCTGCCGAACCGCCCGAGACTTCTTTGCCCGGGGCCATGGCTGAATACAGAGTCTCGGCGCGGGCTTCATCGATGAGCGTCATGGCGCCCTTTTCGATGTTCTGATCGCGCAAAAAGCTGTCCTGACACGGTGCGATGACATCAACGATGGCGTTCCCGACACCGGTCACATCGTATTTTGTCTGGCCCATCCGTGTCTCCTGTATTTCGTGAGTAGGTGAATTCGTAAACGCGGCTCTAGCGCGCGGTCCACCGCGCTGCAAGCTTGCAGGCTGTGGTGTGGCGCGCTACTCGCAATTTCATGAAACGTGCTGCATTCCTGACCGCCAGTTGCATGATCGAAGGCCATGAAAAATCGCGCGATGATGCGTGGGAACACACGCTGGAATTTTCAGCATTGCAACCGGCCTGTAAACACCGGCTTATCCACCTGGATGAAAAGATCTGGGACGACCCTGCTTTCAGCGCCGATCAATATGATGCGGTGATTATTGGCACGTGCTGGGACTATATGGAGAAACCCGCCGCGTTTCTTGAAACCCTGTCTCGGCTGGTCGAGCAGGCGCCACTTTTGAATCCACTCGCGACCATTCGCTGGAATTCAGATAAATCCTATCTGAAAGATTTGTCAGACCAGGGCATCGACACCATTCCCACAATCTGGGCTGATCAGGCCGATGAAGCGTCAATCAAAGCAGCATTCGACGCTCTGGGTGTCGACGATGTTGTGGTCAAACCGAGGGTGGGCGCCAGCGCCTGGCGCCAGGCAAGACTGAAGAAGAACACCGCTTTCCCGCCTGCAATCGAATTACCGCCACACGCCTGTCTCATCCAACCGTTTCTGAAGGCGGCTGAAAACGAGGGCGAATTGACGTTGTTGTTTTTTGACCGGATTTTCTCGCACGCCCTGACCAAGACACCGAAAGCTGGTGATTACCGCACCCAGTCCATGTATGGTGCGACTGAAGCCAAAACCGACCCTCCCGCCGATGCTCTGAGCGTCGCCCATGCCGCGTTGGAAGCGGTTGATGGCCCGCTTCTTTATGCCCGGGTTGATCTCATGCGGGGACCGGACAATCGCTGGAAAGTGATGGAGCTGGAGCTGATCGAGCCCTATTTCTATCCGGAGCAGGGGCCACATATGGGCGCACATTTCGCGTCGGCGCTTGACCGTCTGTTAGCGAAAACCGTTTGAGCGCCATGACATTGCCGCGAATATGCGGCACGGTAGGCGTGTCATATCGGGAGAATGAATCATGCGCGCCTTTATTATGGCTATTGCCCTGTTTGCCCTGGCAGCCTGCGCCACCACATCAAACACGACGGACTCCATCGAGATTTCCGAGGGCGCATGTTATGGAACCTGTCCAATCTATGAGCTGTCCGTATCACCCGATGACCATTATCAGCTGAATGGACAGCGGTTTACGCGCATCAATGGCTATTCCGAAGGCGATATGTCGCCGGGAAGCTATGCGCGGATGGCAGACATGCTTGATAATGCCGACTTCTTTTCCATCCCAGAGGACGTCACCTATAACAATCCGGCCATTTGTCCGGGTCCGCCATTGTCAGATATGCCGTCGATGACGATTACATGGACGACCCGGCGTGGCAGCCACACCGTCAACTGGTATCAGGGGTGCAGCAATGCGACCATGCGGGACCTGCGTGCCGGGCTGCGGGATGCATTTGGCTATGAGCGGATTGTCCGGCCGGGATAGGCCGGCGTTTTTTCGTCAAAGCGGCACAAATCTGCGATGGCGCAATTGGGGCAATCGGGCTTTCGCGCCTTGCACGTATAGCGCCCATGAAGGATCAGCCAGTGATGCGCCCCCTTCAAATAGGCCACAGGGGTAATCCGCGCGAGTTTCAGCTCCACCTCCAGCGGGTTTTTGCCGGGCGCAAGGCCGGTGCGATTGGACACCCGGAAAATATGCGTGTCGACGGCAATCGTGGGCTCGCCAAAAGCCTCATTCATCATGACATTTGCTGTTTTTCGACCTACGCCGGGTAGTTTTTCCAGCAATTCACGCGTTTGCGGGACTTCGCCGCTGAAATCTTCGAGAATCATTTTCGAGAGCAGGTAGACGTTCTTGGCCTTGTTCCGGAACAGACCGATCGTTTTGATATGCTCGCGTATATTGTCCTCGCCGAGCGCCACCATTTTTTCGGGGGTATCGGCCATGGCGAACAATTTTTTCGTGGCTTTATTGACGCCAACATCTGTGGCCTGTGCGGAAAGTGCTACCGCAACCACCAGTGTGAAGGGGTTAGTGTAATCCAGCTCTGTGCGCGGATCCGGCCGCACTTCGGCAAGGCGGGCAAAGAGGTCGGTGGCCTCTTCTGCTGTGAAAGGAGCGGGTTTTTTCTTGCGCGGCATATTGGAGGCATAGACGGCAATTCAGAGTATGCGCAAGTATCTAGCGCGCCGTCGATAATAGCAGCCAAAGCGCGACGCCGACGAGCAAAACAGAAAAAATGCGACGGATAATCTGATTTCGTGCAGGATCCGACAGAAAATCATGAGCCGAAGCCGACAGAATAACCAATGAAAGATGGACGGTGGTGGCGATAAGCACGGATATCAGCGCCAAAACCACTGCCTGGATATGCACGGCTTCTGACGGCGCAATAAATTCTGGCAAGACAGTGATGTAAAACAGCGCGGCTTTTGGGTTGAGAATATTTATTGTCAGGCCACGCAGTGCATGCCGGATGACCCTTCCTGACGTATTTGAAAGGGTGGCAGCCGCCTGGGCGGCTTGCCAGCTTTCCCAAGCCAAAAAGAGTAAAAATAGCCCGCCCGCCCAACGAAGCGCTTCATAAATATATGGGGTCTGTTCAACAAGCGTCGCCAATCCGAAAGCGGCGATCATGGCGACAATTAAAAGGCCGGCGGCAATTCCCGCAGTTGCAACAATACCGGCACGTCGACCTTCTGTTGCGCTTAGCAGAACGAGCCACGCCATATTCGGGCCCGGCGTCAACTCGATGATTAATGCCGTTAGCGCGAATCCCATGAGTAATGAAGCGTCAAGCATGATACCGCCCTAGTCGAAAAGCCTTTTCGGGTCACGCCCTGGTTTGCGTTCTGGTCTCGCTGATTGACGGGGGCTCGGGAAATTCCGGCACAAGAAACGGGTGGCGTCATTCCCGATGGCGCGGCATTCTGCTCCCATGATGACTGAAACAGATACACTTTCTTATGGTCTTCACGCGGCAGAGCGTGATTTTGACCGTATCAGCACGGCGTTGAGCTTTCTCGGCGATCGCTGGCGGGATCATCCTGATCTTGCAGAGGCGGCACACGCAGCAGGATTGTCGCCGCATCATTTTCAGCGGGTGTTTTCTCGCTGGGTCGGGCTCAGCCCGAAGAAGTATGTGGGTGCGCTCGCGCATTCAGCCGCACGAGACGCCATGGATGAAGGCGCCAACATTCTCGATGCAAGTTTTGAGGCCGGGTTGTCGGGGCCAGGTCGATTGCACGATCTTTTTATAGCGCATGAGGCCGTTACACCGGGTCAGGCCAAGACGCGGGGCGCCGGGCTTTCTTTTACCTGGGGCGCCGCACCAACGCCGTTCGGGCCAGGCGTGTTTCTGATTGCCGAACGCGGCTTGTCCGCGCTGGCGTTTGCTGATCCCGATCTGGATACCGCTTTTGACGATCTTCATGCCCGGTATCCCGCGGCCGATTATGTGCGGGATGATGATATCGCGCTGGGTTGGGCCGAGCGGATTTTCACGGCAGCGAATGGACCTGTTCCGCTCGCCCTTTATGGCACGCCATGGCAAAGACAGGTCTGGCGGGCCTTGTTGGCGATTCCGGCCGGTCAAACGGTCACCTATCGTGATATCGCTTCAGAGGTCTGCACACCGAAAGCCTCGCGTGCGGTGGGTGCAGCGGTTGGCGCCAATCCCGTGAGTTGGTTGATCCCCTGTCATCGCGTGCTGGCTTCGGACGGTCGGTTGACGGGATATCATTGGGGTGTGAATCGCAAGCGCGCCATGCTGGCCTATGAGGCGGCAAGCGCGTAGATTTGGCGGATGACTGATCCGTTCTTTCTGTCCGCCGCAATTGCCATAATTATCGCCATCGGCCTGCTCGTTCGCTGGACCATCGCTGTTGCCGGGCTCAAAAAAGATGCGGTTTTTGAGTATCAGGGCCGGTTGTCCGATCGCGGACATACGGTCGAGGGCGTCAGCCAGTCCGTATTTGTGCGGATTTATGTCGACGGTCACTCGCCGCGTTGGACGCTTTATGCCGCCGCAGCGTTGATTGCGGCAATTATCATTACACCGTTAGCAATTTTCGGGCTGCAGGCTCTCTGGACCTGGATTACGCA
>Ga0316204_10008332_pt1 | contig 14491 bp, 10 predicted proteins | sample 6monrhotite_MG_2_FD_205661 | JGI IMG/M metagenome (GOLD analysis project Ga0316204, IMG submission 205661) | Microbial mat bacterial communities from mineral coupon in-situ incubated in ocean water Damariscotta River, Maine, United States -... | ecosystem: Environmental > Aquatic > Marine >...
CCGTGCCCGGGTAGCTCAGGGGTAGAGCAGTGGATTGAAAATCCTCGTGTCGGTGGTTCGATTCCGCCCCCGGGCACCACTTTCCAACTTTCAGAGTAAAAATCACCTTTCGGGGTATGGGAAGTTCTCGTGTTTTCAAAGGCTTAGATTTCCCTTCCGAAGCAAAATTGCGGAAAACTGCGAGTTTAGCCGATCCCAACCGTGATCTCGAGACTGATATTCTGAGGATCGTCGCATGCACACATGCAACCGGCGCACGGGTCAGTGTAAAACGTCTTTCGACTGTCCTCGGGGTAACAACTACGGCGCTAGCCAGAGCCTTTGAGCGATTGGTGCAAGAACACCTTGTCCGAGCGGAAGAAGATGGTCTTGTCGGCCCCCTCCACCAATTACGCTCGGCCGTAATTCTTGAGGAGGCACATGCCTCTGGTGCCGCTGCTATGGGCGATGTTTGAATTGCTTTGCTCACGCGTTCCTCGATTTACCGAGCTGACGGTTCTTCCGCTTTATGCGTCCGGTCATCTAATTCGTTTCGGACTAGGCGGGTTCGAAAATCCATTGCCATTGTTTGGCGGCAAGGCGGCTGAACAAGTTGAAGAAATATTGCACGCGCAGAACATTCCACTTGCCCCATTGCCTGTACACGACCTCACCAACGAAGCTATTTCGACAGCCGTCGCAATCGGAAATTTCATACGTGCGGGGCGCGGCGGTCAGGGCCAGCCAAAAATCGAACGAGATACGCTACAAAAGTTAGAAGCTGAGCTTGGCGTTCTGACGGATCAACTGAAAGAAAAGTTAAACGAGCACATGGAGCGGCACGAAAGCGCGACAGGTCCACTCCTTCATCAGGTGAAGAGTGTCCATCGGACCGGGGGAACTCCAACTCGCCCGCCGATAACCCGGCAAAACAAACCTCATTCGCGGAGATGTCTTGAAACAGTCCAGGTTGATGACTTGATAGGGGACAGGGTGCCCTGGGTTTGGGTGTTGATCTGTTGCCTATTGTGGTTCTGGCTGCTGTTTGGTCAATCAAACACCGGCGGAAATGACTGTGTTGGGGTGCTTTATGCAACGCTTTGAGCGGGCGAAGATTCGGATTGGTGGGGCGATCGAGCTCGGTAAATTTCAAGTGACGTCCAGGGTATCCATGTCAAAAAGCGCATTCGGGACTTACAAATCGCAAGGCGTGCCGCTCCCATGACCACGCCGACCGATCTATCTGTCGCATCCTATAATATCCACAAGGGCATCGGTAACGACCGACGGCGCGATCTGGCGCGGACGGCGGCGGTGATTGGCGAAATCGGGGCAGATATTCTGGCGCTACAAGAGGCGGACACGCGGTTTGGCACCCGCACGGGCCTGCTTGATCTGGACCGCATCCGTCGCGATTTGGGTCTGATTGCTGTGCCGCTGGACGGCGCGGGTGATGCACATGGCTGGCATGGCAACCTGCTTTTGGTGCGCAATGCGTTGGTGCAGGAGGTGCATCAGCTGATGCTGCCTGGGCTCGAACCGCGCGGCGCGTTGGTCACTGATCTGAAGATCGCGGGGAAGCCGTTGCGCATTGTCAATGCACATCTGGGATTGTTGCCCCGCTCGCGCGCCGCACAGGCCCGCGCAATGATTGACAAGATCGGCCAGCTTGAGGGCCGACCGACCCTGTTGCTGGGCGATCTGAACGAGTGGCGGGGTGGCGGCGCGGCGCTGCAAACCCTGGGGAAGCATTTCCAGATTGCCGAAGCCCGGCCCAGTTTTCCTTCGCGCTATCCGCTGTTGGCGCTGGATCGGATGATGCTGTCGTCCCATGGCGAACTGCTGGATGTCACGGCCCATGACAGCCCGCTGTCGCGGCGTGCGTCCGACCATTTGCCGATCAAGGCACGACTGCGCCTTGGCAGCCATTCTCAGACGGTGTTGTCATGATCCACCACAGTGTCCTGTTTGCGATGTGGATTATCGGCCTGATCGCGCTGATTGCCTTTGCCTCGTGGTTGGCGCATCGCTCATACCGGAGGTTTCTGAAGAAGGTTCAGGGACCGGCGTCATCTGCACTGCCCGTATTGGGGCCGGATACGCCACTGGATGCGCTGTTGGAGCCGTTGGAAGCAGAACATGCCGGAAAAAGCGGGCTGATGCTGCTGCTTGATAACGCCGATGCCTTTACTGCACGCGCGCTGTCCGCTGCGCAAGCGGGGCGCAGTCTAGATCTGATGTATTATATCTGGAGCACGGATCAGGCCGGCTGGCTGCTCATCGACGCCTTGGTCGCCGCCGCCGACCGGGGGGTGCGCATCCGGTTGTTGCTGGATGATGTGAACGTGCAGGGGTTCGACCCGGCGTTTCTGGCTCTTAGCCAGCACAGGATGATCGAAGTGCGCCTGTTCAACCCCTCGCTGCACCATGGCCATGGCCTGCGCCGAATGGTGGAGTTTGCGCTGGGGCTTTCCCGGTTCAACCGCCGCATGCACGGCAAGCTGTGGATCGCGGACGGACGGCTGGCGGTCATTGGCGGGCGCAACATCGGCAATACCTATTTCGGCGCGGACGAGGGCAACCGTATATCGGTTGATGCCGATGCCATGTTGGTGGGCGAGAAAGTGGCCGAAGTGTCATCCGTTTTTGACAGTTTCTGGAATCTTGGCCTGTCACTGCCGATTGCCGCCATCTGGCCCGCATTCAAGCTCAATAGAACTGCGTTTTGCAAACGTCTGGCGCGCCATGTCGGCACCCCGCCTTCACGCGAGTTTCTGACCCAGACGATCAAGGGGCGGAGTGCCGATACCTTTCTCACAGAACGTCTGCGTTGGACCTCCAAGGTGCAGGTGCTGGCCGACCCGCCGGACAAGGCTTATGGTCACCAGTCAACGCCTTGGATGTCTACGGCTGTTGCCGGCATACTGGCCACCGCAAAGACGGAGGTTCGCCTGATTACGCCCTACTTCGTGCCAGGCGAAGCAGGCATCGCGGGCCTCACCGGACTTATCGCGAGGGGTGTCCGGGTTTCGCTGCTGACCAACGCGCTCTCATCCACTGATATTGTGGCGGTTCATGGTGCCTACCGTCACTATCGCGGCCCATTGCTGGCGGCCGGTGGCCACATCCACGAATACGCAAAGCCCGCGTTGCCGGGTCGCAAACGCGACGTCATACATTCCAAGATATTTCTGATGGACGGGCAGCAGGCGATTGTAGGGTCATTGAATTTCGATCTGCGATCGGCGTTCACCAACACTGAACTTGGGCTCTTGTTCGAGGAACCGGCATTGCTGGCCGAACTGACCGCCATGTGCGATAGCCTTTGCGCCCCGGATCAGTCTTACCATGTCACGCTTCATCGCAAGGCCCTGCACTGGAGCGTGATGCGCCCGGGCCTGCCCCGCGACATGACCGTCGAGCCAGAGGCGGGATGGCGCAGTCGGGCGCTGTCATGGAGCGTAGGCCGGTTACCGATTCAGAATTTTCTGTGAAAGCCGCAATCGCCAACAGCACGGGATTGAAATCGCGTTCACCCGCAGCAAAGGCTGGCCGTGCGCCGCTGCCCTTTTTGACCGGTGCCCGAGGGCCATCCTGTCCCTCATCGCTCTCGCAACACCCGCGATCTTCTGGCTATGAGATGCCGCCGGGCCGGGTGTTTGTGGTGACACGGCATTTCCATACCCGAGGAGGTCAGTCCAGCAACCCCGCCATACGATATCCGCTCAACCAATTCTCCTTGTCTTCTGGAAGTTGGCAAATCCTAGCATGATTGCGGGCATAGCGGGTAAAGTCCGAGCTGACAGCACAGACTTTGCGAAAGGATGCGGCGGCCTCTGCCGACTTTTCCATTTGGCCCAGATGGGCATAGCAGGCCGCGATCTGACCAAATGTATGAGGTGGCGGATCTTCCCATGATAGCAGAATATCAAGGCAGTCCTCATACCGCCTGAGCATGTAAAGACACTCCGCCTTGGGTTCCAGCGTGAAGTCCAGCATCTGCGGGTCCGCCACCAGCGCCTCATCCATTATCCGCAAACCATCTTCATGCTGGCCTGACCCATTCAGGACAGACCCATAGACAAAGCGCGACTGAATATCGTGCGGGTTGATCCTGAGAGCGGATTCGATGTGACGGCGGGCGCGGTCGCTGTCGCCCAGCCAATAGTAGGTCTCTGCGACTAGTGTCAAAATGATCGGGTCTTGTTTGCCGTTTTTCAACGCCTCGTTCAGATAGCCGCGGGCACGGGTTTCAGGATCGCCGTACCACACACCGAGGCTGAACAGCGAATAGGCGTAAAGATTGGCCAGAACGGCCTGCGCGTGCGCATAGTCCGGGTCGATCGCAAGCGCTTTTTCAAGCGAGCTGATCGCCTTTGGGTTCGTCCCGGCCGAGGTCAGGAATATCCATCTCCCTTGCAGGAAAAGCTCGTATGCGGAGAAGTTCTGGGTTGATTTTCGATGTGACATTTCTGACAGGGTGCTTCGCAGCCGGTTGGGCAGCACAGACGCGATGGCCTGTGTGACCTCATCCTGCACTTCAAACACATCCTGAAGATCGCGGTCATAACGCTCGCCCCATAGCTGTCCACCGGTTGAAACATCAACCAACTGCACGGAAATCCGCACCCGTTGCCCCGCTTTTCGGACGCTGCCTTCGACCAGAAATCTTACTCCGAGTGCTTCACCGATTTCAGCGACATCCATCCGCTTGCCCTTGAGGGCAAAGGACGAGTTGCGCGCCTTCACATGAAAGTCGCGAAAGCGGCTCAGTTCGGTGATGATGTCTTCCGTTATCCCGTCAGAAAAGTATTCCTGCTCCGGGTCCGCGCTCAGGTTTTCAAAAGGCAACACGGCAATGGATGCCTGTCGGGCCGCTTCAAGTGCGATTGGTTCTCTGATTGCCACAGCAGTAGACTGATCGCCGGCGCGTTCAGGTGACCATTGGTAAATCTGACGCTCACCGTCGATGCCCTTCAGTTTGACCAGCCCGCCATCGGAAAAGGTTACATCCGTCTTGCCCCGGATCTGGGCAAATACGGCATCCGATATACACACGCCACCTGGGTCAGCCAGTCCCTGAAGGCGCGCAGCCACATTGACGCCGTCACCATGAATATCATGATCCTCCACAATGATGTCGCCAAGGTTGACCGCAATACGGAATTGCATATTGCGCAGTTCAAGGCTTTCAGCCTCGTTCACGTGCAGTGGCATTTGCTTTTGCAACTCCACGGCACAGGTCGCAGCATTCACAACTGACGAGAATTCCATCATAAACGCATCCCCCATCGTTTTGATGATGCGCCCGTCGTACAGGCGCGACAGAGGAAGAAAGAAGTTCTTTTCCAGCTTATTGAACAGGCTCCGGGTTCCGACTTCATCACGCTGGATATAGCCCGAGTAACCCACGACATCTGCCATCACGATGGCAGCAAGACGACGATCAATCCTTTGTTCCATGTTGGTCCCCGTGCAATAGCAAGTAGCTGTAAAAAGGAGTATAGCAATGCCTGCTTGACGTCAGTGTCAAAAAACATGCGGGCCAAGCATATCAAACACGCTGCGCACAGGCACCATCCCTGCGAAGAAAATGTCACGATTGTGTTGGGTGGCCCATCGTAACGCCGGGCCTTGCCGTCGCAACGGGTGCCCTGCCAGCAGAGATCCGGGCGCATTTCCAAGCGGCGCTGGAAAGATCAGACATGGCCGTGTACCTAAGATAAATCCGCCCCCGGAAAAGCCGGCGCGACGCAGGGGGCTTGAACGACAGTCGCAGGCGCGGCAGATTTACGGAGTGGGCTGTCACTTTCGAGAGTGCAAAATCTAGCTGGCTGTCCCAAACAAATCCGCTTGCCAGGAGGGCTTTATCATCTGCGTTCGTTCCTCACCCGAAATCGCGTCAAGACAGGTCACATGAAAGAGCCTGCTTTAGATCAATCCCTCGCTGAGGCCGAGGCCCTTGTTCAGCGCGGGCACTTGGGTGATGCACGGCAAATATACGAAGCGGTGCTCAGTTCTGCCCCCAATAATGTGATCGCAAAGACCGCTCTGGAAACTCTGGCTAAGGCAAGAAACCCAGCCCAAGACGATCTTGTCGCGTTGGTCAGGCTTTACAATGCCGGCCAGTTCAACACCGTCAAGGAACGCTGTGACGCTCTGATCGGGCAACATTCTAATTCTTTTGATCTTTGGAACATTCTTGGGGCTGCGCACAATGCGCTGGGGCAATTTGCGCGAGCGTCTGAGTGTTTCAATCGTGCCTGTTCTCTCAATCCGAATATTCCCGACGCACATAATAACCTGGGTGTCACACTCAAAGCACAAGGCAGGTTCGCTGACGCCGTCAAAGCCTATGACAAGGCGCTCAAAATAAAACCTGACTACGTGGAAGCACACAACAACTTGGGCGCCGCATATAAGGAACAGGGCAAATTGACCTTGGCGATTGCGGCATATGCGACGGCTCTGTCTTGCGATCCGAATTATGCGGAAGCGCATTATAACATGGGTGTAGCACTGAAAATTCAGGGTGAACGGGACAAAGCGGTGGCTGCATTCACCAGCGCTCTTGCGATCAAAGGCAACTACACGGATGCCTACAACAATCTGGGCGCGGTCCTGCTTGATCTGGGAAAGCTGGACGAGGCGCTTGCCGCATTCACCAAAACCCTCGAAATTAACCCCGACTACCCGGATATACAGAGCAACATCGGTGCCGTGTTCGCCGCCCAAGGCAGGCTTGATGAGGCAGGCGCCGCCCTGTCGAAAGCGCTCAGAGCCAATCCGAATTGCCCCGGAGCGCTCAACAACATGGGCATCCTTCTGAAAGATCAGGGCAGGATCGACGAAGCGATTTCACACTATTCCAAAGCGCTTGCGGTCAATCCAGACAGCCGAGACGCCAAGAACAACAAATCTTCCGCTCTCCTGCTTCAGGGGGAGCTTAAAGATGGGTTCAAACTCATGGAGGCACGGCTGCTCCAGACCAATCGCCCTGACATCCGGCAGCCCCGGCCGGATATGCGTTGGGACGGCAAGCAGAGCATCAAAGGTGCCCGATTTCTTGTCTATCAAGAGCAAGGTCTTGGGGACATTATCCAATTCTCCAGATATTTGCCGTTACTTGCAGCCAAGGGAGCACAGGTCGCGTTCTTTGTCACACCAACACTGCATCGCATCCTGAAGACGATAGCAGGCGATTTCCAACTGATAACGTCTCTTCCGTCCGTGAGCGAAATCGACTTTGAAGCGCCGCTGATGAGCCTTCCGCATCTTCTGGGGACCACGCTGGGTACCATTCCTGCGTCCATTCCGTACATCCATGCCGATGGCGACAAACAGCAAAAGTGGGCAGCCGACCTGCCCGATGCGAATTTCCGTATTGGCATCTGCTGGCAAGGCAGCAAGACGAGAAATGATCTTGGGCGCTCCTTTCCGCTTTCGTTGTTTGAGCCTATTTCACGCATTCCCGGTGTTGAACTCGTAAGCCTGCACAAAGGCGATGGAGAAGCTCAACTGGATGATATTGCGTTTGCCGTCACCACCTTTGCGGCTGATTTTGACGGAAATGGGGACGCCTTCGCAGATACCGCGGCTGTCATGGCAAACTGCGATTTGATTATCACGTCAGACACGGCGGTTGCGCACCTCGCAGGCGCTTTGGGATGCAAGACCTGGGTGCTTTTGCAGGCCGTTCCAAACTGGCGATGGTTGATGAACCGGCGCGATAGCCCCTGGTATCCTGATATGGTTCTATTCCGGCAAAAAAGCCGGGGCAATTGGAAGGCTGTGTTCGATGAAGTGGCGCATGATTTACGTTCAATGCTCCAAAGAAACGGCGCTGCGCGCGACGTCCCCTTTGTTCAGGTTTCTTGGGGTGAGCTTATCGACAGGATCTCAATTCTTGGCATCAAAATTGAGAAATTGACTGCTGAACAAGCCCTCAAGAATGTTAGGCGGGAGCATGGGAGATTGATGAGATGCTATGAAGACCTGTGCCCAGATTTGGTCAAAGGCGAAGAGTTCAGGCATCAACTTGTTGAAATAAATCTATTGCTTTGGGAGGTTGAAGAGGGATTGCGGCAAAAGGAGGCGTTGCAGGAATTCGATGGCGCATTCATCGCCCTGGCCCGCAAAGTCTACACGTCCAACGATGAGAGAGCCCGGATAAAAAAGCAGATTGATGTTGAGTTCAAATCCGATTTGACCGAGGAAAAATCACACCGGCTTGGCTAGCAGCTGTATGTCCCAAGCTATCTTGGCAGAGGAATACAGATCAATGTGCCGCGCCCTGAGCAGGTCGGTAGGTCGCATAGCTTTGTTGGATCGCGATGTGATCTGCCACAAATTTTGCATCATGCCAGACCCCCCAAATGAACGAAGATCCCCGCCTTGATTGCCAAGGCAGCCCAAGGAAATAGACCCCCGGTTCGTTTGAGACGCCGCGCTTGTGCAGCGGTTTGCCCACGGGGTCGAAGGTATCCACGTCGAGCCATTCGTAATCCACCGAGAACCCCGTGGCCCAAAGTATCGTCTTTACCCCCGCCTCTTTCAGGTCAAGGCGCGCGATGGGATTTGTGAGACAATCAGGGTCAGCCCAGCGCTTGCGTTCATCAGGGTCTTCGGGCAGGTCCAGACGATGCCGTGCGATATAGGCATCCGCCTCATCCAGCAGCGCCAGATGGTTCGCGTCGCCGTTTGCAATGTTTTGGGCAAGATCGTCCGCAACATGGAACGCGCCATCTTCAAACCGTTCCGTGCGACCCAAAAGGGTCATACCACCGGCGGCAAAGCGCCGAAAATCTACGGTTTTGCCGCCCTTGGCACCACTGACGGCAATTGTCACATGCTCGGTCCCCGGTCCCGGTGTCTGCATGTCCCATTTCCCAAGAACCCCCAACCACCAGCAGAAATCGCGCCCGCGATAGCTGCGCGGCGGCCGGTCATGAGGGCCAACAGACAGATAGACCTGCCGCCCGGCATCCATCAACTCTTCTGCAATCTGCGCACCCGAGGATCCCGCACCTACGACCATTACCGCCCCGTCAGGAAGCTGATCCGGATTGTGGTAGTCATGGGAATGCACCTGGTGAAACCCAGCGTCCGCGGGCACCAGCGGGGGAACAACGGGATGTTGAAACGCCCCCGTCGCCGCGATCACATGGCGGGCTTCGAAATCGCCAGCGGAGGTTTTCACCAAAAACCCACCGCCCTTTGCCATTCTGTGAACATGCTCAACGGTGACGCCGCAGCGTACAGGCGCATTGATCTGATCGGCGTACTTGACAAAGTAGTCCGCAATATCCTCCTTCGGGATGAAGGCATCATAGTTTGGATCGTCAAAGTTGCGGCCCGGAAAGCGATCATGCCAGGCGGGGCCATTGGCCACCAGTGAATCCCACCGTGCACTGCGCCATTTTTCCGCAATGCGGTCTTTTTCCAGAACAACATGCGCAATTCCATGGCTGCTCAGATGCTCGCTCGCTGCGATACCAGCCTGCCCAGCCCCGACGACGAGAACATCTATTTCTTCAACGGCCATGCTCATATCCTTTGTGAACTCCTCGTTGGAGCAAGCCTAGGCTTCCAGCGTCGCCACCGAAAACAGTAATTCATTCAGCCGTGGTTAGGCTGAAGCTAAATTGTCTGCGAAAAGCAATCCTATGGACTCTTAGGAAGCCCCTAATCAAGAGTGAGGGACTCCATGCTTTCGCGCAGGCTGAATTCACATATCCCTTGCGGGTAATCCGCGCGGCGCCCGCGACCAGAGCGCCCCTACCGAACAAGGAGCCACCATGGCCCATATCCGCATCCGACCCTTCAACACATCTGATACCTACCCGGAGCAGAACCTCGACAATGACCTTAGCCAGGCTGTTGTTACGCAGGGAGGCAAAACGGTCTGGCTGCGCGGTCAATGCCCACAGAACCTGGATGACGCGGTTAATCTGGATAGCCACGATCCCGTCGCGCAGACGCACAAAGTGATGCAGAATATCAAGCAGTTGATCGAAGAAGCTGGCGGTGAAATGGCCCATCTGGTGAAGGTGGTTGTCTACATCACCGACGTGCGCCACCGCGAAGCCGTCTATCGGACGATGGGCGAATACATCAAAGGTGTGCATCCTGTCTCAACCGGGTTGGTCGTGCAGGCCTTGGCCCGCCCTGAGTGGCTGGTTGAGATTGACGCCACGGCGGTTATCCCGGAGGGCAACGGCAGATGACATTCTCGCTTGTCGCCCGTTGCCCGGATACAGGCATGTTCGGGATTGCGATCTCCTCGTCCTCGCCGGCGGTGGCTGCGCGCTGTGCCTACACACGTGCAGGCGTCGGCGCGGTGGCCTCACAGAACATAACGGACCCTTCTCTGGGGCCTTTCACACTGGATTTGATGCAGGGCGGCAAAAGTGCCGCAGAGGCGATTGCAGGCGTGCGCGATCAAGGCAGATTTGTCGAATATCGTCAGGTGCTGGCCGTTGACAATCAAGGCCGCACTGCCGTTCACTCCGGTCCTAACTCACTGGGTATCTGGACACAGGCACAGGGCCAGAATGTGGCGTCGGGCGGCAACCTTTTGGCCAATGAGGGCGTGCCGCAAGCCATCGTGGACGGCTATCTTTCTGTCACCGGCCATATCGGGGACCGTCTCATAAGCGCCCTGCGCGCGGGATTGGCAGCCGGCGGCGAGGCGGGGCCAGTGCATTCCGCGGGCATGCAAATCGCTGACAAAGTCAGCTGGCCTGTCGCAGATCTGCGATGTGATTGGACAGAAGACTGCCCGGTTGAAGCCGTCGCAACCGCTTGGGAAGTCTATAAGCCGCAGCTCGATGCCTACATCCAGCGCGCGCTCGATCCACGCGAGGCCCCCTCCTACGGCGTGCCCGGCGACGAGGACTAGCATAGCCTCACCTCGGCAGTGAGTTTTCACTGCGAATTTTCCCTTGGCGACAAGTCTGCGCCTGGCTCTTTTTGGGCATGTCAGTACCTTTTGCGGGAACACAGTCGACGTTTTGGCCGCGATCGGTTGGTGCATTCGTTTGACAAATGTACCGCGCTCACGACAACGTGGATCAAAGACAAAGCCTGATGAAAGGGCCTTCCAACCAATGCTGAGATTCACCCTGCGCCAACTGGAATACTTTGTAGCCGTTGGCGAAATGGGCAGCATCGCGTTGGCGGCCGAGAAGGTGAATGTATCGTCCCCCTCGATCTCGGCTGCGATCAATCAAATCGAAAAGGAATTCGGACTACCTCTGTTTGTGAGGCAACATGCACAGGGCCTGTCGCTCACTCTTGCGGGGCGCGCAATGCTCACGCAGGCCAAGGTTGTCATAGACTGCGCGGAAAAGCTGGTGGACCTTGCCGGCGACATCTCGGGTAACGTTCAGGGGCCTTTGTCCATCGGCGGGTTGTTGACCTTTGCGCAGGTCGTTGTACCTGCGCTCAGGGCGAGCTTTGAACGACTTTATCCGGATGTGCGTGTAACACAGCACGAGTTGGATCAGGCGCAGATTTTCAGCAAGCTACGGCGCGGTGAGATCGACGTGGCACTGACCTATGATCTGGATTTACCCAGTGACCTGACCTTTGAATACATCACCTCCCTGCCGCCCTATGCGATCCTGTACGAAGGCCATCCGCTCGCGGGTCGGGCCAGTGTGACAATAGATGATTTGATGCCCTACCCGATGGTGCTGCTCGATCTGCCCTTCAGTTCCGAGTATTTCATGTCCTTTTTTGACACATCAGGCCAAAAACCCCGGATTTCCGAACGCACCCGCGACATGGCCGTAATGCGCAGTCTGGTTGCCAATGGGTTTGGGTTTTCCATCGCCAATGTGCGACCCTTGAATGATCTGTCGCCGGATGGAAAACCTTTGCATTTTGTGCCCCTGGACGGCGAAGTGCGACCAATGCAAATGGGGCTGTTGTCCTCGCGCGAGGCCGATAGCGTCAATGTCATCCGCACATTCATCGAGCACTGCAAGTCGGAGTACAGGGACGGACGCCTTCCCGGTCTCAACCTGACGTGACCGGGCGCGCTTAGGACGGGCCTAACCAGCGGTTTTGCAAGCCTGTCTGTTGATGCAGGATTTGCGTCGCTATTCTTATCTCGAAGGCAGCTTTAGGAATATGTGAATGCGCGACCCCCGTTACGATGTTTTGTTTGAGCCGGTGGATATTGGTCCGGTGACATCCAAGAACCGGTTTTATCAGGTGCCGCATTGCAATGGTGGCGGCTATCGCGATCCGTCTGCCGCGGCTGCCATGCGCGGCATCAAATCCCAAGGCGGCTGGGGGGTGGTATTTACCGAACAATGCGAAATGCATCACACCTCCGAGATCACGCCGTTCATTGAATTGCGCCTGTGGGAGGACAAAGACATCCCGATGCTGCGCAAAATGTCCGAAAAGATGAAAGAACACGGCGCACTCGCGGGGATCCAGCTGGCCTATTCCGGTATCAATGGGCCGAACCTTTATTCCAAGGAGGTGCCTCTGGCGGTCACGGCGGCGCCGATCCGCACCTTTACCAACGACCCGGTGCAGGCCCGCGCACTGGACAAATCCGACATTCGCGACTTGCGCCGTTGGTTTGTGAACGCGGCCAAGCGTTCCAAAGAAGCGGGGTTTGATCTGATCTGCCTCTATGGGGCCCACGGTTTTGGCATCTTTCAACACTTCCTCAGCCGCGCCACCAACCAGCGCAACGATGAATATGGTGGCAGCCTTGAGAACCGCGCGCGTTTTGTAAACGAGGTCATCGCGGAGATGAAGGATGCCGTGGGGGACACAATGGGCATCACATTGCGGGTATCTTTGGATGAAACCATCGGTGATCTGGGGTTTTCCAACGCTGAGGTGCGCGATTTTATCGAGATGAACCGGGATCTTCCCGATCTTTGGGATCTCGCACAAGGCACTTGGGAAGACTGCTCAGGGCCATCCCGTTTCAAGGAAGAAGCGGCGCAGGAACAGTTGGTGCGCGGCATTCACGAGCTGACCGACAGGCCGATCGTAGGGGTTGGCAGGTTTACCTCACCGGATGTGATGGCCAAGATGGTCCGCACAGGCACGCTTGATTTCATCGGCTGCGCGCGACCCTCCATCGCCGATCCGTTCCTTCCTAAGAAGATCGAAGAAGGCCGGATCGAGGACATTCGCGAATGTATCGGCTGTAACATCTGCATCACCGGCGACATGACCATGTCGATCAGCCGTTGCACACAAAACCCCACCTTTATGGAGGAATGGCGCAAGGGTTGGCACCCGGAACAGATGAACACAAAAGGCAGCAGCTCGAACGCATTGGTCGTCGGCTCTGGACCTGCGGGACTAGAGGCTGCCCGCGCCCTGGCCGAGCGGGGCTACGACGTAGCGATTGCCGAAGCGGATACCGTCATCGGGGGGCGCGTGACCCGCGAGCGCAAATTGCCGGGCCTGAGCGCATGGGGGCGCGTGGTGGACTATCGCGAATACCAGATCAGCCAGAAACCCAACGTGGAAACCTACTTCGACAGCGCATTGGACGCAGCGAGCATTCTTGAGTTCGGCTTTGAAAACGTCTGTATCGCCACTGGTGCCAAGTGGCGCGCCGATGGCGTCAGCCGCCAACATGTCGTGCCGATGCCAATGGACCGGGCGATGCCCGTGTTCACACCGGACGACATCATGGCAGGCACCAAGCCTACAGGCAAAGTCGTGATCTATGACGACGATCACTATTATATGGGCGGTGTATTGGCTGAACTGTTGGTGAACGAAGGCTGTGATGTGACGATCATCACGCCATCGGCCTATCTCTCAGACTGGACAGTGAACACGTTGGAACAACACGCCATTCACAAAAAGCTGGCGGAAATGGGCGTACATGTGGTGCTAAACCGGGGGGTTGCCCAAATCGCGGCAAGCCATGTGGTGTCTGACTGTGTCTACACCGGCGTGACACAGGACTTCGGCTGCGACGCGGTCGTGGTTGTGGCCTCCAAGCTGGAGAACAACAGCGTTTATCATGATCTCAAGTCGCGCGAAGCGGACTGGGCGGACGCGGGCATCAAATCGATCAAGCTGATCGGGGATGCCAATGCCCCCGGCCCTATTGCATGGGCCACCTATGCCGGGCATCGCTATGCGCGGGAACTGGATGGCGAAGATCTGGGTGACGCCCTGCCTTTCCGCCGCGAGATCACTGAATTGGCAGTGGACTAGAATGTCATTGACGTTACAGACACTCGAAAAGCTTGTCGGCTTTGATACGGTCAGTGCCAACTCCAACGCGCCGATCATCGCCTACATTCGCGATTTTCTGGAAACCCGCGGCGTCCGCTGCGTGCCCCTTCCAGCAAAGACAGATGGCAAGCTGGGTCTGTATGCCGAAATTGGTCCACAGACCGCAGGCGGCATACTGCTTTGCGCGCATACTGATGTTGTCCCCGTCGAGGGCCAGAATTGGACCCGAGCACCCTTCGCCCTGATCCGCGAGGGGGATCGCGTTTACGGTCGCGGCACG
>Ga0316204_10008333_pt1 | contig 14490 bp, 16 predicted proteins | sample 6monrhotite_MG_2_FD_205661 | JGI IMG/M metagenome (GOLD analysis project Ga0316204, IMG submission 205661) | Microbial mat bacterial communities from mineral coupon in-situ incubated in ocean water Damariscotta River, Maine, United States -... | ecosystem: Environmental > Aquatic > Marine >...
CTACCAGCTTGAAGGTGAACAGCGACAGCACCGGCTCGGTGACGATCTCGAAACGCGCATCGCGGCGCAGATCCTCGGCCAGCGCCTGCGACCAGCGGACGTGATCGCGCATCACCCCGCGCAACCCCTCCAGCCCGTAAGCCTTGAGCACAAACCACAGTTTCAGCGCCCGGAACCGGCGGCCCAGCGGCACCGACCATTCCGAGTAATTGACAAATCCGCCCTTGCCATGGGTGCGCAGATACTCGGGCTGAATGGCCAGCGTCTTGACCAAGGGCTCGGGATCACGCAGAAAATGCGCGCTGAAATCGAAATTCACGCCCATCCATTTATGCGGGTTCAGGACAATCGAATCCGCCGCCTCGACACCCTGCCACAGGGGGCGAAACTCGGGGCAGATCATCGCCGCCCCGGCCCATGCGGCATCGACATGGCTATACAGATCCTCGTCCCGCGCCACCGCCAGAACCGCGCGCAGATCGTCGCAGGCCCCGGTGCCGGTGCCGCCGGTGCAGGCGATCACCCCGGCGGGCAGATATCCCGCTGCCCGGTCCGCCGCGATGGCGGCGCGCAGCGCCTTTGGGTCCATCGACCTGAGCGGCCCCTGCGTCGGGATGCGCACCAGATTGTCGCCGCCAATCCCGGCCACCCAGATCGCCCGGTCAACCGAGGAATGCACCTCGGCGGAGGCATAGACCCGCAGCCGGGGTTGCCCGCTGAGGCCCTGCTGGTTGCCCGCCCAGTCAAGCGCCCGTTCGCGCATCGTCAGCACCGCCGCCAGCGTCGCCGACGAGGCCGAATCCTGCACCACGCCGTGGAACCCTTCAGGCAGCCCCAACCCCTGACGCAGCCAGTCCAGCATCAGCGTTTCCACCTCGGTCCCGGCGGGCGAGGTTTGCCACAACATGCATTGTTGCGCGACAATCGAGGCGACGAAATCCGCCAGCATCGACGGTGGCGTGGCATTCGACGGGAAATAGGCAAAGAAGCGCGGGTGCTGCCAATGGGTCAGACCGGGGAGGATCTTCTCGTCGATCTCGGCCAGAATTCCGTCCAGCCCGGCCCCGGATTCGGGCGGCGATGGATCGAAACGCGCCCGCACCGCGCCGGGTTCCAGCGGTGCGCGCACCGCACGCTCCGCCAATGTGCGGTGATACTGCGCACCCCATGCGGCGATCTCGGCACCTTTTTGGGCGAATTCATCCCAGTCCATCAGCGGCGGTTTGGTCTGTGTCACGGCGGCGATCCCTGAATTCCTGTGATGACGGCAAATGTTACGAGTAAACAATCAGAAATTACTGAACAAAGCAATCATATTCACGGGCCAGACCCTTGCACGACGGGCTGCGCCATCTGCACCGGCAGACCAAGCGCCATTAGCTGCACCAGGGGCCAAGGCGTCAGCATCGCGAGTGTGCCGCGCGGGGCTGAAACGGGAGCTGGCACCGGCGCATAGCCGTCGAAACTCCAGCGCCACCAGCCCGACGGGCCGCGCAGCACCGGCTGGCCATCCCGCACGATCATTGCGCCGCTGGGCACCTCGGACACGGGCGCGTGTCGCAACCGACGCTGACGGCCCTCCATGCGGGCGGCGTGCAGGGCCGCGTCAATCTGATCGGCCTTGCCTGCCCCGAACGCCTGCGCCCACAGCCCGCCAAACAGCCGCCAGTCTTCATATCGGCACTGCGCGCAGGGACGGTGCCCTGCCGCGTAAGCCGTTGCTTCGTCGTGAAAAAACAACTCGGTATAGCGACCCGGCTGCAACAGCGCCCGCGTGCGACCCCGAAACGCACAGACGCAGGTAATCCAGCGCCGCCCCTGATGAAACCGCAGCGGATGCCCGGCATCATCATGCAGACACCCCTTGTTGCCAAACCACGCCCCGCGCTGCGGCACGGCGTGCAGATTGCCAAACGGATCGACCCGGTTTTGATGCATGACCGCCTTATTCCGGATGCGCCTAGCGGATCACCCGCATTTCGAATGCCCACAGGCGCGACAGGTCATGCAGCCCTCGATCATCACCATCTCATAGGCCCCGCAACTGGGGCAGGTCGCGCCGCGCGCGCCGACCACGGCGGCGGCCTTGGGATCCGATTTCAACCCCAGCCCGGCCCCTTCGATAAAGCCGATGGCAATCAGATGCTCTTCGATCACGCTGCCAATCGCGGCAAGGATCGAGGGCACATATTTGCCCTGCATCCACGCCCCGCCGCGCGGATCGAACACCGCCTTGAGCTCTTCGACGACAAACGACACATCGCCGCCACGCCGGAACACCGCGCTGATCATTCGCGTCAGGGCGACGGTCCATGCGTAATGCTCCATGTTCTTGGAGTTGATGAACACCTCGAACGGCTGCCGCCGCCCGCCAACGATGATATCGTTGATGGTGATATAGATCGCGTGCTCGCTGACCGGCCATTTCAGCTTATATGTCTGACCCTCCAGCGCCTCGGGCCGGTCCAGAGGTTCGGACAGATAGATGACCTCGGCCCCGATATCGGACTGCGGGGCGGTTTCGCTGGTTTCCGAGACCGCCAGAACCGACCCGGTCACCGCATTCGGCCGGTAGGTCGTGCAACCCTTGCAGCCCATATCCCAAGCCGCCAGATAGACATCCTTGAAGGCCTCGAAACTGATGTCCTCGGGGCAGTTGATGGTCTTCGAGATCGAACTGTCGACCCATTTCTGCGCCGCTGCCTGCATTTTCACATGGTCAATCGGATCCAGCGACTGGGCCGAGGTGAAATGATCCGGCAACGGGGTGTCGCCAAACCGTTGCCGCCAAAGGGCGACCGCGTAATCCACCACTTCCTCCTCGGTGCGCGAGCCATCCTTTTGTAAAACCTTGCGTTTATAGGCATAGGCGAACACCGGCTCGATCCCCGAACTGACGTTGCCCGCGTAAAGGCTGATCGTCCCGGTCGGCGCGATCGAGGTCAGCAGCGCGTTGCGAATGCCGTGTTCGGCGACCGCTGCGCGCACATCGGCGTCCATCGACTGCATGGTGCCCGAGGCGAGGTATTTCTCGGCGTCGAACAGCGCGAAAGCCCCCTTTTCGCGCGCCAGATCGACCGACGCCAGATAGGCGGCGCGGGCGATCGCCTTCATCCAGACCTCGGTTTGCGCAACCGCCGCGTCCGAGCCATAGCGCAATCCGGTCATCAGCAGCGCATCCGCCAGCCCGGTGACGCCCAGACCGATGCGGCGTTTGGCCTGCGCCTCCTCGGCCTGCTGGGGCAAGGGAAAGCGGCTGGTATCGACCACATTGTCCATCATCCGCACGGCGGTGCGCACCAGATCGGCCAATTCATCCGCATCGATCCCGGCGGCCGCCTCAAAGGGTGCCTTGACCAGCCGCGACAGGTTGATCGAGCCCAGCAAACACGCGCCATAAGGCGGCAGGGGCTGCTCGCCGCAGGGGTTCGTCGCGGCGATCGTCTCGACATAGCTCAGGTTGTTGGCAGCGTTGATCCGGTCGATGAAAATCACCCCCGGTTCGGCATAATCAAAGGTCGCGCGCATGATCCGGTTCCACAGATCGCGCGCCTGAAGGGTGCGGTAGATCCGGCCCTGAAACAGCAGATCCCACGGCGCATCGGCCTTCACCGCGTCCCTGAACGGATCGGTGATCAGCACCGACAAGTTGAACATGCGCAACCGCGCGCTGTCTTGCTTGGCGGCGATGAAATCCTCGATATCGGGGTGGTCACAGCGCATCGTCGCCATCATCGCGCCGCGACGGCTGCCCGCCGACATGATCGTGCGGCACATCGCGTCCCAGACATCCATGAAGCTCAGCGGCCCCGAGGCATCGGCGGCAACCCCGGTTACCGGCGCGCCCTTGGGGCGCACCGTGCTGAAATCATAGCCAATTCCGCCGCCCTGCTGCATCGTCAGCGCGGCTTCCTTGAGCATTTCGAAGATCCCGCCCATGCTGTCGGGGATGGTGCCCATGACAAAACAGTTGAACAGCGTCACCGAGCGCCCGGTGCCGGCACCCGCCAGAATGCGCCCTGCCGGCAGGAACCGAAACCCATCAAGCGCGGCATAGAACCGGTCTTCCCACAGCGCTGGCTCCGCCTCATTCGAGGCCAGCGCCCGCGCCACCCGCCGCCAGCTATCCTCGGGCGTTGCATCCAGCGCTTTGCCAGCGGCATCCTTGTGGCGATACTTCATATCCCAGATTTGCTCGGCGATCGGGGCGGCAAAACGGCTCGCATGAGGGCGCATGGCGGGGTCCTGAAAAGGGCGGAAACGAGAACAAACATAGTCCAGCCCCCGCGCCGGGTCAACGCACCGGGTGATCCGTGTTTGCCGCCCTTCACCCCCTTGATCCCATGGGTGTTCATCGCACATATAGGGGTATGACGGTGCACATCCTCAAATTATGCGTAGGCTCCGACGGGGTCGAGTCTCTGATCGCATGGCAGCAAAGCGCCCGGTCGCGCGGCCCGGATGGTCGCCCGCGCCATGTCACCCGGATGACCCCGAAACGCGCTGCCGAGGTGCTGGACGGCGGCTCGCTTTACTGGGTGTTCAAGGGTCAGGTTCTGGCCCGGCAACGCATTCTGGCGCTGGACCCGGTGACCGGCGAGGATGGTATCAGACGCTGCGCCATCGTGCTGAGCGACGACATCGTGCGCACCGAACCCGCGCCGCGCCGCCCGTTTCAGGGCTGGCGCTATCTGGCCCCCGAAGACGCCCCGCGCGACCTGCCGCAATTGCGCCGGGGCGACGATGCGCTGCCCCCCGGCATGGCCGAGGCGCTGGCCGAATTCGGCCTGCACTGACCGCCCGCCCGCATGATCAACCCGGCAAGATCGGGAAACCCGTCACCGGCATCATCTTGCCGAAAATACTCATCTTTTTCGGGCGCTTACCCTTCAGCCCGCAACAACAGCGGCATGATCGCCTGCGCCAGCGCCAGCGCCCCGCCGGGCTGATACTGCCACCCCAGCCAGCCGCGTTTTTCCGCCGCATCGGTGTTGCGCTCCAGATCGTCGATCAGCAGGATCTCTTCGGGTGCCAGCCCCAGCGCCTCTTCGATCTGAACGAAAAACGCGGCGTCGGGTTTCATTACACCCATCTCGCCCGAGGCAAAGATCGCGTCCAACCGTTCGGCCCAGCCGCCTTCGACGGCCAGAAACCGGGCGCGCCGGGCGTCCGAATTCGTCGCCATCACCTGTGCCAGACCGGCCGCATCCAGTTGCGCGATCATCAGCAGCAGTTCGCGGTCCGGGTCATTGTCATGCTCGAACAGCAGCTCAAGAATATCCTCGGCACCGCCCTCGAACCCGGTGTCATCCACCCAGCGCTCCAGACGGTCCAGAACATCGTCCTGCCCGGTCAGCAGCGCCCGCCGGTCGGGCTCGAACACCGCCTTGACCAACGCCGCCGGATCGGCCCCCCAGTCGCGGCGCAAAACCTCCTGCCACGCGTTGCCAGCCCGGTTCAACACGCCGTCGAAATCCCAGGCGATGGCGCGGATGTGCTCGATCCCCTCCATCAGCCCGCAACCCTGAGACGCAGCGCGGCAAGCGTCGCCTCAGCCCCGCCCGACCAATCCGCAGCCAGCGACCGAAACAGCGTGGCCTGCGACCGCAGGATGGGCGCGGATTCGAGTATTTTCAAATGGTTGGCGTACAGAGTTTCACCCGTCGAGGTGATATCCGCAACCGCCTCGGCGGTCAGATTGCGGATCGTGCCCTCGGTCGCGCCCTGGCTATCGACCAGTTGATAATCCGCCACGCCATTGGCGCGCAGAAAGTCACGCACAAGGCGGTGATATTTGGTCGCGATGCGCAGCCGGAACCCGTGGTCACGCCGAAACGCCGCCGCCACGGCGTCCAGATCATCCAGCGTATCCACGTCAACCCAACAGTCGGGCACCGCAATGATCAGATCGGCCTGACCAAAACCCAACTCGGCCATGACCTCGATCATCGCCGCCGGATCCGCCAGTTTCTCGCGCACCAGATCGGTGCCGGTGACACCCAGATGGATGCGCCCCGCGGCCAGTTCGCGCGGGATCTCCGAGGCCGACAGAAGCACCAGATCGACCCCGTCGATACCCTCGACCGCACCCGAATATTCCCGTTCCGCGCCGGTCCGCCGCATGGCAATGCCGCGCTGCGCGAACCATTCGAAAGTCTTATCCATCAGGCGGCCTTTTGACGGCACACCGAGTTTCACCCGGGTCATGCACGGGCCTCCAGTTCCATCAACAGCGCCGGTCGCACCACCCCGCCAACCGCCGGGATCGAGCGATCGCCGTTTTGACCGCGCCCCAACACCGCGGTCAGCGCGTCATAGCGCCCGCCCGAGGCCACGGGGGGCAAATCGTCGCGCCCTTCGGCGGAAAAGCCGAACACGAAGCCGTCGTAATATTCCAGCGTGGTGCGGCCATAGCTGGCTTCGAAATCCAGCGTATCGACGTCGATGCCATGCGCCGAAAGCGCCGTCAGACGCTGTTCCAGCAGGTCCAGCGACGGGGCGATCCACGGCATCTCCGCAGCATGGGCGCGCATCTGGGCCAGCGCTTTGGGGGCTTTGTCGGCGACCCCCAGCAGGGCCTCGACGCTATCGACAAGATCACCCGAAATCGCCGGTGTCTGCGCGTCCTCGATCAGCCGGGCAAGACGGGCCTCGACCTCGGCGCGGCTGCGCAGGCCGATCTGTGGGGCAGCGCTTTCGACCGGGTCACCGGCCTGCAAACGCGCCAGCAGCGCGGCGCGGGATTCGGGCACCGGCGCGCGGTCGGCGTAACGTTCCAGCAGCGCGCGAAACCGCCCCGGCCGCCACAAATGCCGCATCAAGGCGGCGCGCCGCACCGCCGAGGTCGGCAATCCGGTCACCGCCGCGCGCAAGATCCCAATGTCGCCAATCGAGGCGCGCAGATCGCGCCCGGCCAGCAAACGCGCGAACAAAGCGAACACCTCGGCGTCGGCGCGCAGCGGTTGCGCGCGGTCAAAAACCTCGTAGCCAACCTGCAAATATTCCGAGGCCCGCGCCCCGCCGCGACCCTCCTGTTTGCGAAACACCTCGCCCATATAACAATAGCGCGCCGGTTCCGCGCCGCCCGCCATATGCGCCTGCACCACCGGCACGGTGAAATCCGGGCGCAGCATCATCTCGCCCAGCACCGGGTCTTGCGTGACATAGGCGCGGGCGCGGATATCCTCGCCGTAAAGATCCAGCAGCGTCTCGGCAGGTTGCAGGATCGCCGCCTCGATCGGCACCGCGCCCCAGTTCTGGAACGCGCCAAACAGCCGTTGGGCCTCGGCGCGTGTCGCCTGCCCCAGAGCCGCAGAGGTGGCCGACAGGCTCACGCCGGATCGTCCAGCATGGCCTGCACGGTCTTTACCAGATCGGCGCGCGGCACCTCGACCTGCGCAGGGCGGGCTTTCCATTCCTCGAGGCTGGCGTTCTCGGCAAGCCTTGCGCCCAGCACCAGATCCTTGACCTGCACCACGCCCGCCTCGGCCTCCATCGAGCCTTGGATGATTGCCACCGGGGAATTGCGTTTATCGGCGTATTTCAACTGGTTACCAAAGTTCTTTGGATTGCCGAGGTACACTTCGGCGCGAATGCCGGCGCGCCGCAACTCGCCGACCATGGTCTGATAATCGGCCATCCGGGTCTTGTCCATCACTGTCACCACAACCGGCCCCGGCACGGTTTTCGCGCCGCGCCCCTTGGCGGTCAGCGCGGCCAACAGCCGGTCAACCCCGATTGAAACGCCCGTCGCGGGCACCGCCTGCCCGGTGAACCGCTTGACCAGATCGTCATAGCGCCCGCCGCCTGCGACCGAGCCGAACTGCCGCTTGCGGCCCTTGTCATCAAGGATCTCGAAGGTCAGTTCGGCCTCATAAACCGGGCCGGTATAATAGCCCAGACCGCGCACCACCGAGGGGTCGATGACGATGCGGTCGGCGCCGTAACCCTGCGCCTCCAGCAGCCGCGCGATCTCTTCGAGCTCGGCGACGCCCTCGGCCCCGATGACCGATCCACCGACCAGCGCACGCAGAACGGCGCAGGTGTCAGCGCCCGTGTCGCGCCGCGCGCCGGTGAAGGCCAGAACGGTGTCGGCGGCGGCGTCGGGCAGGCCCGCACCCTCGGTGAAATCGCCGCTGTCATCCTTGCGGCCCACGCCCAGCAGTGCCCGCACGCCCGCCTCGCCCAACCGGTCCAGCTTGTCGATGGCGCGCATGACGATGCCGCGCTCGGCCTCGAATTTGGCCGGATCGGCGGGGTCCAACACGCCCGCCGCCTCCATCACGCCGTTCAGCACCTTGCGGTTATTGATCCGCACGACGTAATCGCCGGCCAGCCCCAGATCCTCGAACACATCCGAGAGCATGGCGCAAATCTCGGCGTCGGCGGCCACTGACGAGGCCCCGACCGTATCCGCATCGCATTGATAAAACTGCCGAAACCGCCCTGGTCCGGGTTTTTCATTGCGCCACACCGGACCCATCGCAAAGCGCCGGTAAGGCGACGGCAGATCGTTGCGATATTGCGCCGCGACGCGGGCCAGCGGTGCCGTCAGATCATAGCGCAGCGCCAGCCAGTCGGTGTCATCCTCTTGCCAAGCAAACACCCCCGCGTTGGGGCGATCCACATCGGGCAGGAATTTGCCAAGCGCTTCAACGGTTTCCACGGCGCTGGTTTCCAGCGGGTCAAACCCATAGCGATGATAGACCGCCGCGATCCGCTCAAGCATGGCGTTGCGGGCGCTGACATCGGCACCGAAATAATCGCGGAACCCCTTGGGCGCTTCGGCGCGGGGGCGGCGGGGGGCTTTGGATTTGCTCATGAAACCGTCCTGAAACTGTCGCGCGTGGTCTAGCCCACGGCGCGCATATGGGCAAGAAGGAGGCGTTGACCAACCCACCCCTTGCCCGCATCATGGCTGCTATGACCGAAAAAACCGCCCAACTCGAAGAGAAAATCGCCCATCTGACCCGCGCCGTCGAAGATTTGTCGGATATCGTTGCCGAACAGAGCCAGACCCTTGAGGTGTTTACCCGCCGCTTGCGCGCCCTGATGCAACGCGAGGCCGAGCGCGAGGCGGAGAGTGGCACGCAGGTTCCACTGGCCGATCAACGCCCGCCACATTGGTAATTCGCCAATGACGACGCGGCGGGGGGCGTCACCGGCCCGCCGTCTCAGGCAATCGACAGCGCATATAAATCCGTTCCGTCGAGCGACGCAGCAACGTCGCGTTGAAACCCGGCTTTCTCGAGCACGCGGGCCGACGCCGGGTTGCCGTGACCGACGCCACCAATCAGGCGCATCGGCCCGGCGGCACGGCAGGCATCGACCAACCCGACGACCATCTCGCTGGCATAGCCCTGCCCCCAGGCCCATTGCGCCAGCAAATACCCCAGATGCCACGCGCGACTGCCGTAATCCTCGGCGATCTCGACCAGCATCAAGAGCCCCAGCAAGGTGTCATCGTGGCGCGTGTGCACCGTATAGCCCACGCTTTCCGCCGCTCGCGCGTCGATCCACCCGGCGATTTCGCGCGCCGGATCCGTCATCTGCAGTTGATCGGGCAAATGGGCCAGCACAGGGCCGGTCAAGGCCGTCGCCAGAGCGTCGTTCAATATCGGACGCCGCACTGGATCATCGAGCAAGACGCTCCAGTTACGGATGCTCAGCCGATCGGTATCGAAATCTCCCAGCATAAGAGCCTTTTCACCTACAGCGCACAAACCCTGCCCGGCACGGTTAATGGACCGCAACGCAGGATGGATCACCGAGCCTAAAGAAACGCACCGCAAAATACATCTCATAAACTCGTCCCGATGCGTCATTGCCGGATTCGGCCGAAAGATACAGCATCAGCGGCGCCGCCGATTGCCAGACGCGCGCCAGCAGTCCGCCGGGAATACAAGCGCCTGTCCGTGGTTTCTAGCGGCTGGGCGTTGGGAAATGGTAAACGCCTGCGGCATAGATCTGTCACCACTCGCTGAAACGCGCCGCACCGGGGGGTTGCAGGTTCAGACACCCCTAGAGGCATGAGGATCGATCCGCTCTCTGATCGGGGCCGCGAAATCCACCAAGCGGCTTCACAGGTCGCCGCAAGAGCCGCCGACCACGCCCTGATCCTGCGTTTCCTCAACCACGAACACAAGAAGAGTGCCGAAAACTCAACGTAAGGTTGCCTCGAATTTGTCTATATTGCCGGGTATTCACAGAGTCTGCGTGGCAATCGGGCACAAGACCCGGATTATGACGCGCAGGATGGATTTGAAAGCGAACCATCGGGGACGTCATCAATGAATCGCGAACGCACCTGTTCGCGAACATGCACGACTCAGGAGCTGTTCGAATGAAGCCAGAACCGGAAGACGATATCGACGAAGCCATCCTGATGTGGCGAATGGTCAGCGCGATGCAGATCGACCTGGCAGCCGCCATTCGCAGCGATGGTCTTGAGGTCGAAACGTTAAGCAAGATGATGCGAAACTGCGCGGGCTGCGTCGATCCGCATATGTGCAAGGTGTTTCTTACACGGCGCGAGGATCTGTTGCCCAGACCGCCGAAATTCTGTCCGAACAAGATGACGCTTCGCTCGCTGCGGATCAATCACCACGTCGATCTGCCTTGAGCCGGGTGCGGGGTGGCGGGTCTTGCCGCCCTGCGTCCCTGCCCGTGCCGCGCGCCTATAAAAAAGGGCGACCCGCAGGCCGCCCCTTTCCGTAACCCAAAGGCTGCGTGATTTACATCATGCCGCCCATGCCGCCCATGCCGCCCATGTCGGGCATGCCGCCGCCACCGCCGCCGGCGCCGCCTTTTTCGGGCTTGTCGGCAACCATCGCTTCGGTGGTGACCAGCAGGCCAGCGATCGAGGCTGCGTCTTCCAGTGCGTGACGCGTGACTTTCGCCGGATCGATAATCCCGAAGGCGAACATGTCACCATATTCTTCGGTTTGCGCATTGAAGCCGAAGTTCAGGTCGTCCGACTCGCGGATCTTGCCAGCCACAACCGCACCGTCGACACCGGCGTTGTCAGCAATCTGACGCAGCGGAGCCTCGAGCGCGCGGCGCACGATGGTGATCCCGGCGTTCTGGTCGCTGTTGTCACCGGTCATGCCGACTAGGCCTTTCGCGGCTTGAACCAGCGCCACACCGCCGCCAACGATCACGCCTTCTTGCACGGCCGCACGGGTCGCGTTCAGGGCGTCATCGACGCGGTCCTTGCGCTCTTTGACTTCGATTTCGGTCATGCCACCGACACGGATAACCGCAACACCGCCAGCCAGCTTGGCCAGACGTTCCTGCAGCTTTTCACGGTCGTAATCCGAGGTGGTTTCTTCGATCTGCTGACGGATCTGCGCCACGCGGGCTTCGATCTCGGGCTTCTCGCCGTTACCATCGATGATCGTGGTATTGTCCTTGTTGATGGTGATCTTCTTGGCGGTGCCCAGCATGTCCATGGTGACGGACTCAAGCTTCATGCCCAGATCTTCGCTGATCACCTGACCACCGGTCAGAATGGCGATATCCTGCAGCATCGCCTTGCGACGATCGCCAAAGCCCGGTGCCTTGACCGCCGCGATCTTCAGGCCGCCACGCAGCTTGTTGACCACGAGGGTTGCCAGCGCTTCGCCTTCGACGTCTTCGGCGATGATCAAGAGCGGCTTTTGCGACTGGATCACAGCCTCGAGCAGCGGCACCATCGACTGCAGCGACGACAGCTTCTTCTCGTGCAGCAGGACATAGCAGTCTTCCAGATCCGCGATCATCTTGTCGGGATTGGTGACGAAATAGGGTGACAGATAGCCACGGTCGAACTGCATCCCTTCGACGACTTCGACCTCGGTCTCCATACCCTTGTTTTCTTCGACGGTGATCACACCCTCGTTGCCGACCTTCTGCATCGCGTCCGCGATGAAGCGGCCGATGTTGGCTTCGCCGTTGGCCGAGATCGTGCCGACCTGCGCGACTTCGTCCGAGTCCTTGACCGGGCGGGCCATGGCGCGGATGGCCGCGACGACATTGGCGGTTGCGAGGTCAATACCGCGACGCAGATCCATCGGGTTCATGCCCGCGGCCACGGCTTTCATGCCTTCGCGCACGATGGCCTGAGCCAGAACCGTGGCGGTGGTGGTGCCGTCGCCGGCTTCGTCATTGGTGCGGCTGGCCACTTCCTTGACCATCTGCGCGCCCATGTTCTCGAACTTGTCGCTCAGCTCGATCTCTTTGGCGACGGTAACGCCGTCCTTGGTGATGCGCGGCGCGCCGAACGACTTGTCGATCACCACGTTGCGGCCCTTGGGGCCCAGCGTGACCTTGACGGCATCGGCCAGAACATTGACGCCCTTGAGCAACTTGTTGCGGGCTTCGGTATCGAATTTGACTTCTTTAGCCATGATTACGGCTCCTTGAATATCGGTATGTGAAGGGAAAAGCGGTCAGCGGATCAGGAGATAACGCCCAGAATGTCGCTTTCCTTCATGATCAGCAGCTCTTCGCCGTCGACCAGAACTTCGGTGCCCGACCATTTGCCGAACAACACGCGGTCACCGGCAGCAACGTCCAGCGCAACCCGGTCGCCATCATCGTCGCGCACACCAGCGCCAACCGAGACGACTTCGCCTTCTGCAGGCTTTTCTTTCGCCGATTCCGGGATGATCAGACCACCCTTGGTTTTTTCATCGCTTTCGACGCGGCGGACCAATACACGGTCATGAAGGGGCTTGAATGCCATTTGTGAACACTCCCTAGGTTCAGGTATCATGGGTTTTAGCACTCACACGTGGCGAGTGCTAACGATGCTGAAATAGGCAGTGGCCACGCGGCTGTCAACTGTCGCTTGGGAAAAATTCAGGCCCTCGCATCGGCGGCTGATCCGCTGGCTCATGGGGGCGGTGATCCTACGGGTTGAGGCCGCGCGCGACGGCTTCGGCAAAACGAGCCACAACGCCGGGGTCCAGCGCTTCGAGTTGCGCAAGCGTGAGCGGGTCGCCAACTGGCGACTGGCAGCGCAACGCTTCACCGGGACGCTGGAGCAGCAGCGCGACCGGGATTTTTTCGGCCCAGACGGTCACCCCGTCTGCCGCCCGCATCGGCACAATCGTCACCCGGCACAGCGCCGCAACAAATACGCCGCGGGCAAGGATCGGGGGGTCCAGAACCATGCTCATGCGGCGCGCCGCCGAATCGAACGGGTTGATCCGAACCCGGCCCAGCCAAAGCGCAGCACCGGACCCAGCAGCCGCAGGGGCACCACCGAGACCACGCAGTCCCCCTCGGCGCGCAGGCACGGCGCATCAAAATCCGGTGAAAGATGCACCCGCCCCTGACTGGCCAGCGCAAAGGGCACCAGCAGGCCATAGATATGCCCGGTGTCGGCGGGATCGGGCAACCCGAACCAAAGCTGTCCGCGACAGACCTCAACGCGCAATTGCGCCAACAGATCGCGCAGGAACGCAGGTGCCGCACGCAGCAGACGCAGCGCGCGGTCGCGTCGGCTGGGGCGTCCGGGCTTTTGCCGGGCTTTGTGTTTCGCCGCCTTCCTGGCCTTCCTTTCGACCTTGCGGCGGCGTTTATGCGCGGGCTTCGGGCGGCTCGTGTCAACCAGCGTGATCATTGGCACCACGCCGCCCAACACCTGCAAACGCAGATGCATGATGGCGGGTTCGGAGCCTGCGCGCATCAGCAAACGCACCGGAAACGCCGCTACGATCAGCAGCGCCCCCAGCAGCAGCAAAAGGCCAACACCAAGGCCCCAGAGAAGCCCGATCAGCAAGCTCACGCGTCGCTATCCGTCTCCCCGCGCCCGCGTGCGGTCGATTTGATCACCTTGGTGGCGGTGTCGCCGATCACCTCGGCAAGGCTGGAAACCATGCCCTTGATCGCCTCGACGCGCGCGCCGTCAGCGTCGATGATCACCGCGCCGACCGGCTTGATGCCACCCCCGGCCCCCGCCGCGCCGCCGGTGCCATTCTTTGACCCTTCGCCGCCCGATCCGCCCGCTGCGCCAAAGCCAAAGCCGTAGCTGACGATCGGAATTACCGTGCCCTGCTCGCGATCAATCGGATCGCCGAGAACGTTCTTCGCGTTCAGCAGCCGCTCCAATTCCTCGACCGTGCTTTTCATCAGTTTTTCGACGGTATCCATAACGCCCTCCTTGGTGGTGGTTGATGCCGCATCTTGACTCCCCTGGCCGTCGCGCGCCTTGATTTCCCTCACATTCCCGCCGTGATGCGCAAGGACTCGCCGATGCCCGACCCTTTCACCCTCAAAACCCTGAGCGCCGGGGGGGGAACATTGGCGATCTGCCCCCTGCCCGGCCTTGGTGGCGCGTTTGACGATGATCTGGCGCGGATCGTTGCGCTGGCCCCCGGATTGGTGATTTCGATGACCGAGACTGCGGAAATGAAGGCGCTGGGGGCGGCGCGCCTGCCAGAAGCGTTGCAAACCGCCGGGATCGCCTGGCGGCATTTTCCGGTCCGCGATTACGGCGCACCGACA
>Ga0316204_10008336_pt1 | contig 14488 bp, 13 predicted proteins | sample 6monrhotite_MG_2_FD_205661 | JGI IMG/M metagenome (GOLD analysis project Ga0316204, IMG submission 205661) | Microbial mat bacterial communities from mineral coupon in-situ incubated in ocean water Damariscotta River, Maine, United States -... | ecosystem: Environmental > Aquatic > Marine >...
AACTTAGTATCAAATGCAAGACGAACATCTTCTGGGTTTAGCTCTAAGAATGGGGACACTATAAGAGGCGATTTAACAGTGATAATGAGATGATCAAACATTCCAACTTTTTCAAGTAAACTTTTTATTTCACTTTCGACGGTAATATCAACCGAATAATAGCTACAGTTTGTAAGGCCATGTAAGCTTTTAAGACGGTCTTTATCTTTAATCGCAGATCTAGAAGCAATAATAACGTCAGCTCCTGTTTCTTCGACCTTTTTTGACAGGGCTAATCCCACCCCTGAGCTTCCACCAACAATTAATACTTTTTTTCCTTTCACGTCTTTATCATTTCCTTATTATTTATCACATATTTAGATACTGCCACATAACGTTTGCTCTGAGTTGAGCGAGGGACATCACTGAACTTTCCATGAACTACAATGTTTCCCCTACCACAGAACCTTAAAGAACCAAAGTGCCCCACGTCAACTCCAGCTGCTCGTGATAGGCCGCATGGTTCCAGGCTATCCACAACAGGCCTTCAGATGACAGGGGCACCCCCGTGCCAGGTACGGCGAATGGAAGGGTGGAGATGACGGTTCACGACATCCCCACCACTAATCGTTAGCTAATATTACTCCTTAACCAATGGTGGTAATCCGCACGTGGTATCGGGTCCGCTGGTTTTACACGTACCGCCAAGCGCTTTGATGCTTTCAATCATTGTGTCACAGGCTGCGCCAAACGCGCAGTGAAACGAAGCGCGGTTGATGCCATCAAAACCGGTTTCAAGAGTGAAGTTGTCGGGGGAGCAGCCGCCAGGTGCACTGGAGCGTACCCAGCCGTCAGGGCACCGGTCTATGGCATGAAGTCCTGCTTGTTTAAGCGTAATGAAATCCGGGGAGCATCCACCAGGCGCGCTGGAACGTACCCAGCCATCGGGGCAAGCCTGTCGTGAATCGCTAACGCCATTCAGGTGCAAGGTGAAAAATTCCGGTGAACAGCCGCCGGGCACGCTGGATTCAACCCAGCCTTTGGGGCAGCCTCGTGTTGAATCAAGGCCAACGAGCTTCAGGGTAAAAAACCCTGGTGAACATCCGCCGGGGACACTCGATGGAACCCAACGATCAGGGCACTGCTTTAGCAACGCTTGAGCGTAAACCGGATCGACTCCAATCAGGTCTAAGGCATAAGAAACCCCAGTAGCGAATAGCGACAGAACAAAGATCAAAGGTGTGACGCCCGGCAATGTTCGCGAAGTCCGATTTTTGTGTTTGGAAGTGGAGCAAGGTTTCGATATCTCTTTCATATTTTTATCCTCTGTAATTGTACTCTGAAAAACGTAAGCATGACCTATCCTGATCACGTGGCCATAGCTTGCCACTGATAGCCCAATGCCCTCAGTGAATTAATTCGTGCAAAGAAAGTGGAATATTGCTATTGATTTTTCAGTGAAACCGATGGTTGCTAATGCACTAACCAACCCAATATACTTGCTCACCCTCTTCAATCCTGCACAAAAAGAAAAAAAGAGTCACAAAAGAGAGCAAAAAGTATCATATACATATTTTATTGAACTGAACCTGACAATACAGACTTCCAAAAAACCAGAGACTGTAATCTTTTCTGTGTAATTGTCTATCATTAACCCCTCATGGGGAAAGGATAGATAATAATGAAAAAAGAAGACCTCCAGGCCATCGCGCAGGAAGCCGCTAAAAACATCAAGACTGAAGAAGATTTAAACGAATTCAGGCAGATGCTCACTAAGATCACCGTTGAAGCGGCGTTGAATGCAGAGCTTGATGATCATTTAGGTTATTCCAAACACGAAAAAACCAGCACCGATAACAGCCGCAATGGCTTTTCAAGCAAAATGCTGTAAACCAAAGATGGTCAATTTGAACTGAACACCCCGCGTGATCGTAACGGGGGTTTTGAGCCGAAACTCGTCAAGAAAAAAAACGTCGCTTTACCTCGATGAGCGACAAAATATTATTTCTCTATGCTCAGGGTTTATCGACGCGCGAGATCGTCACCACCTTCAAGGAAATGTACGGTGCAGATGTCTCAGCCAGTCTTATTTCAAAGGTAACCGATGCCGTCATTGAGCAAGTCGTCGAATGGCAATCTCGGCCACTGGATACGGTGTATCCCATTGTTTATCTGGACTACATCGTACTCAAAATACGACAAGACAAACAGGTGATTAACAAAGCCGTTTATTTCGCCTTAGGTGTCAACATAGAAGGCCACAAAGAATTGCTCGGCATGTGGCTGTCGGAAAATGAAGGTGCCAAATTTTGGCTAAGCGTGCTTACCGAGCTTCAAAACGTGGCATCAATGATATCCTCATCGCCTGCGTCGATGGTCTGAAAGGCTTTTCTGATGCGATACAAGCGTCTACCCGCAAACACAGGTTCAGCTTTGCATCGTCCATATGGTGCGCAATTCAGTACGTTACGTGCCCTGGAAAGATGACAAAGCCATCACGGCGGATTTAAAGAAAATTTATCAGTCCGTCACCGAAGATGAAGCTTTGCTCGCTTTAGATGAATTTGAAAAATACTGGGATGAACGCTATCCCCAAATCAGCCGAAGCTGGCGAACGCATTGGCACAACCTCAACACGTTGTTTAATTATCCTGCTGATATCCGTAAGGCCATCTACACTACTAGCGCAATTGAGTCACTGAATAGCGTTATTCGGAAAGCCATTAAAAAACGCAAACTTTTTCCCACCGACGATGCCGCAAAGAAAGTGGTGTACCTTGCGATACAGCAAGCCTCAAAGAAATGGACGATGCCCATTAATCATTGGAAAACAGCCCTCAATCGCTTTATGATTGAATTTGAAGACCATTTGATTGATTATGTATAAAATTTAACTCGGGTTGTTACACAGAATTGGTTACAGTCTCATTTGAACCACTACATCATGTCTGGGGGATATTGCTCCACACTCTGAGCAGATACTTACGTTGCCAACGTACTTAACAGCGATGTCTACACGTTACTCTTGCATTTTTAGATCAACGCAACTAGTCTGCCAAGGCAAATGGATACCCAAGAGATGCTCGTAATCCTCTTCTATTTCCATGAACTCAATTTGGTACTCTATATTGACTCAAAAATAGTAATTCTACCTCTATCTACCTGGAGGAATTTCACAAACTTCTACGAAGAACCTAGAAATCTTTATGATTGATCAAAGCTCAACCTTCAAGCGTGATTTACAAGGATTAAGAGCAATTGCCATCTTGCTAGTTATACTGGCGCATGCCGGTCTAGCTATTGTTCCAGGCGGATTTATTGGGGTAGACATTTTTTTCGTGCTCTCAGGGTATTTAATTACGGGTCTTCTGCTACGCGAGCTTGAACAGACTGGTCGCATTGCCTTTATACGGTTTTATGCTCGACGACTGAAACGACTCCTGCCCGCCCTCGTTTTTATGTTAATTATTTCTTCTGGTCTTGCCGTTTGGCTCTTGTCTGGAGTAGAAGCTCGCTCACAATTGTCATCGTACCCATTTGCTGTGAGTTGGACAAGTAATCTTTATTTTACTTTTACGACATTTGATTATTTTAATGAATTAGCAAATCGAGATTTATTTTTACACACTTGGTCATTGGGAGTAGAAGAACAATTTTATATAATTTGGCCTGCGATATTACTATTCTTATTTTGGATCGGAAGGAAACAGCGAAAAGCTAATCAAAATGATTCCAGCCTAATACTTCCTGGGTTGATAATAGCATTTATTGCCAGCCTCATACTTTCCCTTTATTGGACAAAAAATTTACCTCAAGCGGCATTTTATCTAATGCCATCACGTATCTGGCAATTCTCGCTTGGTGCCATCGTCTATTTTATACTTCAAAGTGATTTTTTGAGTAAAAACAGTTTTACCAAAACATTTACGTATTTTACGTTAGGCACGGGACTGCTCTTAATTATTGGTAGTGCTATAGCACTGCACCCCAGTCTTTCTTATCCGGGATTATGGGCTCTTTTACCTTCTTTTGGCGCTGCTTTAATTATTTTGGCTGGCCATACCTTTCCCAAAGGTTTAGGTGGCCCACTTGCTCATCCAGCTTTAGTTTGGCTAGGTGATCGATCTTATTCTCTATATCTTTGGCATTGGCCGATTTTTATTCTCGGTTTTTCAATGGGGTTTCAAGGTCAAGTATTCCCAACTTTAGGTATGATATTACTCTCAATATTAGCAGCGATCTTGAGTTTCAGGTTAATTGAGCTTCCCTTTTGGAAAGGACGATGGAGTCACACTAAACCCCTTCGCACTATTTTGGTCAGTTTACTTATCATGTCTACAATAATTCTTGTCATGTATCATGGATTGCGTCAACTCCCACAGCCAAACACCAGCGCCGACATAAGTAATCAATGGAGAAGTGACTTGCCGGTAATTTATCACCTTCCATGTGATGCCTGGTATGCCCATGCTCGAGTCGAGCCTTGTATGTTTGGAGTAGAAACGGCCGAAAAAACGGTTGTTTTTCTTGGCGACAGTATCGGAGCTCAATGGTTCTCAATGATTCCGGAAATATTCCCAATACCACTTTGGCGTATCATCATTTTGACGAAATCATCATGCCCGATGGTTGACGAAGACTTTTATTACCCACGCATTGGGAAAATCTATCAAGTATGTACAGATTGGCGCAATGAAATTCTTGACGAGCTGAAAACACTCAAACCGGATGTACTCATCATGGGGAGTTCTGCAACTTATGGCTTCAGTGAAATTCAGTGGATAGAAGGTAGTTCCAGAATTCTTGATCGTGTGAACAATGTGCAAACAACCGTCTTCGTTATTCCCGGAACACCAAGCCTTGGCTTTGATGGTCCTGGTTGTGTATCTCGACATCTTTCACCTGATGGCCATATTGATCATGAGAAGTGTTTGGCCAAAAATCGCATGCAACACGTCGAATCCAGTACAAAATTTCTTGAACAAGCTGTTAACCGATTCCCCAACATGTATATACTGAACTTAAATGATTTGGTATGTCCTGGAGGAGCCTGTAACGCCATTAACAAACAAGGAATAATTGTTTTTCGTGATAGCCAACACCTAACAGACTCTTTTGTACGAGCACAGGTTCCATTTATTCGTAAGCGATTAAAACGTTTTTATAATAATAATGATGAAGAATTATCAGTCTCCGGCACTCAGAAATAAGCATTAGTTAAGCACTAATCATTGTATATTACCCCTTAATTAAGTGAGTAAAGCTTCTTTTTTAAAGGAAGATTCAACTCAATTATTTTCTAATGATACAACCAATCAATCCCGGGTAACTTACTTACGTAATTTAGATAACTACTCCATGGACAGTCTTCCAGACTGATCGACCACCCGGGCTTCAATGGAATTTCTGTGAATGTAATCTGAAAGCGGAAGTTGATAGCTATCTTCCTCAACCAGAATGGCTTTATAATGCCCACAAAATAACGGGCCATCCTGTTTTTTAAGACGACTATAACTTTGTGTATATTACCCATTGATATGGCGCATGGCGCGACCAAGATTAGCTTCGGGTGTTTTCACCAACGAGTGATAGCGATTGTTCATCAAACAATAACAAAGTATCTGAAGACCAAAGCGATAGTGAAGCTCCTCAAGTGTCTTTAAAAAGGCCTTGAAATAATTTTTTCTATGAAAAATGTGCTATCGACCTCTACCTCAAGCGTTAGAGCACCAATCAAAGCTTCGTGCATCTTGCAGGATATAAGCCTCTATCGGGAAAGGGATAACTTTCCACTCGTATCAAGTGTTGCACCCACGGCGGAATCGAAGTTTCTTTGTTGTAATAAGATGACCTCCAAAGATGAAAAAAATGGGTGGAGTGTACATAGAGAATTGGGCACAAGACAGAGGTAAATTTTTTATTTACCTCCATTTTTAAGCCATGGAATTCTCCTCATTACCGAACGGTTAAAGAACCAAGACCCTCCATATCAACTCTAGATCTCAGTTAGCTGCTTTATACAATGTTTTTTCCATTACCATCAATTTTGGTATTTCGTTAAAACTCAATGACGCGTAAAAGCTTGATGGAACACTATCTCTTTGGGTAATCAGGTATATTTTTGACACCTTTTTTTCTATAAGAATTTTTTCTAGCTTGTTCATAAGACCTTTCCCAATTCCATTTCTTTGAATGCTAGCACTAACACATATCTCTTCCAAATCGTAGCATGTAGCGCCATTATATTGCTGAATTTTTCCAAATAGGAAACCACATATACATCCATTTCTTACGGCTTTAATGGCAATAGATTTTGGATTGATAAAAAAACCACTGAGCCTTTCAAGTATGTCATCGATTCTCCATTTTTCATTCCATGGAGACTCACTGAATGTAGTAATGTACAACTCTGAACAGTCGACTAAATCATCTTTATCAATGTTTGAAAATATCAATCCCATATTTCTCTCTTGCAGCTAATTCATTAATGTAAATTTATGGTTAATAAAAATTTAGCGTGAATGATAAACTTTGCCCAGACTAGTACCTAAATTCTTCAATGAGCTGCCATTCTCCTTTTTCGTTAACTGATAAAATGAAAATCCTAAAGTTGAAATAACTACCACCTTCGACAGAATCTCTCGAACTAATTAATACATCTTCAAACCCATCAGAATTGAAATCACCACGCCCCACCAAACTAATATTTTGAAATCCTCCATCGTCAAAAAATTTAACGCGATCCTTTGATATGGCTTCAAACTGTAGATTCTGATTTATATCACTCCAGTATTTTTTGGATTTATCATTAGCGTTTTTTTCCGCTTCTCTGGTAGATGTCTGAAAAGCTATTTCTACGGGAAAATTTTCCAGCATGGATTTATTAAGGAAATCATTTGGTATATTAGATTTTTCTGGAGACTTGGCATTTAACAATAATTTAGTTGAACGACACATCATAGCAAACTCCAAAAACGCGTTTATTTCATTATCCCTGAGTGCGTGCGTTTTTTTTGTCACCTCGGATAGGTAGCCACTGCAATTAGCAAATGAAGTGTTTTCTGAACTTTTAGTGTTTACAACAGAAATTTCGGCATACCATGGAGCATCTAAAACCCCTTGAAGATCTTTTTGCTCATTGATAGGCACAGCTTTAGATAGCAATTCTACCATTTGATACTCAGAAGACCATGAAACCGAGTAATGTAGTTTATTTTCAGGCGGTTTCTCTGAGCATCCAGAAATCGATGCCAATAATACCAAGAAAGCTATGGCTTCTTTTCGATAAATGTAATTGTACAACCACATAATAATTCACTCCTATGGTTTCACTGCCTTGGTAGTCGTTTTCGCACTATTCGCTGCTTTTTCTAACAAATCTTTTACATACTTGTTTCGAGTTGCTGAAATTGGGCTTTTACGATTAGAGTTGTCAGCAGCTTTCTGCCAATCCTTTGCTTTAATTGCACTATTAAATGTAGGCCATTTATTTTTAAGTTTTGTCATTCCTAGATTGAAAATTAAATCGAGTAATGCAAGGCGAACTTCTGTAGGAAAAGTATTAAAATCTGTGTATATTTTTCCTAATTCCTTCTCAAAAGACTTTATATGCTTATCGGTAAGCTTGTTGATTTCCATGATAGGAAGAGTCAGTTTTGTGTGTTTTTTATAGAAAGATGCCAAACGGTTGGCGGGTTGCTTTTTTACCGCCTCAAAGTCTGACTTAATCTCAGCCTTGCTAGCGGGCATATTGTTGGATTTTTTAAACCCTAATTTTTGCGCATCAACTATCGACCCCAGTAGATGTCCAATACCAATAGTGACGTAACCATTAGAATCCAGATACATATGCGATACCTTCCCTTCATATTTTTCTAGATTGTTACGTAATGTTTGTTTTTCTGTAGTTGTGGCCATAAATAATTACCCTCTATTCAACTTAATTCGTGATGGTATTTGTACACTAACATTTAGCGTGAGCAACGCGGAGGACAAGGAAAGCTACCCGAAGCCACCGCACGATTGCCCGACGCTGAAATTTAAAAGAAGCAAAAGTCCTTCGCGTTTGGATTAAAAAATATTCATTTATCCAATCCAATTTTCATTACCCACGCTATTGAATAGTACAAATTTGGTTTAGATTTTTCAGTCACCTTACATTTAGCTCAATGCCAACAATATGAAAAGCTTTATACTTCTGATAAGTAATTTACTTCAAACGCAAAAAATCTGACGGATTGTTTAGTTACGTTACCCTAACACCTCAGACTTTCACAGGCACAGATATGAATATCCCCATTCATTCGGCTCCTATCACTCCATCAACTAATCCCTTATGTTGTGTTCGATAATGCCCCGGTGAGTACCCCCGGCTTTGACGAAAAGTCTTGCTGAACGTGGTTTCAGACTCATACCCCACCTGCTCTGCGACCTGTGCCACAGAAAGGTTTGATTCCCGCAACAAACGGGCCGCCAAATCCATACGCCAGCGCCGCACATAAGTTAATGGTGCAATACCCACGAGAGTCGAAAAACGTTTGGCGAAGGCAGCTCGGGACATGGAAACTTCTTTGGCCAATGAGTCCACGCTCCAGCTTTGTTGTGGCGATGCATGTACCAACGACAATATTTTTCCAATGTGAGGATCACGCAATGCGCCCAGCCAGCCAGCGCAACACTCGGGTTGCTTTGCCAGCCAGGCACGCACCACTAAAACAAAAAGCACGTCTGACAACCGGCTGATGATGGCACTTGAACCGGGCGCCGTTTCTGATTGGCAACGCTCTCGCATGAGCATACGCACCAGTAGGCCCAGACTATCATCTGACTGTGACTGATCCGCAGGCAGATAAATAACAGAGGGCAACAGTGATAATAAAGGGTGCGCACCATCCTGTTCAAAATGGTAGGCGCCGCAAAAAATTACAGTGGAGGTACTTTCCGCAGCTTCCACTGAGCAGACTTTTTTTACAGCTACAAGGTAATGCTGCACAGGTGTATCCGGATGATCAGCCAGGATATGCCCTTCGCCATGCACCACCAATGCGACATCGCCCTGCACCATGTGAATCGGCTCGGCATCCTTACCGGAAATCAACCAGCAGCTACCCCGACTGACAATATGAAAAGTGGCCCGACGGGCCGCTTCAAATTGAATTCCCCAAGGCGGTGAAAATTCCGTCTGACACAATGTGGTATTACCAAAACGAGTCACCGCCAGCACATCAGCCAATACGTCCACTTTGCTTCCTCTCCACTATTTAAACGGTTCATTCCAATATTGCAAGCATACAAGCCACCTATCGTTTCGTCTACATAAAAAAGACGGATGGATATGTTTTTCAGCGTATTTGCCATATTTAATCTTCTATCACTCTGATATTTTAACCCCCGCCTTCAAAAGCATTATCTGGAAATCATTGCGATTACATAACGCAGGCACATTATTGGCACACTACAGGTGACATCAAATGAATGAACAAAATAAAACAACGGACATGGCACTCAGTCTGTCAACGCTACTGGTTCGCTGGCGCTGGCTATTCATGCTTCTCTCGTTAGCCATTGTGGGATCACTGACCAGCGGTGGACGTTTCATCAGTTTCGCCACAGATTATGAGGTCTGGTTTTCAGATGATAATCCACAACTGATCGATTTTACCGCACTGCAAAATACCTACGACAAATCCGATAATGTGTTATTTCTCATCGCACCGAAAGATGGCAAGGTCTTTACCCGGGAAACACTGGCCAGCGTAGAATGGCTGACGAAACAGGCTTGGCAAACCCCCTACTCTACACGCGTAGACTCCATCACCAACTTCCAGCATACCTATGCCAATGGCGATGACCTGATCGTTGCTGACCTTGTTGAAAATGCGGCAGCACTCAATAATGCAGAACTCATTGGCATCCAGGAAGTGGCCCTACGCGAGCCTTTATTATTGCATCGAGTAATCTCTGAAGACGCTGCGGTCACTGCCGTGAGCGTCACCATTAATTTGCCGAAAAATTCACCCGAAGGCAGCCCGACCGTAACGGCTTTCGCCCGTGACCTAGCCGCTCAATTGAAAACACGTAACCCCAATCTGGAAATGCACTTGACCGGGTTGGTGGTTATGGACAACGCATTTTTGGAAGCTTCTCAAAAAGATATGGGCTCACTAACACTCATCATGTTTGGACTGATTCTTTTTGGTTTGCTGATATTCCTACGCAGTATCTCCGGCACACTGAGTATTCTGGTGGTGATTATCCTGTCCATTATGGCGACGATGGGATTCTCTGGCTGGCTGGGGGTCAAACTGACACCGGTCTCAGCCGGGGCACCCACGATTGTCATGACTATTGTTGTTGCCAACGCCGTGCATATCTTGGTGTCATTAATTCACGCTATGCGCGCAGGCATGACAAAACGAGAAGCACTTATTGAGAGTTTACGTATCAATATACAACCGGTAGCACTGGCAACCATCACTACCATCGTCGGTTTTATGTCCATGCACTTTTCAGACGTTCCACCATTTCATGATCTTGGCAACATGGTTGCCATCGGCGTTATCTCCGCGTTCGTGCTTTCCATGGCTTTTTTACCTTGGTTAATCATGTTATTGCCCATGCGAGTAGGTGTGACCGAAAACTATAGCAATCGGCACATGAATGGTTTTGCGGATTTTGTCATCCGCAAACGCTCTACCTTGTTATGGTCCTTCACCGCCTTGACTCTGGTGCTCGTCGCCCTTATCCCCCAAAACAACATCAATGACAATATCTGGCAGTACTTTGACAAAAGTGTCGCGTTCCGAGTAGACACTGACTACGCCTCGGAACATTTAACCGGACCGTATTATCTCGAATATTCGTTAGACTCCAATCAGGAAAATGGCATCAGCCAACCGGAATACCTCAAAACTATCGATAACTTTCAGCAATGGTTATATCAACAACCTGAAGTGGTACATGTCAACACTATCAGCGATATATTAAAACGGCTGAACAAAAATCTGCATGGTGATGACTTGGACTGGTATCGCCTACCGGAAAACAAAGCCATGGCCGCACAATATTTGCTGCTCTATGAAATGTCATTACCGTATGGACTGGACTTGAATAATCAGATTAACGTGGATAAATCTGCCACACGTATCGTGGTCTCATTACACAACATGTCCAACAATAAGATGATCGAGTTTCATCAACGCTCCGGGGACTGGTTATCCAGCAACGCCGCCGATTATCAACTGACAGCAAGCAGTCCTATGTATATGTTTTCTCATATCAGCCTGAGAACCGTTTATCAAATGGTCGGTGGTGTCGCTTTTGCACTGACATTGATTTCTCTGTTAATCATGATTTCATTGCGTTCGTTCAAAATTGGCCTGATCAGCCTGATCCCAAATCTGGCACCCCCTATCATGGCATTTGGCGTATGGGGAATTTTGGTCGGAGAAGTTGGCTTTGCCCTAGCCGTTGGACTCGGCATGACCATTGGCATCATCGTCGATGATACCGTACATTTTTTAAGCAAGTATTTACGGGCACGGCGCGAAAAAGGACTGGATGCCGAACAAGCGGTGCGTTATGCCTTTTCGAACGTGGGTACCGCGCTGATCATTACGACAATTGTACTGGTCGGTGGGTTTTCTGTACTCGCATTTTCAAGTTTTAAATTGAATGTTGATCTGGGCATGATCACGGCGCTCACTATTGGTATCGCTATCATTGTCGATTTTCTATTACTGCCCGCACTATTGATTAAATTCGATAAGCGAGATTATGTTTCTGAAAATACAGAAATACAGCACAACAAACCACTTACTCAAAACGTTGCATTGGAGGACGCATAAATGAACAAAATACTCATTACTACTTTATTAGGCACGGTGCTAATGAATACCGCCCATGCTTTGACCGCAGAAGAAAAAGGACTCGCCATTGCAAAGGAAGTTGAACAACGCGACAGTGGATGGAAGGATTATTCCACTCATTTAAAGATGACCTTGATCAACAAACAAGGAGATATAAGTAGTCGTTCTCTCCGCCTTAAAATATTGGAAGTCTCCGGTGATGGTGATAAAAGCCTGACGATTTTCGATAGTCCCCGAGATATAAAAGGCACGGCATTTTTATCCTATTCCCATGCGGTCACACCCGATGATCAATGGCTTTATTTACCTGCATTAAAACGGGTAAAACGTATTGCTTCGGCAAATAAATCCGGACCCTTTATGGGTAGCCAGTTTTCATATGAAGACCTTGCCTCCTTCGAGATAGAAAAATATCAATATACATTTTTGCGTGAAGAAACCTTTAATGGCATAGAGACTCTGGTTGTCGAAAACCAACCGAACTACAGTCACTCTGGTTATTCCCGACAAATCGTCTGGGTCGACAAAGAACGCTACATTCCACTCAAAATAGAATACTATGACCGGAAGAATGCCCTGTTAAAAATATTACACTTCCAGAATTACACCCAATATCTTGACCAATATTGGCGAGCACATGAACAAGTGATGGAAAACCAGCAGAACGGAAAAAAAACGATGTTAAGCTTAAACAACTTTCAATTCCGCATTGGCCTGAAAGAGCGGAATTTTGACAAAAACACATTAAAGCGTGTCCGTTAAATTATTCACTCTCTGTAACAGGATTCACATGAACGATAAAGCTGCAAACATCGTCCTCGCTCACCTGAAAAAAAGTGATCCTGTTATGGCGGGTCTGATCAACAGTCACGGTCCATCTTTAGCCAACATCGGCAAAAAAGCCAATCCCTTCCATGTTCTTGTGCGTACCATCATTAACCAGCAGCTATCGGTCAAGGCAGGCCAGACCATCGTGGCACGTATACTGGAAAAACAAAACGGACGGGTATTCAATGCTGAAAAATTGCAATGCATAAAAGACCAAGCAATACGGGATTGCGGCGTTTCAAAAAATAAACTGCGGTATATACGGAGCATTTCTCAGGCTGTTATCTCTGGAGAATTGAATTTCAGGGTATTAAAAACGTTCGACGATAACGCTGTCATCAATACACTCACTCAATATCCCGGCATTGGCCCTTGGACGGCAGAATTATTTCTGATGAGTGCTCTGGGTCGGCCGGATGTTTTACCCATAGGTGATCTCATACTGCGCAAGTCGATGCAACAGCACTACAAACTGGATTCCGACAGTGAAGAACATATTTATCGGGAAATCGCCGAAGCCTGGCGACCCTATCGCACGATTGCCAGTCGTTATCTGTGGTCATAAGAACAACGACGATTCAAGTATTTTCAGGTGGCTCGGTTTTATAATGAGGAACACCTTCCGGGATGATTTCCCACGATGCTTTTGAGCCTGTAAATATATGCATGCCAATTGTTATCTCTGGATCACCTTCTACGCAACCCAAAGTCACTCCGTTTATCTCGCCTTTATAAGTTCCACAAAGTGTTGACCCACATATACGGCAAAACTGTAAGCCTGCACCCTCTTTTGATTCATAGCGAGTCAGGAAGTCTTCACCAGACATCCATGAAAATTCATCGGGTTCTATCAACGCATATGCCGATGCCTGTGCACTAAATGCCTTTCGACACATAGAGCAATGGCATGAACGGGCATCCCGCAGTCTACCTTCTATTTTATAGGTGATCGCACCGCAAAAACACGCACCCTTTATTGTCATTACCTAATTCCTGAGGAACTGATATTCATATACACATAGCGACTGAGGTTTATGGTTTCCGCTAAACTGGAGGAGCTTAGTGCGCTCCTTTAACTTACAAATATTTAGCTGTACTCAATTTTCAATTTCGGTATCGTTATCAATGGTAATGCCGTATGCATCGTTCCATGTCCTATTGAATCGTCTTGTATAGGTTTCATCATCAATGTAAGGTGAAAAATTTTTATGTCTCATAGATTTTTTTAAAATATCTAATTTATTTTTAGAACCAATTTTCTTTAATATTTCTATCGCATCATCAAAATCAGAGTCTCGACGCCATGCACCGCTTAATTTCATGCCAAGTAATTCGTACCAACTTGCACTATAAAGCGTCAGGTGACTATGTCTGAAAACCACATTGTTACTTTTTGTTTCCAAACCAAAAAATGATACGCCATCATTCAACCATGCATGTTTTCCACCAGGAAGATTCTGCTCTTGGCTTACTTGCTCAATAAGCGTAACAAGAAGGTCACGTTGTTTATCTGGAAATATCGCATCTATACCCGTAGCGATTGAAATTTAGGTTTTATTGCACGCCCTCTTCATTTCATGGCCGCGTTGAAATTTCTCGCAATAGTCCGGCTATTACTCGTCATTTCGCCTCGCCATGAAATGAATATGACGCACACTAAAAGCCTAAATTTCAATCGCTACGGGTATATATCACGCGTCATATTTCTACTTCCAAATAGTAGTACACTAATTACACCACCTGCTGTAACCAATTCGACATGTTCATTCTGTTCTTGTAAAAGATCACCTAAACGTTTTAGTGCATTTTTTATA
>Ga0316204_10008337_pt1 | contig 14488 bp, 11 predicted proteins | sample 6monrhotite_MG_2_FD_205661 | JGI IMG/M metagenome (GOLD analysis project Ga0316204, IMG submission 205661) | Microbial mat bacterial communities from mineral coupon in-situ incubated in ocean water Damariscotta River, Maine, United States -... | ecosystem: Environmental > Aquatic > Marine >...
CGGGAGCTTGAGATATCTGAGCCTGATCTGTCATGAGAACACCCGATCACCTGAATGATTAAAGACATGGGCCTGACCCGGCCGACAACGCATGTGAACTTGTTCACCCGGTTTGAAATGGTCCTTGCGATCAACCACAACCCGAACGTCGTGACCACTTTCCATCATATGGACCAGGGTCTCCGCCCCCATGGGTTCGACCAGATCGACCATGGCGGAAAAGGTGTCATGCCCGCTTTCGCTGACCACGTCATAGGACCGGGGCCGAATGCCAAGCGTCACGTCGCTGCCGACCGTCAGTTCAGCCGTCGCCGGATCAACTGCCAGCGAAACCTCCTGATCGAAAACCCTGAAGGTTCCCAACCCGTCATCATATCCGGCGAAGGTGGCTTCCAGCAGGTTCATGGCGGGGGTGCCGATAAAACCGGCGACAAAAACGTTTTTTGGTTTGGCAAAAATGTCATGCGGTGTGGAAATCTGCTCAATGGCCCCGTCGCGCATCACAGCGATACGGTCTGCCATGGTCAGGGCTTCCAGCTGATCGTGCGTGACGATGACGGTTGCCTTGGACAGGCCATCCAGGATTTCCTTGATCTGGCCGCGCATGGTCTGGCGCAGTTCTACATCCAGACGGCTCAGAGGCTCATCAAACAAAAAGCAGTTGGGATCGCGAATAATGGCCCGGGCCACAGCAACACGCTGTTTTTCGCCTTCAGCCAGATTTCCCGGCAGACGGTGCAGAACGTCGGTCAGTTCCAGCTTCCGCGCCACTTCGGCAACAAGATGATCGATTTGCGTCTGAGGCAGCTTGTCATGATGCAGAGGAAACCCAAGGTTTTCAGCAACCGTCAATCCCGGATACAGGGCGTAGAACTGGAACACCATGGCGATGTCCCGTTCTGATGGCGAAATCTCGTTAACCCGCCGCCCGGCAATGCGAACTTCACCATCTGAAGTGGTTTCCAGACCGGCGATCATGCGCAGGGTCGTGGTCTTGCCACAGCCCGATGGGCCGAGCAGACACAATACTTCTCCGGCGTCGACGTCCAGGTCCACGCTGTCCACTGCCAGCATATCACCGAAACGTTTGGTCAGGTTGCTTGTTTGTATGGTTGACATGGCCGCCTCCTATTTCTTGATTGTGCCGAAGGTGACGCCGCGCAGCAGGTGGTTCTGCAACAGATATGTCACGCCGAATACAGGGATCAGGAACAAGGTGATGATGGCGGCCAGCAGCCCCCATTCGACACCGAGTTCGCCGCCGATGGTTCGCGCCATGGCCACAGGAACGGTTCGGGTTTCAGTGCCCGTCAGCAACAGGGCGAACAAAAACTCGTTCCAGGTCAGGATCACGGCAAAGACGGACGTGGCAGCCAGACCGGCTTTCAACTGCGGGATACAGATGCGGAAGAAGACACCGCGTTCGGACGATCCATCCATGCGGGCAGCATCTTCAACATCCGGTGACAGCTCATCAAAAAAGCTTTTCATCATCCAGATGGAGAACGGCAGGTTGAAGGCGGCATATAAAAGGATAACGCCGATATAAGAGCCGCTGAGACCCATCATACGAAACATCAGGAAGATCGGGATAATGACGATGATCGGCGGCAACATCCGCGTGGTCAGGATGACAAACAGGTAGGTCTCGTTGCCCTTCAGCGGATAACGTGAAAATCCATATGACGCCAGGGTGCCGATGATCAGCGCCAGGAAAACCCCGCTGGCGGCAACAAAGATGGAGTTAAAGAAGAACATCCCCATACCGGTCGACAATGCTTCACCGCTGCCTGTCTGGGCCACGCGATAGAATACAGCCACAAAGTTATCCAGCGTCGGAGTGAACAAAAATGCCGGCGGCGTAGCCAGGGCGTCGGCCCGTGACTTGAATGCCGTCATGATGATCCACAGGACGGGGAAGAAGTAGACCAGACCCGCAAGGCCCGCGACCATCGACCAGCCCCAGCCGGCTTCACGCAACCGGCGTTCTTTTTTGCCGCCGAAAATCATTTTCAGAACAGACATAATCAGCCCTCCTCACCGCGTTTTTTGACAAAGTAGAGATAGAGATTTGTCAGCACGATCACGATGAACAGCAGGATATAGCTCAGCGCCGAAGACTGACTTGTCTTGAAGAACTGGAAGGCCATCCGATAGACATAGACCGCCACAGTTTCCGTTGATGTACCGGGTCCACCATTGGTGATCAGGTAGACCACATCAAATATCTTGAAGGTTTCGATGGTGCGGAATAGTAGCGCCAGTAACAACAGCCCTTTGACATAAGGGAAGGTCACTGTGGTGAAGCGCTTCCACCTGGATGCCCGGTCAACTTCAGCGGCTTCGTATAGGTAGTCCGGCACACTCACCAGCCCGGCCAATACCAGCAGCATGACAAAGGGCGACCACATCCAGGCATCGGCGATAACGATGCCCCAGACAGCGCCCCACTGGGTGGCCAGCAAGGTCAGCTGCTCGCCGGAAAAGTACATATAGGCCTGGCTCAGCAGGCCAAATGTGGGTTCATAAAAAAGCTTGAAGAAAACCCCGACAGCGACAAACGACAACATCATCGGTGTCAGCACCAGCATCAGGATCTCCCGACGCAGAGGGAATTTTTTGGCAAACATCAGGGCGAGGGAAAATCCGATGACCAGCTGGAGCAGAACGCTCATGCCGACGATCTGGGCTGTTGTCTGCAGACGTTCCCAGACGACGGGGTCGGTCAGGACTTTTTCGTAATAATGCAGACCGGCAAAACTGGGTGGACGGATGGAGCTTGCCTTGTAGTGAAAGAAGCTCAGTCCGAATGACCACATCAGAGGAAAGATATTCATGATAAAAAGCATGATCAGGGCCGGCGCGACCAGCATCGGGCCGCGGCGGGAGGGACTGAACATCCATTTCCAGAAATCTTGCATGGTTTTTCCCCTGGCGATCGGTTGTTGAAGGCCCACAGGTGGACCGGGTTGGGGCCGGGAGAGGCCATCAAGGCCTTCAGCGGTCTCTGTCACTGATTTGTCCATTTGTCCTCTCCCTTTCCCGGTAAAAGTTATCGTCAGTCGACTACTTGATACGACCGGCTTCGATCAGCAGTTCCTGCTGGAACTTGGCAATCGAGTCCATGGCTTCCTTTGCCGTCTTCTGGCCGGTGATTGCCTTGTCGAACTCTTCCTGCTGCTGTGTCAGCATTTCGAACATTTCCGGCGTATGCCAAACGTCCTTCTGGTGCTGCAGCAGTTCCGCATGGGCGCGGTTCCAAGGCAGGAAGTCGTTGTATTCAGGCATGTTCATGACGCTCATGAGACCGGGTTCACCACCATTTTTGGAGAATTCGATCTGTACTTCCGGAGACATCCACCATTTGACAACCTCAAGGGCTTCTTTGGTGACTTCTTCAGAGTTCCATGTTGTCAGAACAAAAGGCTGACCACCGATATTGTCCAGGCGACTGATGGAACCATCAGCTTTGCGCAGACCCGGTGTCATAGCGAAACCGGTTTTGTCGTGGTACTTGGAAACCTTCGGATCCAACGCGGGCGGCGCAACACCGGCCCAGTCGATGATGGCGGCAACCTTGCCCTGCATAAACAGTTCCTGGATTGCGAAGATGCCCATCTGGCCGGTTTTGTGGACAGGAGGTGCATACTTCAACAGGTCCAGATAATGCTGGAAACCCTTGACAGCTTCAGCCGAGTTTACAACACCTTCGGCCTGGGCATTTGGCTGGTTGGATTCGTCCCAGATATCACCGCCATGCTGCCAGATGAACGGCAGAACCTGCATGGAAGAGAAGTCGGCAACCTTGCCGGCCTGGTAGGCAATACCGTAGAAATCATTTGCGGCAACGCCATCACCAAGCTTCTCGCCTTTGTTACGACGGAAGAACTTGCCGACGTTTTCCCAGGTACCCCAGTCAGCACTTTTCCACTCATCGTAAGAGCAAGGCAGAGCTTCCTTGAATTTGGCCTGGAATGCAGCCCGTTCACCGTCATGGCAGAACAGGTCATTGCGGAACCAGGTTACCTTGGTATCCGGGAACTGTGGGAAACCATAATAGTTGTCCGACTTGTGCGGGTAGGTGGAATAGTTCTGGATCATGGCAGGATGGATATCCTTCATGATCGCCTGAAGCTCAGGGTCGGCGTCGATATATTTGTTGAGCTTCATGAAGTGACCACCTTCGATGAAGGTACCAATCCACTGGCTGTCAGAAATGATCATCTGGTATTTCTTTTCACCCGATGTCAGGGAAGCGGCGACACGGTCGTAGAAGCTTCCCCACGGAATGAAGTCAAATACCAGCTTTACGTTATTGCCGGATTTTGCCTTGTAGGTGTTGTTGAAATGCTCCTGCAAAAAGCGGGTCGGACCCCAGTCCGGACCGGCCATATTCAGAACGATGTCCTTGGCAAAAGCAGGTGCCGAAACGGCCAGACTGCCTGCCACGATACCGGCGGCCAAAGCCCCCGTCATTGTAAACTTACCCATTATCGAAACCTCCTTGTTTCGTTTGTATCCATGGCGCCGAACCCCCGGCGCCCTGTTCAGCCAGCTCAGCGAATTGCTGTGCCGGTCTCCCGAGCGAACACATGTGTGTTCTCCACTCGTAATCTCACCGGGACTACATCACCGACGGCGTACTGCACCGCCTGTTCCTCTGGCAGAACCATTTTCAAAGCGGCCCCCCCGGCTTCCAGGTCCAGAATCACCACATCCCCCAAAGGTTCAGTCAGATGAACCCTGGCGGAAAAGTCAGTTGCCGACGCGTCGTCCCCAACCGGGACGACATCATTCGGACGAAAACCGAACATCAGTTCGCTGCCGACGGGAAACGCCTTGAGGGCATCAGCCCAGGGTCCGTCGGACGCAGAAATAAAAGGCAGATCAATTGACGGCTTGTTGTCTTCGCCGCGTCGCACAGCCGGGATCAGGTTCAACTTGGGTGACCCCACCATGGCGGCGACGTATGTATCCTGAGGACGGCTGTAAAGTTCGTCCGGCGTACCGGTCTGGACAACGCGTCCATGGCTCAACAGGGCAATCCGTTCGCCCATGCTCAGCGCTTCAAGTTCGTCCGGGGTGGCATAAACAATGGTCATGCCCAGTTCACGATGCAGGCGCTTGAATTCAGCCCGGGTGTCATGACGCAGTTTGGCGTCCAGGTTGGTCAGCGGTTCGTCCAGCAACAAAAGGCCGGGTTCACGGACAAGGGCCCGGCCGATGGCCACACGTTGCTGTTCGCCGCCGCTGGCGGTACCGGGCTTGCGTTGAAGTGTATGGCCAAGGCGCAGCATTTCAGCTGTCGCGGCAACCCGGCGATTAACCTCGGCTTTTGCCAGACCGGCCTGGCGCAGCGGGTAGGCCAGATTGTCAAAGATTGTCAGGTGCGGGTACAGGGCAAAGGACTGAAACACCATGGCCATGTCGCGGCCCCGAACCGGGGCTTCGGTCACGTCGACACCGTCATACATGATACGCCCGTTGTCCGGACGTTCGATGCCACAGATGGTACGCAAAGTTGTTGTCTTGCCGCTGGCGCTTGGGCCCAGCAAGGCAAAAAACTCGCCACGTTCGACAGAGAAGTCCACGCCTGCCAGGGCGACGATATCATCAAACTTCCGGGTCAATCCGCTTACGTTCAGGACGGGCATAACAGGCTCCCACATGGTCTGCTTCAGATGCAGCGACTGTAGGGGGCGTGAATTCCTTTGGCAAGTTTAAAATACTATTTATTATATATTATAATCGTATTTTCTATATTTATTATCCTACTATATTGATTTTTAGTAATATTTTTACCACCAAATTTTTTGGAATTTCTGCAAAGTCATGCACGCCTGAGAAAGAATATTACCTTGAAAAACATAAGGTTTTTCGATTTTAGCCTTAAAAACAGGAGATTTCCGGGCTTTTCTATCTGTGGCCAGCTGCGTGCCAGGCCCCTGCACGCCACCCGGCAAATAGTTGGGAGCCCCGGGTGCCATGCCGACACATTATCCTGCCCCTGCACGAGTCCGCGATTCTGTTGGATGGAATTTGTCACATCCGTCAAATAACTGGCATAAAAATGGGCCCCGGCAAGGCCCTTGAAGACCTTGCCGGAGCCCAGTCGCAGGGAAAAACTCTGTATTGTCAGGCAGCGCGAACGCTGTCGCTGGCGACTGATCCGGGGTGTTTGTAGAACTGCCCGCCTTGCATGATCATGCGCAGCCTGTCCTTGTCCTGGAGAATGCTGACATCTTTCAGCGGATCTCCGTCGACCAGTAGCAGGTCGGCAATAAAGCCATCCCTGACCTGGCCAAGCTCGTCACCCATCCCCATGATCTCACCGCCCATCCGGGTGGCCGAGACAATCGCATCCATGGGCGACATGCCGATCAGTTTGACAAAGTGCTCGATATCGCGCGCGTTGGTTCCGTTGGGATTCCAGGTCAGACCGTAATCCCCTCCGGGCAGCACCCGCACACCACGCTTGTGCAGATCGGCCATGTTTTCACAGGCCACCTCCAGTTCATACTTAAACCCGGCCTCGATGGCCATTTCAGGGGTAATGCCGTGCGGCCCGGCTTCATAGGTCGAGGCGTAGGTGACGCCGATGGTGGGGGCGACAAACACTTCACCCTTCAACTCTTCCAGCATGTCACGCGCTTCTTCGTCGATCAGCGTGGCGTGATAGATGATGCGGGCACCGTGTTTAAGTGACAGCTTGACGGATTCAGCACTGCGCGCATGGACGGCAAAACGCCTGTCGAAAGCCTTTGCCACCTGCCCGACCGCGGCAATTTCCTCTTCGGTCATAACTGTGTGATGTGCCTTGGCCCAGGGCATGGCGTAATCCCCGGATGGATTGATCTTCAGGGTATCGACCCCGTCCCGGCAACATTCCCTTGCCGCCTTGCGAAAGGCATCTGCGCCGTCACAGACAATGCCAAAGGTTTCCCGGTACATGTGCCGCATAGCCACATCTCCAAGGTTCCCGGTGACTGTCATTTCAGGACTGGCAACCAGCATGCGCGGGCCCGGTATCATGCCTTCTTTGATGAAGTTTCTCACCGCAACCTCAACACGAGGCTTGGCCGACGCCGCGCCGAACAGACTGGTGAAGCCGGCATCCAGTAAAACCCGGGCAAAATGCGCCGTCAGCAAAGTGTGTTCCTCAGGGGGCGTGTCACCAATTTCTTCGAAGCTTGCAATGTCAGGAAAGCTGGGATGGGCATGCGCTTCTATCAGGCCTGGCATCAAGGTCATGCCACCGCCATCCAGTTCGGCCTGCCCCTCGCGGGCCAGTACACCGATGCCCCTGCCGACCGTTTTGATACGCTCTCCCCGGATTTCAATTTCACCGTCAAACGGGGCCTCGCCGGTCCCGTCCAGTACGCGCACATTTGAAATGATCGTGTTTGCCATGATGCCTTCTCCCATCGCTGACCAGCGCCAGAATCTGAATTTGAGACACAGAGACTAGCCGTACCGCTAAATCATTTCAATGAATAAATACTATTTTTTATTATTTATTATAATATATTATACACCTGTCCACACTCTTCCCTGCTCAAAACAAATTAATCCCGGATCTTTATTGAAAACAAATTATCCGGTTATTTCAATGCCTTGAAGACAGAAAAAGGCCGGACTTTCCGTTCGGAACAGTCCGGCCTGAATGACATAATTGGCGTCTTGTTCTGTTGAAAAATCAGTTCAGAACAAAGCGGTTGGTGGATGAGGCCTGCGCTTAATCCCCGGCCAGCAGATACAAGATTACCGCCGCCACAGCACCGGCGCCGAGCATCCAGGCAGTGGGGCTGATACCCTTTGACTCAGCCGGCGCTGGCGCAGCAGGTGCTGGCGCTGCTTCTGCCGCGGCCGGATGCAGGGCCAGGACCTGTTCCTCGAAATTGGCAAAAAATACACCGGCCAGTTTTTTCGCTGTTGAATCGATCAGACGGCTGCCCAGTTGCGCAAGCTTGCCACCGATGCTGGCTTCCACCTGGTATTTGAGGATGGTGCCATCACCGTCTTCAATCAGCTGTATTTTGGCCCCGCCCTTGGCATGGCCCGCAGGGCCCGCCTTGCCTTCACCGGTAATAGTATAACCTTCCGGCGGCACCAGATCAGACAGGGTCACAGCACCTTTGAATTTGGCTTTTACCGGCCCGACCTTGAGCACAACGGTCGCCGTCATTTCAGTGTCCGAGGTTTTTTCGATCTCCTCACAACCAGGGATCGAAGCCTTGAGGACTTCAATATCATTCAGCGCCGCATAGACGGCTTCGCGGGGAGCCGCAATTCGCGTCTCGTCATTCATTTGCATCTGGCAGTTCCTTCGTAATTTACTGGTACTGTATCAACAACAGCTTGGAAATGTCTCAAGGCGGAGGCTCAGGGCACCGCTATAGTCCTCAGGCGTATCAATGTCACGGACGAAACTGGAGCTTTCGACCTTGATGACTTCAACCAGATCAGGATTATCCCCGATCAGGTTGCGACAGCCAAAATTGACATCACGTTCAAGTATCTCCCGGCGACTGGCAACCGGCATGACGATGGGGTTGCCCCTCGCTCCCAGATATTCCGGGACAGCAATCTTGCCGGGCTCAAGCCCTTTCCACGCTGCGATCATGCCGTTGTAATCGCCGGCCACAAGCATGGGCTGATCACCGAGACAGATCATCACACCATCCGCCGTCTGTTCAAGACTGGCCAGGCCCGCCCGAACCGATGACATCTGGCCATCCTCAAAATCAGGATTAAATACACATTTAACAGGCAGCCCTTCAAGGGCCTTTTCAACCGCGGCATGATCACAACCGACAACGGCGATGATCTCACCCAGGCCACTGTCCAGCATGGATTGAGCCGTACGACGGACCATGGGCTCGCCATCAATCTCCAGCAACAGCTTGTTGGCATCCCCCATGCGCCGCGATTGACCGGCTGCCAGCAAGACGCCGGAAACCTTGCCACTGCGATCACCGGCACCAGGCCCCAGGGTCAGGGTTGGCTGCACGTCACCGACCGAGTTGTCTTCCACAGCGACGCCCTTGCGGCGACGGGCCTGAACGATCTCCGCCAGGACCGACAGCGCTATTTCGTCTGGTGTCACGGCACCCAGGTCCAATCCGGCAGGTGCCTTCAGGGCATCAATACGATCAGCATCAACCCCGGCTTCGGCCATGGCTTCTTTCAAGGCTTCCGCCTTGCGGCGGCTGCCGACAAAGGCCACAAACGGTGCCGTGGATTGCAGGGCCCCGCGCAGGGCATCCCGATCCCGCTTTCCCTGGGTGGCGACAACAACAAAGCTTTTGTCGATACGCGGCAGGGCGGCGATATCAAAATCTTCAATCCGCTCATCGGCGTTATCAAACAGTTCCTGGTCTTCAGCCAGGGCGGCAACCGTCACCACATACCCAAGCCTTGTGGCCAGATCAGCCAGACAACGACCAACCGGAGAAGCCCCGGCAACAACCAGACGCGGGCGTGGCAATACAGGTTCAACAAAGATGTCGGCAATGCCCCGGCTTGGGCAATGCGATGCATGGCCTTCCACCCCTTCCGGCAGATCGTCTTCGGAGAGCACATCTTCCGGCTCCACCCGGATCAGGCGGGCTTCACCATCCGTCAGAGCCTGGGCTGCGGCGCGTTTGACAGCGCCTTGCATGCAGCCGCCGCCGACCCAGCCAACGACTGTGCCATCCGCCCGGACAACGGCTTTGGCACCGGCTTTGGCCGCGGTGAAGTTTTCGGTGCGCACCACAGTGACAAGAGCAAAGGGCTGGTTTTCGCCCTTGCAACGGGTCATGCAGTCTGCAATTTCATCATGATCGGCCATAATGTTTCCCCTTACAGTTTTGCCCGGTCTACAATCTTGCCAGATACGGCTCGAGCGCCGCCAGGCTGTCCAGATTGTGGGCCGGGGCCAACAAATCGATATGTGGTAGTGCCGCTTCCATGCCTTTGGCGGTCGGTTCATACCCGGTCCAGGCCATCATCGGGTTCAGCCAGACCAGGCGTTTAGCCCGCTTTTTGAGCCGGGCCAGTTCAGTGTTCAGCATCTCCGGTGGACTGGTGTCGTAACCATCCGACAGGATCATGACCACGGTGCGGCCATGAACCGTACGTTTGGCATAGTGGCGATTAAAATTTTTCAGACTCTCGCCAATACGGGTGCCACCGGACCAGCCGGTGGTCATCAGGGACAGGCGCTCAATGGCCTTTTCCGTGTTGCGCTCGCGCATGACCTCGCCGATGTGGACCAGCCGGGTGTGAAAGACAAAGGCATCCGCCTGGCGAAAGTTATCCAGCGCGCCGCGCATGAAGCGCAGGAAAAATGCCCCGTACTGGTTCATGGATCCACTGGCATCCATCAACATGACGAGGCGAAGTGGTTTCGGTGCACGCCGGCGATAAAACAGGCGCATGGGCATGCCGCCGGAACCGCTGCTGCGCCGGATCACCTTGCGCAGGTCCAGGCGGTGTCCACGGCGGGTCGCCCGGTCACGACGAGCCAGACGATGGACCATTTTGCGGGCCAGTTTTTCTGCAATCAGACCGGCTTTTTCCAGCTGTTCCGGATCATGCACATGGCGCATATCCATGGCTTCCAGGCTTTCAGAAACACTGGCCCCTTCACTGCGATTGGGACTGTCGCTGGCCTGGCCTTCGCCATCATCCTGTTCGACATGATCAACCTTCCACTGGCCACCATTGTCACCCAGGTCCTGCAAGGTCTTGCGTTTGCTGGCACGATTGGACATGCCGCTGATGCGGGCCCGGCTTTTCAGGCCAAGGCGCAACCACCAGGCATCAAACAGATCGTCAAAACCCTGCCAGTCCGCAAGGCGTGTACACAACAAGGTCCGCCAGGCGGCGCGCAACTGGCGCTGGTCTGACCATTTCATCACCCTGAGCACATCCATGGCGTCCAGTTGTTCACGGATACCGACAACAAAACCGTTCTCCCGCAGCAAACCGACAAAGCCGTTCATCTGCCGGACAAACGACGGCTCGCCGCTGGCATCAAGGAACGGGGTTGCGGTCAGACCGGTCATTGCTCAGGCGACCTTGCCCAACAGACGCTCAACCACTTCGATCGGCATCTGCTCCTGGTCTTCACGGGTTTTCAGCAGGCAAAGCAGGGTCTCGTGCACGGCCTCGGCCTCGCCTTCCAGATGGGAGACGCCAATCCCTACCAGGGCCGCGGCCCAGTCCAGGGTTTCGGCGATGCCCGGGGTCTTGCGCAGGTCTTCCTTGCGAAGGGCCTGGACAAAACGCACGATCTGCCCGGCCAGGATCTGATCAATTTCCGGCAACCGCGCGTTGACGATGCGCAGTTCCTTGGCTTCGTCCGGATAGTCCACATAGTGGTACAGACAGCGCCGCCGCAGGGCGTCGCTTAATTCGCGTGTGCCGTTTGAAGTCAGGATGACCAGCGGCACTGTTTTTGCGCGGATGGTGCCCAGTTCGGGAACGCTGATCTGGTAGTCCGACAGGACTTCCATCAGATAGGCTTCAAATTCTTCGTCGGCCCGATCAATTTCATCAATCAGCAAAACCGGGCGCTGGTCCTGGCTGATGGATTGCAGCAACGGGCGTTCCAGCAGGAAGTCCCGGTCAAAAATATGTTGTTCTTTTTCCGCCGCCGACAGATCGTCGTTTTCGCGGACCTTGATGGCCAGAAGCTGGCGTTGATAGTTCCATTCATAGACGGCGCTGTGGGCGTCCAGTCCTTCATAACATTGCAGTCGAATCAGATCACAATCCAGCATCTTTGACAGGCTTTTGGCGACTTCGGTTTTACCAACCCCGGCATCACCTTCCAGCAACAGTGGTCGTTGCAGGCTGTCCATCAAGGCAACAGCCGTGGCCATCTGCGCATCGATGATATAGCCCCCTGCCGAAAACCCTTTCAGGACTGCGTCTCTGGAAATACCCATGTCATGTCTCTCCTGCTACTGCCAGGATTACGCCCCGGCCCGATTAAAACACCGGACCGGGGGCGCATTTCCTGTCGCCGGGCCTAACGTGTCAGGCCAAGCTCCTTGCACTGTTTCCAGATGCTGGCCGACGTATGCGGCATGGGCATATGCGTCACACCCAGATGGGCGAAAGCATCCGACACGGCGTTCGAAAACGCCGGCACACCACCAACGTGGGGGCTTTCGCCCACACCCTTGGCACCGATGGGATGGTGCGGTGAGGGTGTCACGGTGTAGTCGGTTTCATAGGAAGGTGTTTCCACTGCGGTCGGCAGGAAGAAGTCCATCAATGACCCGCCCTGCACATTGCCATCCTTATCGAAGTCAATGATCTGGCCCATGGCCACAGCAAAGGCTTCGGTGACACCACCGTGGATCTGGCCTTCGATAACCATGGGGTTGATGCGTGTACCGCAATCATCCAGGGCATAGAAGCTGCGTACCTTGGCTTCACCGGTCATCTTGTCGATATCAACCACACAGATGTAGGCACCAAAGGGAAAGGTGAAGTTCGGCGGATCATAATAGTCCACGGACTCCAGTCCCGGCTCAACGCCATCCGGCAGGCTGGTGCCGTATGCCGCAAAGGCGATTTCCTTCATCCCGGCACGTTTTCCCGGCAAACCCTTGACCTGGAAACCGTCAACATCCCATTCCAGGTCGTCTTCTGAGACTTCCAGCATATGGGCGGCTATTTTCTGGGCCTTGGCGCGGATTTTCCGGGCTGCATTGACAGCGGCGGCACCAGCCACCGGCGTTGAACGCGAACCGTAAGTTCCAAGACCATAAGGGGCCGTGTCGGTATCACCTTCTTCGACAGTGATATCGTCCGAAGGAATACCAAGTTCCGTCGCCAGGATTTGCGCATAGGTCGTCTCATGCGCCTGACCCTGGGATTTGGTGCCCAGACGGGCAATGGCACTGCCGGTGGGATGGATGCGGATTTCGCAGCTGTCGAACATACCGATACCGAGGATATCGCAGTTCTTTGACGGCCCGGCACCGACGATTTCCGTAAAGAAGGAAACGCCGATACCCATCAGTTCACCCTTGGCCCGTTTTTCAGCTTGCTCGCGCCGCAGTTCTTCGTAACCGACACTCTGCATGGCTTTTTCCATGGCAGCGGGATAGTTGCCGCTGTCATATTCCCAGTCCAGCGCGGACGTATACGGGAACTGTTCCGGCTGAATGAAGTTCTTGATCCGCAGTTCCGCCGGGTCCATGTCCAGTTTTCGGGCCAGCACGTCGATCATACGTTCAATCAGGTAGACAGCTTCTGTGACCCGGAAGGAACAACGGTAGGAAACGCCGCCCGTGCCCTTGTTGGTGAAGACCCCGTCAGCGTTCACAAATGCTGTGGGGAAATCGTAGGAACCGGTGCAGATGCTGAACATACCAGCTGGCCATTTGGTCGGCTGGGCATGAGCATTGAAAGCGCCGTGATCAGCCAGAACATTGGCCCGCATGGCGAGGATCTTGCCGTCTGCTGTCGCGGCCAGTTCACCGGTCATGTGGTAGTCGCGGGCAAAGGCCGTGGTGGTCAGATTGTCGATCCGGCTTTCCACCCATTTGACCGGGCGCTTCAGCACGATGGAAGCGACAATGGCGCAAACATAACCGGGATAGGCCCCGACCTTGTTGCCAAAACCACCACCGATGTCCGGTGCAATAACCCGGATTTTGTGTTCCGGCAATCCGGCAACCAGAGACACGACGGTCCGGATAACGTGCGGTGCCTGGAAGGTACCGTAGAAAGTCAGCTGACCGGATACTGTGTTCATGTCGGCGACACAGCCACAAGTTTCCAGCGGACAGGGGTGAACACGCGGATGATAGATATCCTCGGAAACTGTCACCGCGGCATCGGCAAAAGCCTTGTCCGTGGCGTCCTTGTCACCGACCTGCCAGTTGAAGATGTGGTTGGGGTGCTTGCGCGGCCCCTGCCCGGCATCGTCCTTGCCTTCCAGATCGGGACGCAGAATTGGTGCATCATCGGCCATGGCCAGATGCGGGTCGACCAGAACAGGCAGTTCCTCGTAATCGACCTCAACCAATTGAATACCGTCGGAGACAGCTTCGCGGCTGGTGCCAATGACAAAGGCCACTTCCTGATTCTGGAAATGAACTTTTTCGTCGGCCAGCACAGCTGCAACATCACCGGCCAGGGTCGGCATCCAGTGCAGGCCCAGTGGGCGCAGGTCATCGGCAGTCAGGACCGCCAGTACGCCCGGAACTTCCAGGGCTGCGTCCTTGTTGATGGACTTGATGTTGGCATGGGCATAGGCACTGCGGACAAAGTCGCCGTGCACCATGTCAGGCAACTTCAGATCGTCCGTATATTTGCCTTTGCCCTGAATGAAGCGGACGTCTTCCTTGCGCTTTTTGGAGCAGCCGATCCCGCCCAGCGTTGCCTCACGTTCTTCGTGGGTCAGTTCCTGTACGTCACTCATTCTGCGGCCTCCCTCTGCCCGTTCAATCGTTCAGCGGCCATTAAAACCGCCTTGATGATG
>Ga0316204_10008338_pt1 | contig 14487 bp, 14 predicted proteins | sample 6monrhotite_MG_2_FD_205661 | JGI IMG/M metagenome (GOLD analysis project Ga0316204, IMG submission 205661) | Microbial mat bacterial communities from mineral coupon in-situ incubated in ocean water Damariscotta River, Maine, United States -... | ecosystem: Environmental > Aquatic > Marine >...
AAATCTGGATGCGGGGCGCGGCCTGCATGGCCGCCCAAAGCGTTGGCGGAACCAGCCGTTCGCCGATCTTGCTGCTTTCGGCTTCTACAAAGGTGATCTGTGCCGGATCCAGGTTGGCCAGCGCCGCCGCAATCCGGGTTTCAAACATCTTTTGCGAGGGTTGCCCTTGGGTCAGGGCGCCAAACAGCGACCCGCGATGGTTTGCCAGACCTTCAAGGTCGAGCATCTGTGCGCCGATGCCCGCCAATTGCCGCAACAGGTCCGTTTTCGCGGTTCCGGTTCCGCCTGCAATCAGCACCAGACGGTGCTTCAGGGGTGTGTCATAAAGCGCCCCAACCACGAGACGCCGATAGCTCTGATAGCCGCCCTGCAACAGGCTCACGCGCCAACCGACCTGATCGAGAATCGTGGCGAATGAGCCTGATCGTTGCCCGCCGCGCCAGCAGTACACCAGCGGTTGCCAGTCACCGGCCATATCGGCAAGCGGACCGTCCAGGTGTCGGGCAGCGTTGCGCGCCACCAGTGCGGCACCGATCTTGCGCGCCTTGAAGGGTGCGTCCTGAACATAGATGGTGCCAACCTCGGCCCGTTCCGCGTTCGACAGCACCGGCAGGTTGATCGCTCCGGGCAGATGGTCCTGTGCAAACTCCGCCGGTGTGCGCACGTCAATGATGGTATCCGTGCCAAGTGCTGCAAGGTCGGACAAAGAGGTGAGCGTCAGCGGTTTCATCAGGTGCCTTCGGGCCGGAACAGTGACTGTTTAGCTGGTATCACCCGAAGGTCCAGCGCATCTTGGTGCAAAGCGGGTGGAGCCTCTTGACTTCCCGCGCGCCAGACGGTGTACCGACGCAAACATTTTGCCCGCACGAAAGGGACCGTCATGCACGCCTATCGCAGCCATACTTGCGCTGATCTGACCATTGAAAACAAGGGCGATACCGTCCGTCTAGCCGGGTGGGTGCACCGCGTGCGCGATCATGGCGGCGTGTTGTTCATCGACCTGCGGGACCATTACGGAATGACGCAGGTGTTGTGCGACCCCGACAGCCCGGTGTTTGCCGAGGTGGAAAAGGCGCGGTCGGAATGGTGCATCCGCATAGATGGCGAGGTCAAGGCGCGGGATGCGGGCCTGGTCAACCCCAAGCTGCCCACTGGCGAGATCGAAGTCTATGTGCGCGACATCGAGGTATTGGGCAATGTGAATGGTGATCTGCCGTTGCAGGTGTTTGGAGATCAGGAATACCCTGAGGAAACCCGCCTGCGTTATCGCTACCTCGACCTGCGCCGTGAGAAGATGCAGGACAACATGGTGCTGCGCTCTGATGTCGTGGCATCGATCCGCAAGCGGATGTGGGATCAGAAGTTCAAGGAATTCCAGACGCCGATCATCACGGCCTCTTCGCCTGAAGGTGCGCGTGATTTCCTCGTGCCGTCGCGGCTGCATCCGGGCAAGTTTTATGCGCTGCCGCAAGCTCCGCAGCAGTTCAAACAGCTGTTGATGGTGTCTGGTTTCGACAAGTATTTCCAGATTGCGCCCTGTTTCCGCGATGAAGACCCGCGTGCAGACCGTTCACCGACAGACTTCTACCAACTTGATTTGGAGATGTCTTTTGTCACCCAGCAGGATGTGTTCGACACGATTCAGCCGGTGATCGGCGGGATTTTCGAAGAGTTCGGCGGCGGTCGCAAGGTCGACGAGACGTGGGAGCAGATTTCCTACAAGGATGCCGCATTGTGGTATGGTTCGGACAAGCCTGACCTGCGTAACCCGATCAAGATGCAGGTTGTGAGCGACCATTTTGCCGGGTCCGGTTTTGCGATCTTTGCCAAGCTGCTGGAGCAGGAAGGCACCGAGGTACGCGCCATTCCGGCACCGACAGGTGGCAGCCGCAAGTTTTGTGACAGGATGAACGCTTTTGCGCAAAAGGAAGGCTTGCCGGGGATGGGCTATATCTTCTGGCGTGAAAAGACGGCGGATGCCGTGGCGCAAGAGATGGGTATCACTGTGAAAGAGGCCCAAGCCAAACTGAAGTCCGGTGAGGTTGAAGGTGGCATGGAGGCCGCAGGACCGCTGGCCAAGAACATCGGGCCGGAGCGCACCGAAGCGATCCGTCAGCAGTTGGACCTGAACGTGGGCGATGCGGCGTTTTTCCTTGGCGGCAAGCCAAAGGGGTTTGAAGGTGTTGCAGGGCGCGCCCGCAACGTGATTGGCGAAGAGTTGGGCCTTGTCGACAAGGACCGCTTTGCCTTTGCATGGATTGTCGATTTCCCAATCTACGAAAAGGACGAGGAAAGCGGCAAGATCGACTTTGAACACAACCCGTTCTCGATGCCTCAGGGCGGCATGGAAGCACTGCAAGGCGATCCGCTCAAGGTGTTGGGGTACCAGTATGATCTGGCCTGCAACGGCTATGAGCTGGTGTCCGGTGCCATTCGAAACCACAAGCCCGAGATCATGTTCAAGGCGTTTGAGATTGCCGGCTACGGCGAAGAAGAAGTGCGCAAGCGCTTTGGCGGCATGGTCAACGCGTTCCAATATGGCGCACCACCCCACGGCGGCTGTGCGGCAGGGATTGACCGAATCGTGATGCTGCTTGCGGATGAGGCGAACATCCGCGAGGTGATCCTGTTCCCGATGAATCAGCGTGCCGAAGATCTGATGATGAACGCGCCCAGCGATCCAACAAGCGATCAGTTGATGGAACTTGGGTTGCGGGTCATCCCACAGGATCAATAGGGCCTGATTACCGTTTCGGAGCACCCCGAGCCGGATCCGATCCGGGGCGGGGTGACTCAAACCGCCAGTGAAACGCGATTTGCGGTATCCGGGGTGAAATTGGCGCAAAGGTAGCTTATCTTTGCCCTGAGATACCTCCGGAGAAAGCCTTTTCGTGACCTATACCCCGCAGCTTGCCGAACACCGATTTGGCTATGGTCTGTCGCCCCGGCAGCAAGGCCCGGAATCGGCTGTGAACATGCTTGATACCTTGGCAGGGCCGGACAGGATTGCGCAGTCATTGCCGGTTCAATCCTATCGCGCCTTACAGGATGCGTTGGTTCTCAGGCGCAGGTTTCGGGGATTTGCGCGCAAGAACCCCCAGACCAGCAAGGGCAAGGAAGCAGATCAGAAACAACGCGACATCTATGGTCAGATGCAAGCGGAGTGGCGCCGCGGGTTCGTGCAAATTCAGGCACGCCGCAGCCTGACTCAGGATGCGTTTCGCGAACGGCTGGTTGCCTTTTGGGCGGACCATTTCACCGCACGCGGCAAAGGCGGTATGCTGCGGTTTGCCATGACCGCCTATGTCGAAGAAGCGATCCGCCCGCAACTGACGGGCCGTTTTGCGGACATGCTGGTGGGCTGTGTGACACACCCCTTGATGTTGCATTATCTGGATCAGGACAGTTCCGTTGGGCCTAACAGTATCATGGTCCGGCGGCGTGACGTGGACCGGGGGTTGAACGAAAACCTCGCCCGTGAGGTGCTGGAGTTACACACCTTGGGTGTGGGCGGCCCGTATTCGCAACAAGATGTACGGCAATTGGCAGAGCTGTTCACCGGCTTGACCCGTTCGCGGGACTACACCTTTGTTTTCAGGCGCAATATCGCTGAACCGGGGCCGGAGACGGTGTTGGGCAAAACCTACGGGGCGGGGGCCAGCATGCAGTATGTCGAAGCTGCGTTGCGTGACCTGGCGGCGCATCCTGCCACGGCCCGTCACATCGCTGGCAAGCTGGCCGTGCATTTCATCTCGGACAGGCCGCCCGCCGACCTGATCGGGGCACTTGAGCAGACCTACCTCGACAGTGACGGTGACCTGATGCGGCTCTATCAGGTGTTGCTGGATCATCCGGCGGCCTGGGTATCCGAATTGCAAAACATCCGACCCCCCGATGAGTTTGTCAGCGCGTCGCTGCGCGCCCTTGGGGTCACTGCTCAGGATCTGGCGGGACTAAAGGACCGCGACCTGCGTGACTTGTTTTTTCGGCCACTCACGTTAATGGGTCAAAGCTGGCAACAGCCGCCGGGCCCTGATGGCTGGCCCGAAGAAGACACGGCATGGGTGACCCCGCAAGGAGTGGCCGCGCGGCTGGAATGGGCAATGCATGTACCGCAGCGTCTGGTTCAGGATTTGCCGCAACCGGGTGCCTTTGTGGACGCGACCCTTGGGGCCGCTGCCCCTTCCGAAATCCGTTTTGCGGCACAGGCGGCGGAAAGCAGGGCGGTTGGTATCGGGCTTGTGCTGAGCGCCCCCGCATTTCAGAGGCGATAGGAGGAGTATGGTGGCCCCGTTGTTCAACCGTCGCAGCGTCCTGACCCAGGCAGGGCTGATCGGATGCTCGCTTGCCGCCAGTCCGCTGGTGACGCCAATGGCCTTTGCAAAGGCACCCTGGGAGACCCGTTTGGTTGTCATCATTCTGCGCGGCGGCTTGGACGGGTTGGATGTGGTGCGGCCCCAGGGTGATCCGGCTTTTGCGGACCTAAGGCCAACGCTGAACGCGGGCAATGACCCGATTGATCTGAATGGGTATTTTGCCCTGCACTCCGGCATGGCCGCGCTGATGCCGTTGTGGCACCGGGGCGAGTTGGGCTTTGTCCACGCGGTATCAACGCCTTACCGCGATAAGCGCAGCCATTTTGACGGGCAGGATCTGTTGGAGGCAGGCACTGATCGGTTGAGCGGAACGGTGCGTGACGGATGGCTGAACCGGATGTTGCAACTGGTGCCGGGGCTGGAAGCCGATACTGCCTATGCAATTGGTAACGACGCCCTGCGGGTTCTGGAAGGGCCGGCCCCGGTGGCGAACTGGGCACCGGAAGCGAACCTGCGCCTGAGCCCGCAGGCGTTGCAATTGGCGCAACTGGTGATGGAGCGCGACCCGCAGATGCACGCCGCCCTTGCCGAAGCACTGATGCTGTCACAAGACGCCGAGGGGGACCGTCGCGGTGGACGGGCGCATGAACAAATTGCACGCTTTGCCGCCAGCCGGTTGCGTCAGGACGCGCGCGTGGCGGCGTTTTCGCTGAACGGGTGGGATACCCACCGGGCGCAGGGGCGGGCGCTGCGCCGTAGTCTGGGCGTCTTGTCCGATACGATCCTGACCTTGCGGCAGGATATGGGGGCTGCGATCTGGGAAAAAACGGCGGTCGTTGCGGTCACCGAATTTGGCCGGACGGCGCGAGAGAACGGCACCGGAGGGACCGATCATGGCACCGGTGGGGTGATGATCATGGCCGGCGGGGCGATTTCGGGGGGCAAGGTTCACGGACAATGGCCGGGTGTTGGGCCTTCGGCGCTTTACGATGGGCGCGACCTTATGCCGACCGGCGATGTACGCGCGGCGCTTGGGTGGATCATGCGCGGGCTGACCGGGATCGGGACACCGGACCTGACACAAACAGTGTTTCCCGGTCTTGATATGGGGTCGGACGCGGGGTTGCTGCGCTGAACCTGTTTTCAGGTGTCGGTGGGGATCACGTAGTTGGCAAGGCTGGCGGCAAGTCCGTTTTCGCCCGCCTTGATCGACGCGATGGCCACCACGACAAGGCCAATGGCCGCCGCCGTCATGACGATCCAATCAAAAGTGACTGCATCAGATGTACGGTCGTGAGTGTCCTTCTTTGGCGTCATGTTGATCTCCCTGGCACGTGTTACATGCCCCCACGCCAAAGACTTGCAGGCCATTATGGCGATTCTTTGCCCGACCCGTGCGGGCTTTGGGACATTTGCGCCAGTGGTTGCGGGCTTTCAGCCCTTGGCGGTTGGCAGACTTCCGCTTAACGTGAGGTTATGAACAATGATGTTTCCGATGCGCTTTCCTTGGGTGCGCCAGTTCCGAACTGGACGCCGCCACCTGCGCCTGCAGGTGAGGTGCTGAGGGGGCGTTATGCTGAACTGGCGCCTCTGTCTGCCGAGAACCACGCAGCGCTGCTGTTCCGCGCCTATGCCGGACAGGACCATGTTTGGGATTACATGCCCTACGGCCCATTTTCGTCCGCATCGCAGTACCATCGTTGGGTCAGGGACCATGCGGGCAAGCCTGACCCGTTTTTCTACGCGATCAGGAACCTTGAGACGGGGCATTGGGAAGGGGTGGCAAGCTATTTGCGGGTGTCACCCGATGCAGGTTCGATTGAGGTGGGGCACATCAGTTACTCACCATCACTGCAAAGAACCCGTGCCGCAACGGACGCTATGTTCCTGATGATGAAATGGGCGTTTGAGGCCGGATACCGTCGGTACGAATGGAAGTGCAACGCGCTGAACGCCGGATCGCGCCGTGCCGCACAGCGATTGGGCCTCAGCTTTGAAGGGGTGTTCCGTCAGGCGGCGGTAGTCAAGGGGCGCAATCGTGATACCGCGTGGTATGCGGCCATCGACGCGGAGTGGCCAGCGTTGAAAGAAGCGTTTCAGGCATGGTTGTCACCAGCGAATTTCGACAGCAGCGGTCAGCAATCGGAGCGCCTTGGTGATCTGACGGCGCTTGTCCGCGGGGCAAGCGATCCGGCTCTGTAGTAGCCTCGCTTGTGTTACCCACGGCGGAGACATCTGCCGCCATCCACTTGTACTTGTAGACTCGCGCCGCGGCGCAGTGGATGTCTTGTGCGGCGCGTGATCCGGCATCCGCAGGTACCCGTAAAAACCCCGCTAAATCGCAACCTTTTGCGCCAGTCGCTCTTGAAGCATCCCGGCCAGGATGGCGGTTTCCGATGTGGCGGTCTGTCCAAGGGCGCGTTTGCGCGCCAGGGCGCGTGCGGCCCGCTCAAGCCCACCGTCGTGCGCGGAATGGGCAACACCGGACAGGAATTGAGCCACGTAGTCCAGCGTATGTTCGTTTTCATCCCCTTCCAGCACATCGGCGATATGGGCGATGTCGTCATGATAGGCCAGCCGATCAGGTGTCACCGTCTCGTCGCCCAGGGTTCGCGGACCCATTGGCCGGCGGTTGATCGGAAGCAAGGCAAGAACCTGCTCCTGAAAGGATGCAATCGAGGTGATTGGTTTGCTGATGAAGGTGCCGGCCCCGGCGGAAATCGCCTCCTGTTCCAGATGGTCGTCACCTGACATCCCGATGATGCCCTCCACTTTCGGCACTGCCTCGGCCAGTTCCGCAATCAGATCGATGCCGTTACCGTCCGGCAGGCCCAGATCAACCAGAACAACCGAAGGTCTGTAGACCCGCAGATGGCGGCGCGCAGAACGCAGGCAATCGGCGCGCCGGATCCGGGCACCCGAACGCAAACACAAAAGCCGGATCGCCTCACAGGCATAGCGGCTGTCCTCGACCACAAGAACAGTCAGGCCCAGAAGCGGGCGCTTGGCCGTGGGCGCAGGAATTTGCGCGGTCAGCGGGTCAATCTCATCCATTTGCGTCTCCAATTGCCGGGATCACCTCAGAGTACGGGGGCGTTGGCTAATTCGAGGTTAACGTGACGCATTGCCCTTCCATGTAGCTGACGCCATAAGGCGGGAAACGTGAAAAACGGAGTGAACTGATGATTGGACGTCTGAACCATGTGGCCATCGCGGTGCCTGATCTTGAGGCGGCGGCAGATCAATACCGTAACGCCCTGGGTGCAAATGTCGGCGCGCCACAGGACGAGCCGGATCATGGTGTGACTGTGATTTTTATCGAGTTGCCGAACACCAAGATCGAATTGCTTTATCCCTTGGGTGATAACAGCCCGATCAATGGATTTCTGGAAAAGAACCCCTCAGGGGGCATTCATCACATCTGTTACGAAGTTGATGACATTATTGCGGCACGCGACCATCTAAAATCCACCGGTGCACGGGTTCTGGGTACCGGCGAGCCCAAGATTGGCGCGCATGGCAAGCCTGTATTGTTCCTGCACCCCAAGGATTTCAACGGCGCGCTGGTCGAGCTTGAGCAGGTCTGAGCGATGGGTATCACCTCCGGTCTTGTTCTGTTCGCGGTGATCTGGGCAGTGACCTTTCTGATCGCCTTGCCAATTCGGATACAGACCCAGGGCGATCTTGATGATGTTGTTCCGGGCACCCATGCTGGCGCGCCCGAACACCATCATCTGCGCAAAAAGGCGTTTTGGACCACGGTTGTGGCGTTGGTGATCTGGGCGATTACGGCCACCATCATCCTGTCGGAGTGGATCACTGTCGATCAGATCGAGATATGGTTTCGTGCTGGTGCCTGGTCAGGCCGTGGTACAGGTGGGTAAATGTAGCAGCCCCCAGGATCGGAATAATCAGGTTTAGCAGCGGGATCGACAAGGGAACCGCCATCAAAGTCCCGGCAATCCAGATTGTGCCCGCATACTGACGGCGCAACGCCTTGGCCGTCTTGCGTCCAACCCAACGGATTGCCACCATCGTGAAATATTCCCGGCCCAGCAGAAACCCGTTCATGCCCCAAAAGATGAAGGGTGCGGCAGGGGGAAACATCACATAAAGCACAATCGCCAAAAGGTTCGCGGCCAGCAGGACACCCAGGAAATTGATCGTGTCGCGGATTGCGTCGCCGATGGGCACGCCGTTGGTGCGCGGCAAGTCAAGGTAGTGTTTCGCTTCGACGGCATCGGCCACCTCATCAAGAAACATCGAGGTGATCGCGGAGGCGACCGGAATCATCAGGAATGTCGACAGAAACATCAGCAGGAAAGCCGCCCCCCAAGACACCAGATCGTCGATCCAGCGGACCTCCCCCAGGATCGGCAGCCAGATCTCTTCCGGGGTGATCCAGTCCATCAGCCAGACGACCCCGGCTGTAAAGCCGATCAGCAAGAACAGCGCCAGTCCGATGCCAAGCAGGAACACCCGCCGGAAACGCGGATCGCTGAGCTGGCCAATGGCAGCGAAGAACGAGTTGAAGATCAGCGAGAGATCCATGTCGTGATGCTTTCAATATCTGGGCGTGGACGTTCAGGGGGCGCGGATGTTTCGGTGCCGATATGGATAATGCCTGCCACCCGTTCGTGCTGTGCCAGTCCAAAGGCATCCTGGACAAAGCTGCGGTCATGGGAGGGCCAGCCCGATAGCCAATTTGCACCCCATCCCGAGGCAAGTGCCGCGTTCAGCAGCGACAGACAGACCGCGCCAGCCGAATAGGTCTGTTCGATGGCCGGTACTTTGGCGGCGGATTTCTGGACTTCGACGACAACAACGGCAAGGTGTCCCTGGTCAAACTGACTGCGGCCCTTGGTGATCTGTTCGGCGTCAAGATCAAGCGTGGTGCCACAAGCCTCGGCCATATCGGCGAGACTGGCCATGTCTTTCGGCTCAATGACAATGAAGCGCCAGGGTTCAAGTTTCCCGTGATCCGGCGTGCGTGCCGCAATGGTCAGCAATGGCATCAGCTCATCACGGGAGGGGACGGGCAGGCCAAGTGTCTTGGCCGGGCGCGAGCGGCGGCTTTGCAAAAATTTCAGCGCATCTGGATTGGGATCTGGCATATGTCCTCAGAATGAAAGTTCGACAGCCATTTCATCAATCGACCGGAACAGGAAGTTGTCAAAGGCAGGTGACGGTTGGCGGTACTGGAATGTTGCAAGAAGCGGGTCGGGTGCCTTGATTGTGCTACCAACCAGAGTGGCGATGGTGGCGTGGCCACAGAAAGGGACATAGACTTCGGAATAGCCGCCTTCATGTACCAGCACCAGTTTGCCGTCACACAGATCGGCGGCAGTTTCCTTGATCCGCAGGGTCATCTCGGCGAAGGTTTGCGATGTTGCCTGCATCCGGGCCAGCGGATCGGTCATCGCGGCATCAAAGCCGCAGGCGACAATAATCATGTCAGGTTTGTAGGCTTGCAGCGCCGGGATCACGACGGTGTCGATGGCATGCAGATAGGCCCTGTGGCCGGAGCCTGCGTGCATCGGCAGGTTGATGTTGCATCCTTGGCCTGCTCCAGTGCCCCGGTCCGCCAGATTGCCAGTGTCCTGAGGATAATTACCCTGCTGATGCAGCGAAATGGTCAGCACATCGTCGCGGTCATAAAAACAGGTCTCGGTCCCATTGCCGTGGTGCACGTCCCAATCCAGAACAGCCACCCGTTTCACGGACCCCTTGGCCAGAGCGGCCTCAATCGCAATTGCGATGTTGGCCATCAGGCAAAACCCCTTGGGGCTGTCAGGTTCGCAGTGGTGGCCGGGAGGGCGGCTGAGCGCATAGGCATTGTCGAGATCACCAGATGCCACGGCGTCCACCGCCGCCAGCGCCAATCCCGCAGACAGGGCCGCAATTTCATACCCGCCTTGCGCAAAAGGCGCATGATGCCCTATCTCACCGCCACCAGCATCCGACATCGCCTTGAAGGCATCGAGGTAGCGGGCGGGATGAATGTTCTCCAACGCCTCGCGGCTGGCCATTGGCGCGGAACGCAGATCAAGATCACTGGCCAACCCGGTCACATCCATAAGGTTTTTCAAGCGCCGCTTGGTTTCGGGACTTTCCGGCAGGCCGCCTGCAGCCAGCGGCTGAACCAACCCGCCAAGGGGCAGGGTCAGCGCATAGTTCCCGCCCGCATGCCAAAGGCACTTTTCGTCGTGGAAAAACCCGGTTGCCATCTGATTGCTCTCCTTGGTGTTGGCGCGAAACTGGCAAAGCGGTCAGGGATTGTCCATGGGGGCGGACGTGTCCGCGCGGCTATTCGGCCTCCGCCAGAAGTGCAGCCACATCCAGTGGCTCGCTAACCATCTTCAGCTCACCCGCCGCACCGCGCGGCCAATCGGCCGCGGGACGGTCACGGTAAAGTTCAACCCCGTTCTGATCGGGGTCACGTAGATAGACGGCTTCGCTCACGCCATGATCCGCCGAACCGTCCAGGGCAATACCCGCGTCCATCGCCCGTTTCAGAGCGCGGGCAAGGCTTGGCCGGTCCGGGTAGAGGAAAGCTGAATGGTAAAGCCCGGTGTGTCCTTTTGGCGGTGCCGTGGCTCCTGCGCTTTCCCAGGTGTTCAGCCCGATATGATGGTGATAGCCCCCAGCGCCCAGGAATGCCGCTTGCGTGCCGTACTTTGCAGTCAGATCAAAGCCCAGAATATCGCGGTAAAAGACAATTGCCCGCTCAAGGTCGGCGACCTTGAGGTGGACGTGGCCTACGGATGGATGGGCAGGGGTCATATCAGCACCTTTGGTTGTTGTGCCTGTTCATATGGGGAACAAAACTGATGATGAACAGGGCCGGCTGCGCAGATTGACTGTGCGCGGATGCAGATCAGCGCAGCATGCCCACAATATCGTAGGTCTTCTTGAGGATTGGTGCAGTGATCTCGCGGGCCTGTTCGGCACCCATGGCGAGAATCCGGTCAATCTCGGCCGGGTCGTCCATCAGGCGGGCCATTTCAGTAGAAATCGGGCTGAGCTTTGCGACGGCTAGTTCGGCCAGGGCGGGTTTGAAGGCCCCAAACTGCTGGCCCCCCACATCACGCAGCACCTCGTCAACGCTCATCTCGGCAAGGGCGGCATAGATATTGACCAGATTGCGGGCCTCTGGACGGTCGTCCAGCCCCTTGGCTTCGGACGGCAAGGCGTCAGGGTCAGTCTTGGCCTTGCGGATCTTTTTGGCAATCGCGTCGGCATCATCGGTCATGTTTATGCGGCTGGCATCCGAGGGGTCGGACTTGGACATCTTCTTGGCACCATCACGCAGGGACATGACGCGGGTGGCGGCACCTTCGATGACCGGTTCGGTGATGGGAAAGAAATCGACGCCGTAGTCATGGTTGAACTTGGCGGCGATGTCGCGGGTCAATTCGAGGTGCTGTTTCTGATCTTCGCCCACGGGAACATGCGTGGCGTGGTAGACCAGAATATCCGCAGCCATCAGTGCGGGGTAGGCAAACAGACCCAAAGACGCGGCTTCGGCGTTCTTGCCGGCCTTGTCTTTCCACTGGGTCATCCGGCTCATCCAGCCCATGCGCGCGATGCAGTTGAAGATCCATGCCAGTTGCGCATGCTCAGGCACCTGTGACTGGTTGATCAGGATGGATTTTTCCGGGCTGATGCCCGAGGCGATGAACCCGGCGGCCAATTCGCGGGTATTGCGGCGCAGGGTGTCCGGATCGAGGAGTTTTGCAGTGATCGCATGCAGATCAACCATGCAATAGACGGTCTCATACGCCTCGTCCTGCATCGAAACGAACCGTTTGATTGCACCCAGGTAGTTGCCCAGCGTCAGACCACCGGACGGCTGAATGCCGGAGAACACGCGCGGTGTGAAGTGGGTATCGGACATGGGGCACCTTGGGGCTGGATTTGATGTTGCGCACGGCTTACTTGTGAGGACCACCCCCGTCAAGGAGCGCCCATGGCCAACAATCCCGATCTTGAACCTCCGGTGAATCCGCTGCCGCCTTTGGTCGTGCTTGTGTTTCTGGCACTTGCCGGGATGGAGGCGAGTTTGTCGCTGGGCGAGGCTGGCATGATCGGCGGACCGGGTGCGGTCGGGTGGCGGCTGGGTCTGGTACGGGAATACGGGTTTTCGGGGGACATTTTCGATTGGATGGTGGCCAATGGCCGCTGGCCGCTGAGCGAGCTCAAGCGGCTGTTGAGTTATTCATTCATCCACCTCGGTTTCACCCATGCGCTCTTTGCGATGGTGCTGCTTTTGGCGCTGGGCAAGATGGTGGCGGAGGTCATGGGGCAAGTGGTGTTCTTGGCAATCTTTGTGGTTTCAGGCGCTGGCGGGGCAGCGGTTTACGCCTTGTTGCTGAACGATCCTGTCTGGCTCGCCGGGGCCTATCCGAATGTCTATGGGTTGATCGGGGGCTACTCGTTTGTGATGTGGCGGAGGCTCGCAGGGTCAGGCGCCCAGCAATACCGGGCGTTCACGCTGATCTCACTTTTGATGGGGCTACAGCTGCTCTGGGGCGTGTTGTTTGAAACGGGCACGCTTTGGGTGGCGGAACTGGCCGGGTTCTTTGTCGGGTTTGGCCTATGTTTCCTGCTGGCACCGGGAGAGTGGCGCAAGATCAGGGACCAGATCAGGCGGCAGTGACCGGAAATCCGTGTCGGATTGAGTTTATCTGGAAAGATGAAGGGGGATCAAAGGTTATCCCCGCCGCAGGACGTTTCTGAATTCGGATAGCTTGAACGCGCCGATCAGATGGCCAATGCCAAAGTACCAGACGGCGCCCGTGGCGATCAGTGTCAGCAGACCCAGGACGCGCCACCATGGCACCCCAAAGACCGGCTGCAGCACCACGTTGGTCATCCAGAGCGCCGCGCCCATCACGATGCTGGCGGCAAGAATGCGCCAGATGCGGCCGTGGAACCGGGCGTCGAATTTGGCTGCTGTGCCATAGCGGCGCGCCCCGATGGCAAGGCAAAAGAACATCGCCCACCCTGCAACGGTGGTGGCAATGGCGGGGGCGATCCAGCCGATAAAGGGCGCAAGTCCCACCGCAAGCGCGGCGTTGATGACCATGGCGACAAGGGCGAAGTAAAACGGGCGGCGGGTGTCTTCGCGGGCAAAATACACCGGTTGCAGGATTTTTTGCAGAACAAAGGCGGGCAGGCCGAGGCCATAGATCAGAACGGCAGTTGCGATGGCGGCGGTATCATCCACATCGGACGCGCCGCGTTCGAAAAGTACGGAAACCAGCGTGAAGGGGACCACCATCAGCGCCACAGCGGACGGAATGGTCAGGGCCAGCGAAATTTCCGCCGCACGGCTGAGGGTGCGGTGCGCACCATCCTCGTCACCCGCGCGCAGGCGGCGGGACAGGTCGGGCAGCAGCACCACACCAACGGCAATGCCAACAACGCCAAGGGGAAGCTGGTACAGGCGATCAGCCGCGAACAACCATGAGACGGCCTTGTCATATTGGCTGGCGACCAGTTGACCAACAACCAGATTGATCTGCATCACACCTGATGCCAGCGCGGCAGGCAGGGCAACGACAACCATTGCGCGCATGTCAGGCGTCCAGTGGGGACGCGCCGGGCGCAGTGAGAACCCGGCCCCCGCCGCTGCGCGCCATGTCAGCGCCAGTTGGGCAATGCCCGCAACGGGAATGGACCAGATCAACCAGCTGACAACCGCACCGCCGGTCAGGGCGCCGATGGTCATTGCGGCAATCACAAAGATGTTCAGCAAGACCGGCGCCGCCGCTGCGACAGCGAAGCGGCCGGTGGCATTGAGGATGCCTGAAAACAGGGCCGATAGGGACATGCAAACGATGTAGGGAAAGACAATGCGGCCATACCCCACAGTCAGGTCGAACCTGGCGTCATCCGAAAACCCTTCGGCGGTCAGCCAGACGAACCCTGGCATGAACACCATCGCAATGCCGGTGAGCGCCAGCACCACAAGCCCCAAACCATTGAACGCATCCTGCGCAAATGCCTTCGCGCCGTCCTCGCCTTCGTATTTCTTGGCGAACATCGGTACAAAGGCTGCGTTGAACGCACCCTCGGCAAAGAACCGGCGGAACATGTTGGGCAAACGAAAGGCCGCAACAAAGGCATCCATGACCGGGCCTGGGCCGATCAGCGACAGCAGCAGCAC